>Ga0315320_10004681_pt1 | contig 11199 bp, 8 predicted proteins | sample M140m21515metaG_FD_203458 | JGI IMG/M metagenome (GOLD analysis project Ga0315320, IMG submission 203458) | Ammonia-oxidizing marine archaeal communities from Monterey Bay, California, United States - M1 40m 21515 | ecosystem: Environmental > Aquatic > Marine > Coastal | place: USA: California...
TTCATTCACCAAGAATTGGTTTTCAAAATGGGAAAGGAAATGTAGGGGGAACTAAGTGGCCCTCTATTTCTGATATTATTTCAAGATTAGAATCAGGAGAATCTGTCGATCAGGATTGGGAAAATAATTTTCTAGAAGAACTGAATTATGATTATGATGAAGAAGAAGATGACTTCCCATATGAAAGCACAGAGGATTTTTATCGTTCATTGAAAGTCACTAACCTGAGAAGATGGGCAGATGGTGATGAGATAACTGGTGCTTGGTCTATGAATCGTGAGAAATTAATTTCGGCTTGGGCTACTAAAACTGAAAAGATGGACAGTGAAATAAAAAAGTTAGGGAGAACATACCCTAGAGTACCAAGGCTAACTGATTGGGCAATACTTGTAATAAACAACCGTGAATACATAGAATCTTGCAAGGATTTAAATCTGCTTATGCCGACAGAATAATATGCCACACGAGAATAACATGAGTACTAATGACCCCGGCTGCCTAATTATTATGATTGACCAGTCCGGTTCCATGCAAAACAAATGGGGGCGTTCTAAATACAGCCTTAATTGGGGTGCTGCACGTTCAGTAAACCATATGATTGGGGAACTAATTCAACGCTGCGCCAAAGGTGATGAAGTTGCACCTAGGGTGAGGCTAGGATTCTATGGTTATGCTGGGGCCGATGTAGAATGGGCATCTAGTAAATACACTCCGGACTCTGATGGTCTCGTCTCTTTAACGGAGTTAGCCGATTGTGATGAAGAGGTAGAAGATGAAGAAAATGAAATCTTAATTCCTTGGATAGTAGAAGAGAAAGCATATGGAGGAACTCCTATGAAAACAGCGTTTGATCAAATCATTTCAATCGCTGAAAATTTCGCTCAGAACCATCCGGATTCATTTCCTCCAGTAATAGTTAACATTACTGATGGCATGCCTACTGATTGCAACGAGAATGATCTTCCATCTATCGTTTCTCCTATCATGAACATCTCAACAACTGATGGTACAGCCCTAGTGTTCAATATTCATATTTCTGCGGATCCAAGCGATCCAGTTTTCCTCCCTGGCCCCAATGAGAAATTACCTGATTCGTACGCGGAGTGCCTATACAATGCCAGTTCACTTCTTCCTGAATCTTTAGCTAATATCGGACGTACGGATCATGGTATGACAATCGGAGAAGATGCGAAATGTTTTGCTTTCAATGCCGATTCTGCTTTGTTGATTAAGTTACTATCTCTGGCATCTTCTGGTGGCGGCGGTGCAGACAGAGACGCTTGATGAGCGGATTTAGATGCCTTCTGCAATCCAAATAGTGAGTAAACTTCGATTGATGAAATTGAAAATACCTCCTATTGGCGTTAATCCTAATAATTATAAGATTCAATCAGGGAAAAAACACAAAAAACCAAAATCTTGGGCAGGAAATTTTGCCGTAGTAGTCCCTGCAATTGCATCTTCAGGCGAAGGAGGAACCCTCAGGGATCAAAGAAAGGTTGCTCTGCGTTTTTTCTTGGCCAAAACCCCCTCGCACATTACTCAAATTACCTCCTTCATTAATAATAATCCACATCCGTCTTTAGTAGATTGTAAAATGTATCGAAATATGTTGACTCTAAAAAATGGCGAAAAAGCAGATATGATGGAAATGGATTTCGTCGAAGGTCCAACTTTAGATGATTGGGTTGAACAAACTATCCTAAGTGGGTCAAAAGACAAATTAGTAGAAATGGCTGAAGGTATAAGAACTGTAGTTAATCAATTAGTGAATATTGGATTTTATCATGGAGATTTAAGTCATTCTAACATCATGATTGACGAATCAAATACTGGTCAACTCTTAGTAGATAAAATTAGATTAATAGATTATGATTCAGTATTGGTTAAAGGAATTTCTAATCCTCCCGAAACTAAGGAAGTAGGTCACCCTAATTTTCAACACCCTTCTAGGAAATCAAGTAGATTTACAATACTAGAAGACGTATTTTTCACTTCTTTAGTGATTTATGTATCTCTTATCGCAATTTCCGAGAATCCAAATTTATGGCAAGCCGGAACTGAAAATAGAAATTTTCATTCAAAGGGAGATAACTTGCTTTTCCAGAGCCCGCGTGGCGATCTTGAAAGAACAGATACAGATTTATGGGTAGAATTAGATAAAATTCACTATCCTGGTGAAACAAAAAAAGCGTTAGATTGCCTTAAGAAAGCAGTCAATACCTCTAAATTAGAAGGTTCTGATTTTTTATCCCAGGTAGAAGAATGGTTCTCTATTGGTACGCTCAACGTTCATCCAATCCCTGTCGTTCATCGTAAAATAAATAAAGGAAATAGGACTTCTAAGCAATCCTCTTCAAATAATAATTTATCAATACCCTCTCCTAAACCTAGGAAAAAGGTTAGCAAGCCAATGCCTTCTCCTAAACCTAGGAAAAAGCTTAGCAAGCCAATGCCTTCTCCTAAACCTAGGAAAAAGGATACCAAGCCAAAACTAAAAAAGACTCTTTTGGAACAAGTTATACCAGCAGAAACAAAGAGAAAGCCTGCTAATAAATCTTCAAGTGCAAGTAGGCCAAAAATTCGTCAAGAAATCTTAGATCAACAAGCAACAAAGGAAGCAGCAAAGGAAGCAGCAAAGGAAGCAGCAAAGGAAGCAAAGAAAGCAAAGAAAGCAAAGAAAGCATCAAAAGAAGCAAAGAAAGCACCAAAGGAAGCAAATAAGAAAAATACACAAAAAATACGTAAGAAGAAATTAAAAACAATCCCTGTTCAATTTGAGAAATTGTCAGGAATGAAGATAGTAATCGATGGAGCAAATGCTCTCCATGAATGCAGCTCTGATATGAAGAGTCTTGATTTACTTCCACTTCAAAATCTAATTAGTTTGTTTGAGGCTGCTAGTACTGAATCTGTCAGTATTATATTTGACGCATCAACTCGTTATAAATTCAGTGATGAGAATTTTTTGCAATTCCAAAAATTAATAGATTCCAATAAAGAAAATTATACGGTGGCCCCTAAGGCCACTGAAGCAGACTCAATAATATTGAATGTTGCATACCAAACCCAGTCATTAGTAGTTTCCAATGATTTTTTTGTTGATTATAAAAAACAAATTCCAGAAGCACATGATTGGTTCAGCAAAAATCACATAACTATGTCTTATGTGGCTGGTATTTGGACCATTAATGCATTACATGATAATCAATTTTTGGAGAAGTGAGATTTGTGCTTAAGAAGATTTTAAATGAGTTCCTAACAGAGATGATGATGTATCCTAATCATCGCCTGGCTGCAAAAAACTATTACAAAAAACATCCTACTCAGGACAAACTGGTATCTTCCGCCTTCGAGGATGTTGATTTCAATAATTTGTTCAATCCTGCACCCTATGAAAATGAAGATAACCAAAATCCTTCAGAAGAAAGGGATCCAATTATTGTTCGTCTAGAATTAAAATTAGATATTGAGTTACGAAAGCTCACAAGCGCGCTTCAAAAAATAAATTCTGAAAAACTAAAAGATTTTCACTCAGAAAAATTGGCAAAAGATAATTGGAGTCTTTTTTCTGCTATGGTTGAAATTTACCGTCCCGAATCGGTCAAAGAAAAATACAATGAAATAATGACAATAGAACACCCTGATTGGGATAGTTATTTTGAAGACTACTATTCTGATTTTATCATCAAACTCGAGAGCAAATTTCTTTTAAACGAACATAAGGCTTTTTATGAAAATAGAGTCCATGGTGGAAGGCAAGTACCAGATCCGATCTTAATGGAAAAAGCAAAAGTCTCTGGAGCAAAGAAAGAAGCAAAGAAAGCAGTAAAGGAAGCAAACGAAGCAGTTACCGATGTAGCACCCGCTACACCAACTACTAAACGACCTAAGGAAGCATCAAAGGAAGCAAAGAAAGCAAAGAAAGCAGCAAAGGAAGCAAAGAAAGCAAAGAAAGCAGCAAAGGAAGCAAAGAAAGCAGTTACCGGTGTAGAACCCGCTACAGCAATTGCCGAACAACCTAAGAAAGAAGCAAAGAAAGGATCCGATGCGATACAGCCAGAGCCGAAACCAAAAAAGACTCTTTTGGAACAGGCTCAGGAGAAGGCTAAAGAAAAGAAGCCAAAGAAAACACAAGCCGCAGATATTTCATACCCTGTTATTTTTGATAGAAAGGGGTGGAAAACATTCTGGAGCAATTTAAAGTTAGAAGAAAATTCAAATTGGGGGCAATTCTTTTGGAATTGCAATAGTATTGGAAAAGCATACTTAATGAATAATAAAAATAAAGATAAATTAACTCGAGAATACGATGTTAATCAAGATTTTTGCGTATTAGATGATGATGAGGAAACGCTTAGAGTTCTAATGTTTGATGGTGTTTCTCAGTCCCGAGCGCCACGCCAATGGGCCGAATATTTAGCCCAGGTCTACATAGAAAAGAAAATGAATTTAATTAAGTTAAAAAATCATTCAGAAGATGTCAATGAATGGCACAAAGAATCCAATCTAAGGTGGAATAAATGGATTGAAGAGGAATATATAACACGGCGAACACACCTTCCATCGTGGCGAATAAAGAATGAAGTAAATAGTTCATTCACTACATTTATTTCAATCGAAATAACCCCTAATAAGATCGAAATTGCTAATATTGGAGACTCCGCTGTATTTTGTAAACTAAAATCGGGTAAGTTGAACTACTTACCGAATACATATAATCATCTTTTTAGGCCGAAAAGTATCTCAACTGAGAAATTGTATGACAAGGAAGATATTGAGTTCTTATCAATCGAAACGGATCAAATCGAATCTCTTCTAGCCTGTACGGATAGTATCGCTGATTATATATTTGACATAGAAGATGAGGGAAAAATGAAAAAGAATTTAGAACATTGCCTCGAAAAATTATCATTAAATGGCGACAAGTTCGATTTTATGGCGGAGATGATTAAAAAAGGACCAACAAATGGTGGTTGGTTAGAAGACGACATAACCTTCTTCTCATTTGTTACGAATGAGAAATTACAAATCTCAGATAATTCTCCTTCTAGTTTAGGTACTGGTGATAAATAGTGACAAGCGTCAGTCTTTCAGAAATATCTTATTCTATCATTAAGCACCACGATAGACTCGAAGAACTTGTAAAAGGCCCACAATTCGAAGCCGAATGGGTTGAGAAACTTACAAGGTCTCCAAAAAAACCGAAATCTTTTACAGGTAACTTTGCCGTCACTTATCATTTCAAATCTAAAGAGCATAAAGGTCGATCCAAGGATGTTGGAATTAGGATGTGGCATTCAAAAGTGGATGATGATGTTCTCAAGAGATACCGCATGCTGAGTACAGAAATTTCTGGCTTAAATAAAGCCTCTCCAAATTATATCAGATTTGCTCCAATGGAGCTATTTGAGCCAAGTCATCACGGTTTTTTAGTTAAGGGCAAGAGGCATCCTTGCCTAAGGATGGAATGGCAACATGCAGAGAACCTTGATGTATTTATTGATCGAATAATGAAAGACCCAAATCTCAAATCGAGTCAAAAGAAAGATCTTTTCCGCCAAATTAAACTGAGAATTTTAGAAACCGGCGATATATTGCATACTTCGAAATGCTCTCACGGTGATTTATCCTCTGGCAATATAATGTTAAGTCAGATGAAAGATAAATCAGTTAAGATTCATGTCATTGATTTTGACTCTTTTTACTCAGATAAATTATCGAAACTTCTTCCCTCTTCTATAGGTCATGAAGATTGGCAGCACCCGGGATATATTTCTAATAAAATAAATTTATTTGGACTTAAATCAGATTATTGTTCGTTACTATGTTTGATAATAACTTTGGAAGGTTTAGCAACCGATCTCAGCTTATATGATCAATTTTCACCTCCTTCTCAAGATGGTAGTGGTATCTTAATTAGGAAAAAAGATCTATTAAATCCAACTAATTCTCCCGTTTTACTTAAAATGTTAGATAGTAATCAATCATTACTTGTAACCTATATTGATGATCTTACTACCTTATTAGAAACGCATGATTCTTCCAAGATGAAACGCCCCAAATCTCTCTCTCTTGGTTCAGGTCAAAAGGCTAGACCTGTGGTGAATGCAATGATTAAAAACCGCAAGCCGATTAAAAACTCGAAAAAATCAAAACCTTCATGGGTGTTAAGTAAGGGCATTGAATCAGAAGACGACTTAATTAATTCTTTAGAAAGTGGAACTACACAGACTCAAATTTTCAAAGCCCTATCTAAGAAGGATTTCAGAAAGAAATTTAACAACAAATCAATGTTTAAATTTTGGGAAATTGTGGTCCAACATTTCGGTGGAATTGAGAATTGTGAAGATGACATACAATCGCAGTATATTTGGGCCTATTCTAAATTAGAAAATGAAAAATCTGCTGATTTAGCAGAATTTTTGTATGAAAAGAATCCTTCAAACGTTAATATTGGTCAAAAGGTTTTTGATAGATTAAAATACTCTAAAAATTGGGAAGAGTTGTTAAAAATAACTACGCGGGCAATTGATTTTTCTCCCACTAATATAAATGTAAATATTTCCCATTCGATTGCAAAATTACATGTTGAAAATTTATCGGTTGCAGAAGCATTTGGTGATTCTAGAGTTAGGACAAATGATGACTGGAGAATACTATGTGAAATTATTCAATGTTGTTCATTAAAGAAAAAGCATCGCGATGAGGAATTATGTTTGGAAGTATTTCCTATATTGATGGATTCATTAGAAGATAAGGAAGTAATTCGTCAAGTTAAGAGAAAAGGGAGAATTCTTTTTCTTGCAATAATGAATTTTTTGTATTTGGGGGCTAAAACCCAACTAAACCTGAATGAATTTATTTCACTGACTAATTTAAGTTCAATTAGAATGTGTAAAGAAATACCTAAAAATTGGCAGAATAAAGTTAATTCTTTCATGGATTCTGCTTCCAGAAATCCTAGAGATATGAAGCATATCCCTCCGGATGAAATTTATCATCTAATAGAAATTATTTCTAATCTGGCGATATGGGGTACTGGTGATCCGGATAAAGATTTGAGTTCTAAATTACAGCAATTAATTTATTCTTATGAATTGGAAACTTCCGATGGCTTACCAGTTGCTGCGTCATTTGATACAAATTTCAAAATCAAAGATAATGATGCTATGATTGTTTGGTTTAATGGAAATTGGTACTTTAGCAAAGATCGCTCTACACAATGGAACTCAATAATCGGAAATATTTGGGAATGAGATAATAATTAGAGAATAATATATGGCACCAATACCTTTGCCTAATTCAAGGTCGACATATCATGGGGAGCCCTCTCTCATGGGAACAAAGACTCTAATTCTTAAGTTTGAAATCTGGAATCACCTGATTCAGTATCAATCTCTGCGAATGAATGCTGCACCAAGTAAAGCGATCACTGAAATCATTACAGTGAAGCCAGGTAAACCATTTTCTTCATCATCATCCTGATCGGTTTCAAGCGATGCAAGAGAGCAACCATTGGCCCCTACTGCAAATCCTGGAGCAGTGTTATTACATCCATCGAGATCATTCATGACGCCGTCATTATCATCGTCAAGTTGCGAATCTGCACAGCCATTCGTATCGACAGATGCTCCTGCGGGTGTGTTGGAACAACTATCTGTATTATCTCCAACGTCATCATTATCGGAATCAGGATTACTTTGAATTTCACAGCCTGTTGTATCTACTGGCACTCCAGAAGATGAGTTTGAACATGCATCTTGATCGTTCATGACTCCATCATTATCGCTGTCAAGTTGTGAATCTGCACACCCGTCTGTATCTACGGCTGCGTTAGGAGGTGTAGCTGAGCACAGGTCATTGGTGTCGCTAACACCATCGCCATCGGCGTCAGCACTGGTCTGAACTTCACACCCATTCGAATCCACAGTGACTCCACTTGGCGTATTTTCACACGTGTCTTGATCGTTCATGACGCCATCATTGTCGCTGTCCAGTTGCGATTCAGCACATCCATTCGCATCCACTCCAGCGCCAGCAGGAGTGTTCGCACAATCATCAACATTGTCTTCCACACCATCACTATCGGTGTCATCATCGAGTTGCGAGTTTGCACAACCGTTTGCATCGACTACAGCTCCATTCGGCGTGTTTGGACATGCATCATAACCATCATTCACACCATCGCTGTCATCATCGAGTTGCGAGTCTGCACAACCGTTTGCATCGACTGCAGTATTCAGAAGGGTGTTGGGACATAGATCGAGGTCATTGGTGATGCCATCATTGTCGTCGTCCAATTGCGAGTCGGCGCATCCGTTGGCATCAACAGTCGCACCTGAAGGCGTGTTAGGGCAAGCATCATTTGCATCATCAACTCCATCTTCGTCAGCATCGGGTTGAAGTTCACATCCATTTGTATCAACGGATGCACCATAAGCGGAATCTGGACATTGGTCGTTATTATTCGGTACTCCGTCACCATCTGAATCAGACTCAGCAGATGAACAGCCATCAACATCGACAACAGCCCCACTTGGCGTGAATTGACAAGTATCTATCCCGTTTCGCACCCCATCATTATCGGAATCGGGTGGTGAAAAAGAGGACATCGAGAAGCTTTGTTGATACTTGCTGTCTTGCGCTTGCAAGTTTTCAATCGAACCGCCTTCAGAAAGAGCGATAAATTCCCAAATCCAATTGCCGTTTTCATCAGCGGATTCGGAATTCGGTCCGTCTGCAGCGTCCATAACGAGAACATAATCATCATCAGCAGGAATTGTTACATTTTCTACCAAAGGAATCAAGCCGCCTTCTTCATAATTTGTTCCATCAGTTACAACTGTGAATGTACTTGATCCTGCTGCATAAAGGTCATAATTATCCTCTGTCATCAGTATGACATCGAATTCTTTTGATGACCAAACACTACCGCCTTCGTTGTTTCCATCGATGTAATAGTAGATGTCATCTCCTAAAGTCAAAGCCCCGAAGTCAAGGGCCATGTGCCCTCCCTCCTCCGTGTAATGTCGCGATTGGTGCCATCCAGTCCATACGTTGCCAAACAATGACGGAATAGTAAGTGATGTAATTCCAATTTCTACTTGGACATCTGAACCATCTCCTGCGCCGTCGTCTGGTTCATCTGTATTGTCAAATATCACGCTGTATGTGCCCGCTTCTGGGAATTGATACGACCATGATTGACTCGTTGCATCGAGTTGAGTTGCATGGCCAAGGACATCCATGTCATTGCCATTTTCATATTGGTTTGCTTCAGAACTTTCCATGACCATAACATCGAGATCGTCTGTGAGCATCCCAGTGCCGTGACTCCAAAACGCAAAATCGATGTCGATAACACCGTTGGCTGGAATGAATCCAGTATCAACTCTGTAATAATCTCCAGAATCAATCATTCGCGAGGTGTCAACAATTTCAATCAAAGGAACTAAATCTCTAACGCTAAGTTCCACATCAACCATTATTCCATTACCCAAACCATCAGTGCGAGCAGCATCTGAGTTGTCAACAAGAAGAGTCCAGCTCGTTTCCTTGTTAACCTCGTATTCCCAATTATGGGAGCAGGTATCCTCAAACGAGGCATGTCGATTCCACTCAGCAACGGTTCCAACAAAATCTGATTGGATTGAGTCGAGGAGGAGGAAATCTAAATCTTGAGTACTTGTAAGCCCTATGTCACAACGAACATCGATGGATAGAACTTCACCTTGGTCTATTTCTGGGCCGAGAATATCTACCATTGAATCGACATCAACCCAAACACGGGTTTGGACCCGGTCCTCGCTCGCAGATTGCAGGGTCATAGTTGCATCACCAGTGACGGTTGTGCCCGTGCTTGATGCCTCACCAGCTTGTTCGCTGTTATCGAAAATAAGGTAATAATTGTCAGTGGTGAGAATTGTAAAGATGTAATTCTCACTGTTATCGGCATAATCTGAGCCCGATTGGATATGTGCAGTTCCCCCGTTTACCCAAGAAGTGTATTGTTGCTGACTGAGGAGAAGTACATCGATTTCTTCATCGAGGTTGAATTCAATGACCAGCTCATCTCCTTCTGTGATTTGGCCCAGTGATACCTGCTGATATTGATTGGAATCAACAGATATGAGATGTAGAGTAGGTGTAGCCGCTGCGGTTGATAAAAATCCTAATGGAAGAACGCTCATTAGCAAAATCGTACAAACAAAAATAGTGCCCTTTTTCATAAATTCACTACTAATTTCTCCTTTATGAATTTTTTCCAGGCTCGCCGAATACTAAAAAATCTCTTCAAATGGTGGACGCTGGGGTCTGCGAACCTTCATCAAACAACCCAGTTACAGTCAGTAATTAAAGCAGCGTATTCCCTAATAAGGTTGGGAGAAGTTAAGTCGGCAGAGTCTCTTCTGAAGCCATTTGCCTCTGAATTGGCCGAGGTTAGGCCAACTATTGAACAAGGCATGGCCATGACTTGGCCGAGTAGTGGCCAAACTAATGGGAGGAGTGCGTTATGAGTACTTCAGACAAGATTCAGAGCATACTTGAGATGCTATTCACTTGGGGAATGGAAGGAATTGATGAAAAAGATACACAACCAAAAGATATCTTCACTGCATTTGGGCAAGAAGCATGGAATATTGGCGATAGATATGTCAGAAGAAATATCATTGGAGATAAGATTTCGAGATATGTTCCACAAGATATCAAGGTTGCAGTTGCAGTAAGAGATCAAGGCCAATGCACTGCAATTCTCGAGGATGGTACAAGATGCCCTGTTCGTAAATCACTTCACTATGATCACAGATTCATTCCATTCAGACTTGGTGGTCCTCAAACAATTTGGAATATGACATTACTTTGTGAAGATCATAATTGGCACTATGGCGGAAAACTATGGAGGCATGAGAAATGAATGAAGGTAAATATCATCCTCCGGAATCCAACCTCAAGAGATTAGAGATTAGGAATCCAATCACTCAAGGAAGAAGAGCTTGGGGCTATATCTCAAATGATAGAAAATTGATTATGAGTGATGATGGAGATGTCTGGGTACGTCATAGCCCAGAAGATGTGTTTGGCTCAAAAGACGCTGCTAGAGAATTCGCAAAGGAACAGAAATTTAGACCTCCTCCAAATATAAGAGCAGGATCTCCATATGATATTGCGCCTTACACAGAACATTGTTGTAGAGTA
>Ga0315320_10004682_pt1 | contig 11199 bp, 15 predicted proteins | sample M140m21515metaG_FD_203458 | JGI IMG/M metagenome (GOLD analysis project Ga0315320, IMG submission 203458) | Ammonia-oxidizing marine archaeal communities from Monterey Bay, California, United States - M1 40m 21515 | ecosystem: Environmental > Aquatic > Marine > Coastal | place: USA: California...
AAATGACCCAATACCAAGAGAATATAGAGAGAATACTCTTATCGACAAAAAAGACGTGGACCCCTCCGCCTGATTTAACTGTTTCAGAATGGGCTGATCAGTATAGAACGCTTTCGCCCGAGTCATCCGCGGAAGCAGGTATGTGGAAAACATCACGAGCACCATATCAAAAAGGTATTATGGATGCTGTTAATGATCCTAAAATTCATACTATTGTTTTTATGAAAAGTGCGCAGGTTGGCGCAACTGAAATATTAAACAATATAGTGGCTTATTATATTGATCAAGACCCTAGCCCGTGCTTAGTATTACAACCAACATTGCAAATGGCTCAAGCTTGGAGTAAAGACAGGCTAGCTAATATGATTCGTGATTGCGATAGGTTAAGAGCTAAAGTTAAAGACCCAAGAAGTAAAGATAGTTCTAACACAGTTTTATCTAAGCAGTTCCCGGGAGGTAATATAAATATCGTCGGGTCAAACTCAGCAGCAGGATTAGCATCAAGACCAATACGAATTTTGCTTTGCGATGAAATAGATCGTTATGACCCTAGCGCTGGTGCAGAAGGAGACCCGATCAACCTAGCGGTAAAACGTACTACAACGTTTTGGAATCGAAAGGTGTTTATTACTTCAACCCCGACAATTAAAGGCTTATCAAGAATTGAAATTGCGTTTGAGCAGTCAGACCAAAGATATTATAATGTCCCGTGCCCTGAATGTAACGAATACCAGGTTTTAGATTGGGAGCAAATACATTGGGAATCTAAAAAGCCTGAAACAGCAGAATATACTTGCAAGCATTGCGAATGTATTATCCCGGAAACTAAAAAAATGTGGATGTTATCTCGAGGCAAATGGGTTGCAACGCAAGAAACAAAGAAAACAGCAGGATTTCATATATCCGAATTATATTCACCGTGGAGAACATGGAAAGATATGGCTGTTGATTTTTATGCTGTTAAGAGTCAGCCTGAAATGCTAAAGACATGGGTCAATACTGCTTTAGGTAAAACGTTTGATGATCCGGGTGAAAGTATTGAACATAGCTCATTAATGAATCAACGAGAAGAGTACGACTATTCAAATATTCCAAACAATGTTTTATTAATTACAGCCGGTGTTGATGTACAGGGGGATAGACTCGAAGCTCAAACAATAGGTTGGGGTAAAAACAACGAAGCTTGGGTTTTAGACTATCGCGTATTTTTTGGGGACCCCTCAAGTAATGTTGTTTGGAAAGATTTAGATACATATTTAGGAACAACATTTAAAAGAGAAGATGATAAACCTCTTAGAATTGCATGCGCTTGTGTTGACTCCGGCGGACATCATACACAACAAGTGTATGCGTTTACTTCAAAACGTGTACATAGAAAAGTATTTGCTATTAAAGGTCAGTCACAAAGCAATAAGCCAGTAGCAGGGCGACCATCTTTTATTGGCCGGTCAAGACATATACTTTACCCTGTTGGTTCTGATACTGCAAAAGAAGCAATTTATACTCGATTAAAATCTGAAATAAAAACAATACACTTTCCAGCTACAGTTGATGAGGAATATTTTCGTCAGTTAACTTCTGAAAAAAGAGTTATTAAATATTTTAAAGGGGCTAAAAAGTTTGAATGGGTTAAAAAGACAACACGTAATGAAGCGCTTGATACATTTGTTTATGGATTGGCCGCTTTGTATATACTGCAACCGAATTATGACCGCTTAGAGCAATTAATTAATAAAAACAAATCAACGCAAGCGGAGCATACAAAAAATGTTAAAAACAATTCATTTAGAGCTAATCAAAGGCGTAATTGGGTAAATGATTGGAAATAAACATATAAAAAGGTATACATTTATATATGATTTGATATAATTATCTTATAAACAAACAACATAATTTAAGGAGTTAATTATGAATATACAAAATAATCCATATGTAAAAAACCCTGCTTATACTTGGTATGCGCTTGGAGGACCATCGGCCTCTTATACACATTTTGTTGTTAAAGGTATGAACCCTTTTAAACATAAAGTACCTAAACATTTTCGTTTTAATAACAAGCAAGACGCTTACAATTTTATGGTTAAAGAAAATAAAAAAGTTATTGCGGATTTTAATAAAAAATGATTGGCGATATTAAAAAATTAAACCGGTATTACAAAATATACCGGTTTATTAGCAAAGCATCTGATAATGAAAAATTACATTATCTTGAATTTAGAGCTAAGTTTATTCAAGAAGAATTAACAGAATTGTTTGAAGCTATTAACAATGAAGAGCCCGATGAAGTAGTTGATGCTTTTATAGATATCATTGTAATTGCGCTAGGCTCTCTTGATGCATTTGATGTGGATATTAAAACGGCATGGAAGCGTGTGCATCATGCAAACATGCAAAAAGAAATAGGGCTTAAAGATAGCAGGCCGAATCCTTTAGGATTGCCTGATCTTGTAAAACCAAAAGGCTGGCAAGCTCCTCAACATTTTGATAATGTAGGTAAATTGGATTTTTTAAATCATGAAAAATAAAAATATAAATAACCATGATAATTGGGAAACTCCTTCATACTTATATAATGAACTAAATAAAGAATTTAATTTTAATTTTGATCCATGCCCTATTTGTTTTGATAAAATAACTCCAGATCAAGACGGGCTATTAATTGAATGGGGCCAACGTAATTTTGTTAATCCGCCTTATAGTAGAAAATTAAAAGAAGCATTTGTTAAAAAAGCAATTAAAGAATCTAAAAAAGGAAAGTTATGTGTTTGTTTATTACCGGTTAGTACAAGTACAATTTTATTTCATGATTATATTTTACCAAATGCACATGATATAAGATTTTTAAAAGGTCGGGTTAAATTTATTGGTTATAATACATTTGGAGAAAAAGTAAATAATGTAGCGGGAATGCATGATAGCATGATCGTTATTTTTAAATAAGGAGTAAAACATGCATTCAGTATTAAGCGAAGCGGCAGCTTTACAAAAACAAAAAGCCGAAGATTACAACTCAAAAGATTCTGAAGCTAAGCAAGAATATTTTCCGTATGGGCATCATTCATATTTGCAAATGATTCAAACAAAAGTAAAGCGCTTAGAATCGATAGCGTTTGACGAAAAGAAACCTAACTTTGAATCTAGCTATGATTCAGTATTAGATTTAATTAATTATGCTAGTTTTTACGGAGCTTACTTAAAAAAACAAAATGGAAAATGAAAAGCAATATTTCAATCTAGTTAACAAAGTATTAACTCAAGGCGTTAATAGAGATAAAGAAAGAACAGGCGTTGGTACAAAAAGTATATTTGGGGCTAACTTAGAATTAAATCTCAAAGCAGGCTTTCCTTTATTAACGCATAGAAAAATATTTTATAAAGGCGTTATTGGCGAGCTATTAGCTTTCCTAAGAGGTCATACAAATGTTAATGACTTTAAAAGTTTAGGTTGTAACTATTGGGATGCCTGGGCTGAGGATGATGGAAACCTTGGGCCTATATATGGCTATCAGTGGAGAAATTATTCAGGGTTTAAAATAGATCAGTTACGAAATGTAATTAGCGAAGCTAAAAAGAATCCTCAATCAAGAAGGTTGTATGTAACAGCCTGGAATCCAATTGATGCTAATAAAATGGCTTTATTACCATGTTTTCACGGTTTTCAATTGTTAATTCACGAGAATCATTTAAATTTACTAGTCAATATGCGCTCGTCTGATGTAATGGTGGGGCTTCCTTCGGATGTCTTGTTTCATGCATTATTAATGTTAGTTTTATCTAATGAATTAGATATAACTCCTCATAAACTAATATTTAATTTAGGCGACGCGCATATCTATAATAATCATTTGCAGTTTGCAAAAACTATTGATACGCTTGAAATATTTAACCCACCAAATGTAAAATTAAATGATCAAGCTAATATTGATAATATTTATAATAATGATTTCTTAATATCAAGTTATAAACATAATGCAGTACAAAAATTAAAAGTTAATGTCTAATTATTCTGATGCATGGAATTTAAAATATATTGAATTAGCAAAAAAGTTTGCTAGCTGGTCTAAAGACCCTTCAGTTAAAGTTGGTGCTGTTGCTATAGGTTCAAAAGGTCAAGTATTATCACAGGGCTATAACGGATTTCCTAAAAAGTTTAATGATACGCTCAACATATATGAAAACTCAGAATTAAAAAAACAATATATTATTCATGCTGAAATGAATTGTATATACCATGCCACACTAAATGGGATATCCTTAGAAGGGTCAACATTATTTGTGTATGGCTTAGAGGTGTGCCATGAATGTGCAAAAGGTATTATTCAAGTAGGTATAAAAGAAGTGGTAACGTATTCGCCGAAACCGCCTAAAGATAAGTGGGTTAAAAGTTTTAAAACCTCAACAGAATTACTAGCTAAAAGTAATATAAATTATATAAAATTACATAAAAATAAATTTTAAACATATCTTACAATTTATTATAAATATTCGTTATAATCGGGTATAGATATATTTTTAATTTATGGCTAATATTTTTAATAGAGCGGACTACGCATCAAACGAACCGTTTGAGTTGGTCGTAGGTGATACCTGGGCGTGGAAAAAAGACGACCTCGCTATTGATTACCCGGTCGGTTCTTATTCGCTATCTTATGAATTTCATTGTGATTCAGGAGGCGGTGGCAACCATCAATTTACAATTAATGCAACAGAAGCAGATAGCACTTATTATATTGAAGTGCCTGCTGCTACTACGGCCAATTACAATGCACATACTTATAAATGGAATGCATACATCACCCGGACGAGTGACAGCGCTAGGTCAATTGTAGATAATGGAATCATGCTTTTAAATCCTAATTTTGCTGATACTAATGCCGACGTAAGAACACACGCAAAAAAAGTGCTTGATGCGTTAGAGGCTGTAATACAAGGTAGGGCATCAATTGATCAGTCTTCTATGTCTATAGCTGGAAGGTCGTTATCAAGAATGACTATCGATGAGATCATGACTTTTAGAGACAGATATAAAGCGGAATATTTAAAAGAAATTAAAAAAGCTCGAATTAAAAATAAAACAGCCTCTGGTAATTCAGTAAAGGCAAGGTTTTAACTATGGCCTGGTATAACAGATTTACAAACAAAAAAAAATTAAAAAAAGTATCTTCTACTCGTAGATATGCAGGTGCTAATACCGGCAGACTATTTGCGGACTTTCAAGCTGCAAATACTTCAGCTGATTCTGAAATAAAAGATCAATTAAGAATTTTAAGAGATCGCAGTAGAGATTTAGCAAGAAATGATTCGTATGTTACCAGGTACTTAAATTTAATGATAAGCAATATCATTGGAGCAAATGGTATTAGGCTAAGCGTTAAAGCAAGAAACCCTAAAGGCGATTTAGACATATTAGGCAATCAAACTATTGAGCGTGAATTTAAAAATTGGGCAAAAATGGGCAATTGCACGCTTAATGGCAGGCAATCATTTTTAGATTGTCAAAAATTATTTGTAGAAGCGTTAATGCGAGACGGAGAAGTTTTAATAAGACACGCTACGCCAACTGATACTAAATACAAATATAAAATTCAATTTCTTGAAGCTGATCATTTAGATGAGCAGAAAAACGGAGTTAACTCAAAAACTAAAAATAAAATTAAAATGGGCGTAGAGGTAGACAAGTTTGATAAGCCTGTTGCATATTATTTATTTAAAAATCATCCGTATGATAATACATATCAGTCGCCTAAAGAGCACATAAGAGTTCCAGCTGAGGAAATCATACACGCTTACATGCCGACACGAGCAGAGCAGACCAGAGGAGTCCCTATGACTGCTTCTGCTATGCCTCAGATAAAAATGCTTAATGGCTATATGGAAGCTGAAATTACAGCGGCTCGCGTTTCAGCAGCTAAAATGGGATTCTTTACAAGCCCGGACGGTGATGGCTATATAGGCGAAGGTTACGAAGATGAGTACACTCCTATTATGGAAGCATCCGCTGGCAGCTTTGAGCAGTTACCAGCTGGCATGGATTTTAAAAGTTTTGATCCCGATCATCCGGCTACAGCTTTTGGCCCGTTTACAACCCAGGTATTAAGAGGAATAGCTTCAGGATTAAATATTTCATATCACGCATTAACAAATGATTTAAGCTCTGTAAATTATAGTTCTTTAAGAGCAGGCGCTTTAGAAGACCGAGAAATGTATAAGCTATATCAAAGATTTGTAGTTGATCACTTTATGCGGCCTGTGTTTGAAAAGTGGCTTGAAATGGCTATTTCAAGTGGCGCTATTATGATGGGAGACGAGGCGAGTGGACCATTACCAATGGGTAAATATGAAAAATTTGCAAATAATACAATTTTTATTGGCAGATCATTCCAGTGGGTAGACCCACAAAAAGAAATGAATGCGTCAATAAGTGGTATGCAAGCCGGCCTTGTAACATATCAAGATGTTCAATCTAATTACGGGCGTGATGTTGAAGAGCTATACGAACAGCACGAAAGAGAACAAAAACTTGCTGAGCAGTACGGGATTAAAACAGCATTCCAGCCATTTGGAATAAAAATGCCAATTGAACCCGAAATTAAAGGAGGGTCAAATAATGACGATACCGACTAAAGGAATGAAAGAAGACGCTCAAAGAGCATTAGACTGGCGTAAAGAATTTGGTAGAGGGGGAACGCGTATTGGCGTTACACGAGCAAATCAAATTGTTAACGGTGTTGACTTGTCCGACAGCACGATCAAAAGAATGTATAGTTATTTTTCTAGACATGAGGTTGATAAAAAAGCAGAAGGATTTAGACCTGGTGAAGACGGCTTTCCTAGCAATGGCAGAATTGCCTGGGGCTTATGGGGCGGGGACGCAGGTTATAGCTGGTCAAGAAAATTAGTTAATCAAATGAAAAATGAAAAAAGTTTTGACCTTAACGGGTCGGAAAAACATCCTTTATTAACAAACCTAAAGGAGGAATCTATGTTAAAAGAAGATAGACATATCCTTAATGTGACTGAAACAGATAGCACAGTTGTGGTTGAGTTTGAGAAGCATAAGGATGTAAAACAAGAAGATGATGCTATTGAATTAGAAGCATCTTCAGATCAAGACGAAGATAACCGCGATATTGATTTTTCTATAAATTATAGAACAATTGATTTATCAAAAGCATCTTATATTGATGAAGAAAAAAGACTTGTTCGAATTGGCGTAAGCTCTGAAGAACCGGTTGAACGCTCATTTGGCTTAGAAGTTTTAAGCCACGAGCAAAAAGATATAGATATGCAATTTATATCTTCAGGTAGGGCTCCGTTTTTGTTAGATCATGATATGACTAAACAGATTGGAGTTATAGAAGAATTTAAACTTGATGAGACTGCTAAAAAGACAATAGCAGTAGTAAGATTGGGAAGATCAGCTCTTGCTCAAGAAGTTTTTCAGGATATTCAAGACGGTATTCGAATGAATATAAGTGTTGGGTATAGAGTAAATAAATTAGAACGAGATAACAACGGCGATGAAGACTACTACCGCGCAGCCTGGACTCCAATGGAGGTATCCAGTGTTTCTGTGCCGGCAGATCAGTCGCGACTTGTTGGTGTTGGTCGTTCTGCTAACTTAAAAAAAGGTATTATTATGACAGAAGAAAAAAAACAAGATATTAATCTTGACGAAGTCAGAAGCCAGACTCTTGAGGAAGCTAAAGCTGAATTCAAAAGAAATTCGAAAGAAATCATTGATTTAGCTGTTAAGCATAACAAAAGAGATTTAGCTGATGACGCTATTAGAAACGGTGTTTCAGTAGAAGAATTTAGAGGTGCATTGTTAAATGAAATTTGCAATGACAAACCTTTAGATACTGCTGAAATTGGTATGAGCAAAGAAGAAGTAAGAGAATTCTCTTTAGTTAGAGCAATTAATGCACTAGCAAATCCTTCAGATAGAAAAGCTCAAGAAGCTGCTAAATTTGAATTTGAATGTTCAGATGAAGCTGCTAGACAGTATGGTAAAACAGCTCAGGGCATTATGCTTCCTGCAGAAGTTTTAGGAGCATGGGGTAAAAGAGACTTAAACACATCCGATGATTCAACTCTTATATCTGAAGATTATAGAGCTGGTGATTTTATTGATGTATTAAGAAACTCTTCAAGCGTTATGCAAGCCGGAGCGACCACCTTACGCGGATTGCAAGGAAATGTTGTAATACCAAAGAAAACAGGTGCTTCATCTGCTGCTTGGATTGCAACTGAAGGTGCTGCTGCTGCTGAAAGTGAATTTACTACAGGTTCAGTGACAATGTCTCCAAAAGTAATTGGCGCGTTTACAGATGCTTCAAGATTAATGCTTCAGCAGTCTTCTTTAGATGTTGAAAACTTAATAAGAAATGACTTAAGTGCTTCTATTGCTACTGCAATTGACTTAGGTGCTTTAGCTGGTTCAGGTTCAAGTGGCCAACCTACTGGTATTGCTAATACTTCAGGTATTAACACTACAACATTTGCCGCTGCTGTGCCTACATTTGCAGAGCTAGTTGCAATGGAATCTGCTGTATCAAATGACAACGCTTTAACAGGGTCATTAAGATATATAGCTAGACCTGCAGATTGGGGTAACCTAAAAACTGTTGATAAAGCAAGTGGATTTGGTCAAATGATAGTCGGTCCAGATGGAAACATTAATGGATATGATGTTGTTAGATCAAACCAAGTTACTTCAGGTGATTACTACTTTGGTAACTTTGCAGACTTATTAATTGGTCTTTATGGCGGTCTTGATATAACAGTTGATCCGTATGCTCTTAGCACATCAGGTGGGGTACGAATTGTTGCTCTACAAACTTTAGATGTAGCTGTAAGACATGCAGTATCTTTCTGTAAATCAAGCGACTAATTAGTCGATGCTTAAATGGAATGGGGGCAGCAATGCCCCTATCTTAAATATGAAAAAATTTTTAATAACTAGTGATACAATAGCCTTAGGCAAAAAAGTATGCGCAGGAGACGTTATAGAGCTCCCAGAGCACGTTGGTATTGAGCTATGCTCATACAATAAAGCTGAAGTTTATGTTGAAAAACCTAAAGTAAAAAAAGAAAATAGAAGCGTAGGTTTAAAAACTTCAAAAACAAAAACTTTAAAAACAAAATCTAAAGACTAATTATGTCAATGGAATTTGATAGAGATTTTGATGGTTACTTTGATGCTGATTTTGGGCATGGTATAAAAGTAACATATACTCCAACGGGAGGGTCATCATCTTCTATTAATGCAATTTTAAATCAAGAGTACGTAGATATTGATACGGCTGGATTACCTGTGCAAGGATTTACTCCGGTTGCCCAAGTTAAAACAACAGACGTGCCAAACATTGCTTTCGGAGATTTATTAGCAGCACCTGCTATAAATAATTTAGATGGCACTCAAATAAAATCAGCAACAAATTATAAAATTATAAATTTTGAAAATGATAACCTTGGAGTTACTTCATTGATACTTGAGGTTCAATAATGGCTAATCATGTAAGACAACAGATTAGGGAATACTTTGGAACCGCATTAACAGGGCTTGCAACAACCGGCGCTAATGTTTATGAGTCTAGGGTATATACATTGCAAGATAATACTTTGCCATCATTAGTTATCTACACAAAATCTGAAACATCGGAGCCTATAGTAATAGGTGTTGACAGGGTTATGAGTAGAGAACTAGCGGTAGTTGTTGAAGCATATTGCAAAGCAACTAGCAACTTTGATGATACTATTGATACAATAAGCAAAGAAGTTGAAGAAGCAATTTCTGCTGATAGAACATTAGGGGGTTTAGCAAAAGATACTTATGTTGAATCAACTGAAATAGAATATACAGGAGATGGAGAACAGCCAGTAGGTTATGTAACTCTAACTTTTTTAACAAACTACTATGTTCAGGAAACCAATCCTGATGTAGCAGTATAATAGGAGATAATTATGAAATTAATTAGTCCAAATGGTAAAAATTCTATAATAGCTCATCCATCAAAAGTTGAGTCGTTGAAGAATATGGGTTGGAAGGAAGAAGCAATCCAGTCGGAAGACAAAATCAAATCTTCTTCTAAGAAAAAGCCGAAAGGCGAGGTAAAAGAAAATGGCAACACATAAAGGAAGTGAAGGAACTGTAAAAGTCGGTTCTAATGCTGTAGCTGAAATTAAGTCTTACTCAATAGAAGAATCTGCTGATACTTTAGAAGATACTGCAATGGGTGATACTGCTAGAACTTATAAATCTTCTTTAACTTCTTTCTCAGGAAGTTTAGACGTATTTTGGGATGAGACTGATACTAATGGTCAAGGTGCTTTAACTATTGGCTCGGAAGTTACTCTCAATGTATATCCTGAAGGCGATGCAGCAGGTGATACTTATTATACAGGCACAGCTATTGTTACTGGTGTTTCAAGAAGTGCATCATTTGATGGATTAGTTGACGCTAGTGTTTCTGTACAAGGTACAGGGGCTTTAACATCAACAACAGTATAATACGATGTCAGTAATAGATAACGCAAAAAAGCATTTTGCAGAGCAAGATGTAAAAGTAATCGAAGTGCATGAATGGGGTGAAGATGATAAGCCCCTAAGAATATTCAGTAAGCCATTAACGTTAGCTGAAACTTCTAAACTTTATAAAATGAGTAAAGAAGATGATTTGACGATGATGGCTTATGTTCTTATATATAAAGCATTAGACGAAAATGGAGACAAGCTGTTTGATTTAGGTGATAAAAATGCCTTATTAAATAGTGTTGATAGAGAGATATTGGTAAGCGTTGCTACACAAATCATGGGTCAAGAACCTATTGAGGAAACGAAAAAAAACTAATAAAGGATGCTAATTTATATGTGCAATATGCACTAGCTGAAAGACTTAACAAGACTTTACAAGAAATACAGCAAATTAGTGTCCAGGAATATCAAGGATGGATAGCTTACCTAGAGTTAGCTGAAGAAAAAAGAAAAAATGGCAAATAAAAAAGTAAAGTTTGAATTAACAGCGGTAGATAAAACAAAAGCTGCTTTTAACAAAGTAACCAAAGGATTAGCAGGTGTTGGCTCTGTAGCTGGTAAAGCCAGTATGGCTATAGGCAAAGTAGGATTAGCTGCTACTGGTGCTGCTGTTGGTATAGCTTTATTTACAAAAAAATCATTTGATTATATTGATACTCTTG
>Ga0315320_10004686_pt1 | contig 11197 bp, 9 predicted proteins | sample M140m21515metaG_FD_203458 | JGI IMG/M metagenome (GOLD analysis project Ga0315320, IMG submission 203458) | Ammonia-oxidizing marine archaeal communities from Monterey Bay, California, United States - M1 40m 21515 | ecosystem: Environmental > Aquatic > Marine > Coastal | place: USA: California...
GCAAGGCTGTGCCACAGATCATGAAGCATAAGAACAACCTAACGGTCCGTGAGTTTGTGGGCCGAGCGATCGCTCGTATTGGCGACCGTAAGGCGGCATTGACCTTGGCCAAGCAGGCGGGTCGTAAGCAGTTCTTAGCGGACGCAAAAAAGATGGGATACGGCGCAGAGGCTGCGGCTAAGTCGGAGATCGAGATTCGCCGCTTCACCCTTGAGAACGCCTCGCGAGCTGGCGATGCGGCGGTGACCGCTGAGCTTGAAAAGCAGGTCAAAGCCGAAAAGAACCCGAAAATTAAAGTGATGATCGAACAGCAACTCAAACGCTCGACGGTCTACAATAAATGCAAAAAGGACTTGGCGTGTTATCGCGGTTTGCTGGCCAGCGATGAGCCTTTGATTCGCGAGAAAGCAGCCTATGAAATTAGCTACGCTAAGGACGCCGCAAGCGTGGACGCGTTGGTCAAGACCATCGACAGTACAGTTGATGACACCAACGAAAGTCGTTTCGCTAAGTTCTGGGCGCTTTGGCAGATTGGTCCGAAACAGTCGGCTAAGTACCTCAAGCGTCTCAATAAGATGGCTGAGGCAGACAAGAAGAACCAAGACTACGTGCGTATCGCTGCCGAAGTTGAGCGTCTCGTTGACCGGATGAAGCGCTAGCGACGTCGAGCGAGCAGCAGCCCTAAAAAGGCTGGACCGCCGAGCAATGCAGTCAAGACACCGACCGGTAGCTCGGCAGGCGCAAGCGCGACCCGAGCGGCTGCGTCGCAGCAGGCTAAAAGACCCGCTCCGATGGCAAGAGTGGCTGGCGCATTGCGTCGAAGATCAAAGCCAAAGCTGCGCCTCGCCATATGCGGAGCGATCAGCCCGACAAAGCTGATCGGCCCGGCCTGCGCAACCAGGCTTCCCGTCCACAGCGCCACGACGATCAAGATCGTCATTTTGAGCGGCTCTACTGAGACACCACGACTTTCTGACCAGTCCTCACCCAGCTGAAGAAGGTTGAGCTTCGGGATCATCCACAGCAGCCATAAGGAACCGATTATCGTGGGGACGATGCCCCACAAACCATCCGCTAACCCGACGCTGGATAAGCCGCCCATCGTCCAGCGCAGCATCGCCGCTGAGGTGGCTCGATCGGCCAGGTAGTGAAGGAGTAAAACGCCGGCTGATGCGCACAGCGCAATCGCAATCCCGCAGAGCACAAGCGCCTCGTTGTCGAGCCCAGCGCGGCGTCTGAGGGCTAAGACCAAACCGGTGGCAATCAATGCCCCGAGCCAGGCCCCCAAACCCACACTCCAGGCCGGCAGCGCGATCATCACGATCGAGGCGCCGAGCGCCGACGCTGAGCCAACCCCGAGGGTATATGGAGAGGCCAAGGGGTTGCGCAAAAGGACCTGAAGCAGCAACCCGCAAGCGGCTAAGCCGGCGCCAGCTCCGAGGGCTAGCAGCAGTCTTGGGAATCGAAGTTGCCAAGCGATAAAGGGGTCTTCGGGCCAGCCAAAGCCCGCAGGGCCGACCAGCAACTCAGCGAGCCCACCTGCGACCACTAAGGCGATCACTCCTGCGACGGACTTCACGGTTGGGGTCCTAAGACCACTAGATGATCGCGTTCTGGGTGACGGAATCGTTGCAGTTTCCCACCATAGGCAGCGCTCAGCGCATCGCTTGTGAGCACTTCTTCAGGGCTTCCGCTTGCAGCGATTTGACCCTGGCTTAGTAGAATGCACCGATCAGCCCATTGGGCGCAGACATTGAGGTCATGCAGAACCACCAATGCGCCGCGCGATGAGTCGGCATTAAGCCACGTTCTTAGACCGCGCATCAGCAACGCGGATTGGTAAAGATCAAGCCCAGCGCAGGGCTCATCAAGGAGCAGCCATGGGGTGCCTTGTGCGAGACAAGCCGCGAGCGCTGCGCGCCGGTATTCGCCGCCGCTTAGTTGATGACAATAGCGGTCTTGCAATACCGAGAGCTCAAGCTGTTTGAGCGCTTGTTCGGTGCGCTTGAGTGCGGCCAGCGAGGCGCGCCATCGGTTGGGGGCATCTGCACCCATGATCACCAGCTCTTTGACCGATAGATGGGCACCTTGGGGCAGTCGTTGGGGGAGATAGGCGAGCTGATCGCGTCGTTTGATCGCAGGGAGCTCAGCCGGCCCTGTGACCTGTCCTGAATCGGGCGCGTGCAAGCCAGCAAATGCTCTTAGAAGTGTCGTTTTACCGCACCCGTTGACCCCGATTAATACCGTCAACTGACCCGGCAGGATCTCGACATCAAGGGTGTCGATCACGGACTGAGTACCGTACCCAAGGCAGAGTCGTTGAGCGCGCATCATCTCAAATCCGCCAAGGATTCTGCGAGTTCAACGATTCGCGGTCCGGGGCGGAGCAAAGCTTCGCCGCTTAACCGGTGCAGCCTTTGGTTGCGAACCGCTGGCAGCGATTTAAACGCACCCCAGCGTTTGCTGATCGGCCCAGCCTGGTCGTTGCTGCTGCCGTTGAGTTCGATGATCAAGTCGGGCTTGAGCACCAACAGCGCCTCGGTGCTGAGCTGCGCGTAGCTGGGTCCTGAGACCAAAACATTCTCAAACCCAGCCGCAACCAGGAGCTCGCCAAGCCAGCCGTTGGGCCCTGCCGCCCAGAGTTGACGCACGGGCTCGCCTTTAGACGAGAAGACCAGCAACGCTCGATTGTTCTCGGCTGGAGTTTTGGGTCGGAGCTGCTGGATCTTCTTTTCGGTCTCGAGCCGCAGGGATTTGCCTTGCTCAGGTTGACCAATCATCCGTCCCAGCGCCTCCAAGTTTCCCAAGATATCGGCGAGTCCACCTTCGGAGAAACTAGCGACCTCAAGCCCCGCAAGGCGCAGCTTTTTCGCGGGCCCATGAACAGAGTCCGATGTCAGCACCAGCGTAGGTTTGAGGTTGAGAACCGACTCGGTCGGGGCGTCTTGAACCCCTCCGAGTCGGGGTAAATCACCTCCCTTTGGGGCGCTGCAGTAGCGGCTCAAGCCTACCAGCGCCGATCCTTGCCCAAGGGCGATGACCGTATCGGTGAGCGCTGGTGATAAACTCACGATACGCGCCGATACCTTTGCGCTCGGTTCGGGTTCGACGGCTTGGCAACCCAAGCACAAGATGAGGGCTACTGCTCGCAAAGCCATTGTCTTGTAATCGATAAGCTGCGGTTGAGATCAGCTCGGACGATTTGTTCTCCGGCTTGGTGTGCCCAGGCTGGATCTCCCGGTCCAAAGTTGATGCCCGGGATGCCATACGCGGCGAGCTGGGCGACATCGGTCCACGCTTGTTTCGCTTGGCGCTCCAACCCCCCAGCTTTGACCAGCGCATCGAGTAAGGGGCTGCTCGCCGCCACCGGGGCGCTGGCTGAGTCATCGAGCCACTCCACGTCGGCGCGCCCATCGACAAAGGTGTGGATCTCATCGAAGGCTTCTTGAGCGGTCCGCCCAGGGACAAAGCGCAAATTGACATTGCAGTGAAACGCCGCTGGAACTGAGTTTCGACTGTGTCCGCCTTCGGCGAGCGTCACCGTAAAGGTGTCAAAGAAGGTCAGGCCATCGCAGCGAGACGCTCGGGGTTTGAGCTGGTCGAGATCGGCCAGCAAAGGCGCCGCTTGGGTGATGGCGTTTTCGCCCTCCCAAGGCCGCGCCGAGTGGCCTGCTTTTCCTCGAACGGTCAAGCGGACATGCAAGGAGCCGACACAACCGAGCTGCAGCGCATTGGCGGTGGGTTCCATACAGACGCCAAGCTCCAAGTCTTGAAGATCGGGAAAGGTATCGATCAAGGGCTTGAGCCCGTTGTTCGCAACCGGCCCCTCTTCGGCGTCGTAAAAGACAAGCACAGGCTCCGCTCGAAGGCCGTCTTTGGGCAGCGTGCGCATGACCTCAAGCATGACCGCTAAGCCGCCTTTCATATCACTGGTGCCGGGTCCGTAGATGACCTCATCGTCAACCGAGATGGGCGCCATGATTTGATCAGTGACCACATCGAGGTGTCCAAAGATTCCGACACGCGGACCTGAGCAGTCCGGTCGGTCAGCGACCAATGAGAGCCCATGCCTTCGCACGCGCCACCCTGCGTCTTGAGCCCAGGACTCGACGGCGTCCGCAAGCGGTGCTTCACCGCCGGTCGGCGAGTCGATACGAATGAGCTCAAGGAGCGTGCTCTCGACGGCTGTCAGAGACTTCATCAGGCACCGAGCCCGTGATCTCGAAGCGCACTGTTTAGGCTCGTCTTACGGTCGGTGCTGCTGCTGCGCTCGCCGATGATCAGCGCGCAAGGGAGCAAGTACTCGCCAGCTGGAAATTGTTTCGGTCGTGTGCCTGGGACCACCACCGCTCGCGCTGGAATATGACCTCGAGTGACGACCTCGCTGGGGCCGCGGACGTCAATGATTGGAGTCGACGCAGTCAGCACAAGCCCAGCGCCAAGCACCGCCTCTGCGCCCACATGGACGCCTTCAACGACAATGCAACGAGAGCCCACAAAGCAGCCGTCTTCAATAATCACCGGCCGTGCCCCGGGTGGCTCAAGAACGCCTCCGATACCGACCCCACCGCTGAGGTGAACATCTCGACCGATCTGGGCACATGAACCCACCGTCGCCCAGGTGTCGACCATGGTGCCCTTGCCGACAAAAGCACCGATATTGACGAAGCTCGGCATCAGCACGGCGCCGGTTTCGACGAAGGCTCCATAACGAACCAATGCGCTAGGGACGGCTCTCAAGCCGCGCTCAGCGTGGTCTGTTCTGGGCGGGATTTTATCAAACCAGGCCAGATGGCCGGCCTCGATAGGCTCCATTTTTGCCACTCGAAAGTAGAGGTTAATCGCGCGCTGGACCCAGCCATTAATGCGCCATCCATCGGGCTCATTTTGATCGGGCTCAGCAACCCTTAAATCACCGCAGTTTATCGACTCTATAACGGACTCAACAGCGCCTCGGTGGGGACCGTTTGAGTCGACAAGGTCCGGCTGGTTTGAAGCTGCCTCGATCAGCGCTTTGAGCGTGGTCATGAGCCCCTCCTTTGTTGGGGGGTCCATGCCTGCGAGGCGCAAGGCTTGGCAATGCCTCGTGCGCGGGCCTTTGCGCGTAAGGCGCGGCGCTGGTAGGTTGCCCCAGGCCCAACGGGCCAATGCTTGATCTATTTTTCGCCACCTAGGTTCAGGTGGTGACCTTGGAGTTCGCTATGCGACTATCTGCGCTTCATCTCATGCCGCTGCTCTTGGTTCTGGGTTGTCCCGACGACAACACCGGCGCCACGGATACCGGACCCATCATTGCACTTGATGCGGGACAGAGCACGACGGACACCGGTCCAGCTATCGTTTCCGATGCGGGTGAGGAGGAGTCTCCAGTCCAGATTCAAGAGATCGCCCCAGCGAGCGGAAGCGCTCGTGGCGGCACTCGTGTTCGGCTTCGTGGGATCGGCTTTATGCCCGATTCGACGGTGCTCGTGAACGGTGAGCCTGGGCTTGACCTGTTGACCCTCAACGAGCGCATCATCACGTTTCGGACCCCGCCGGGCGATCCGGGTGCGGCGACGATCCGAGTCTCGAACAGCTTGGGTAACGCCGAAGAGGTCGATGGATTTACGTATTATGACCCCCTTGAGTTGACCGGCGTAGAACCCTCCGAGGGCAGCATTCTCGGTGGCGCTTCGATTCGGATCACGGGCGATGGATTCAACGACAGCACGGCAGTCTTGATCGGCGGTCGAGCCGTCCGCGGACTGCAGGTGATCGATGGGCAAACCATGGAAGGTGTGGTGCCCCCAACTGGCGAAGCGGGCGAGGTTGATGTCGAGGTGGTCAACGCCTTTGGTCGCAAGGTGCTGCGTTTAGCGTTTAGCTATTACGCCCCCCTCCGAGCCCAGACGGTCACCCCGGCGGGTGGATCGCTTGCGGGCGGATACCGAGTCACGCTCGGCGGCGATGGATTCACTGAGGACCTGACGGTTCACTTGGGCGAAGCCCCCTGCACCGAGGTCGAGGTCACCAGCGCAACCGAGGCGACCTGCCTGGCAGGTGCTTCGGTGCAGTCAGGCCCGGTCGCGCTCCGCTTGAGCTCGATGCGTGGCGAAGACGCTGAGCCCAACGCCTTTGTCTACGTTGCGGCGGGTGACGGTGTCAGTCTTCAAGGTGTCGTTCCCGGCAGCGGTCCAACCAATGGCAACAACCGGATCCATCTGCTCGGTGCGAATCTGACCGGCGAGCCGGTCACGGTTCGTGTCGACGGCGAGACAACGTCCGCAGCCTTGGTGGAAGGTGAGCAGGTCACGACCTTAGCGCCTCGCCACGCCGCCGGCGTGGTGCCCGTCAGCATCACGACGCAAGCGGGAGACTCTACACTAGCCGACGCCTACAGTTACTATGAAGCGCTCCAAATCGTTCGTCTCAACCCCGACCGCGGCCCGATCGAAGGCGGCACTTTTGTTGAGGTGGTCGGTGAAGGCTTTGACGACGCCATGACCGCTTATCTTGGCGGCGTTGAGCTCGAGATTGATGTGATCTCGAACAGCCGCTTTAGCTTTACAACGCCTGCTGGCTCCGGTGGCGCCGCAGAACTTCGGGTCGAGCTTGCGCGTCAGGTGGTACGACGTCCTGAAGCCTTCATCTACGAGGCTCCGCTCGCCTTAGCCGGTGTTCACCCGAACCGAGGCGCCCAAGCTGGCGGCACCTACGTGACCCTGACGGGCTCCGGCTTTAGCAAGGGCGATGTGGTGGTCAGCTTTGGGATCCAAGCGGCGACTCGGGTGCGGGTGCTCAACGACAACACAGTGACCGTTTCGACTCCTCCGAACGTCCCCGGAACCTATGACGTCAGCGTCTCGATCACTGATGAACGCGCTGCGTTGACCAACACCTTCACCTATTTCGACCCAGCGTTCATGATGGGTGGCACCCACGGCGGTGACGTCGAAGGTGCCGTCAACGTGACCGTGTTGACTCCGACGATGACCGGTCTTCAGCCCAAGCCCGACGCCATGGTGTGGCTCGGTCTGGACTCGGAGACCGAATACGTTGGGTTCACGAACACGGCGGGTCAGGTGACCTTGAGCGGTCCGGACGTTTTCGGTCCTCAAACAGTGACCGCCATTGCGCAGAACTGCTCGGCAAACTCGATCGTTGAAGCAGAGAGCGCAGACGTCACGTTGATCGTTTATTGCTCGGGTCCCCCGAGCGCAGGCGGTGGCGGCGGCGGTGGCGGTCCTCCTCGGGTCTTCCCTCGTCTTCAAGGCTGCGTAACCGACTTCTCGAAGGCTCTTTTTGACGTCTCGACCCTCGGTCCTGACGAGCGCGCCTTTGCCCAGATCGAGTTGACTCGTCGCTCCTTGTTCGCAGACCCGACCCCTAAAGCGACGACTTGGGAGGTGCCGGTCCCGAACGGTGGTCAGCCTTGCCAAAGCGGCGACGGGAACTGCGAGATCATCTTCGGTACCGATTTGATCTACGAAGAGGGCGGCTGCTTTGACTTTATCACCATGCCGGGTCGCTATGCGTTGCTAGCCTGGGCGGGTATCATCAACAGCCGGACCCAAGAAGTGCGCGAGCTGCGCCAACTCGGGGTGCGCCGCGGCGTGACCGCGGTGATGGGCGAGACGCATCAAGGCTTGGACATTGCGCTGAGCTATGCGCTCGAGACCAACATCACCGTCACGATGCCCGATGCACCGGGCCAAATGCCAGGTAAACGTGGTCCGAATAAGAACCGCGTCTCGACCTACCTGAACTTTGGCGGCGAAGGGGGTTATCCCTTGGGCGAGACAGACAGTGACTCTCGTGTGATCGTTCAGCGTGATCTACCCGACTTTCCCGGCGAGTTTCTCACCTTCTACGGTGGAGCGTTCACTCGCCTGTGGAATCCCGATGCGGTGACCGGACCTGAGTGCGTCTCGTCAGGTGACTGTGAAGGCGGACAGAGCTGTGTTCCCACCATGCAGGGCAACGCCTGTGCCGGGGCGTACGACTACACCTGGCCTTATTCAGTGGCTCTTCGTGATGGCGTCGGGAACACTCAAAGCGGCGTAACTCTTGATCCGATCATGCCCTTCCCTGAGATCGAAACGCCGGTCAATCGAGGCACCCTGCGCAACAGCACATTCCGCTGGAAGCCAGCGACAACGGGCGCGCCGCCGTCGATTTACAACGTGATCGTGATCAACCTGGCGACCAATCAGCGCTGGGATTTCTCGGTGCCGGGTAACCAGCGCAAGTTCCGCTTGCCGCATGTGCCGCAGCTCGATCATGAGATGCAGCCAGCGGTGCCAGGCCCGGGTGCTTATCTTTGGGCGCTTCAGGCGATCTATATCCCTGGATTCGACTATGAGAATTGGTCACTCGCTGATCTCAACAACATGGCCCGTCGCGCCTGGACGATGGATGTCGAGTACTTCACTAAGCCGTTCTAAGGTCTGACCTAGAGCGCGCCCTTTGGGGCGAAAAGATCGCTGCTGAGAGGTAGCGATCTTTTTCTTTTTCAAGTCTGTCGGTGTTCGTGTCGATGATCGGGGTTGGATCGGGGAGTCCTATGCGCGCACTACTGTGTTCAGCTTTGCTTCTGGGTGCGAATACAGCCTCAGCCAAGCAGGTTGAGGCCGAGCTTGGCGTCGGCTTAGTCACCGGTTTGATGGCTGGTAACGTCGCCTCTGGGACCCTCTGGATGGGCTCACCTTTTAAGCTTCGTGCCGATTGGGCTGCTCACATCGAGGAAGATTACTCGAGACGGTATCGCATCGGTCTTGAGGTTCCACTGCATGAGCGCATCGCCTTAGGCATTCGACCCGGCGTTGACTTTCCCTTTAAGGTCATCGGCTGGCCCTTCTCGATCGGTCTAGGCCTGCGCAGTTATGTGACGCCCTATACGCTTCATGGGGTCGAGGGACAGCTGTCATGGCGCCCCAAACTTTTAGGTAAAATCGAGCTCGACGCTGGAGGCTCTGCGAGCGCCTTTTTCTTTGGCAATGATCTACCTAGCCAAGGCGCGCTCATTGAGTTTCACGGTCACCTTGGCGTCAGGTTACCTCTTTGAGATTCTTCCTCCTGCTCATCGCCATCGCGGCGGCCGGATGCGGTGACGACAACGCAGACCAGCTCTGCATTCGTCACAGCAACTGCGCGATGGGTTGGTATTGCTCTCAAGGGGTGTGTCGCGACAAGACGCCGGCTCCCGTCGTGGTTGCTGACGCAGGAAGCCCAGCCGATGGCGGAGTCACTGACGCTGCAGCGGGTGATGTTTTGAGTATCGCTGATGCGTCCGCTGCTGCCGACGCTTCCGTGGTTGGTGATGTGTCGAGTTCAAGTGATGCGAGTGACGTACAAACCGACGCAGCGCTTGGCGATGTCGCTATAACCGACGTCGCGGTCTCCGATGTCGCGGTGTCCGATATCGCTCCTGGCGACGCGCCGTTGGCAGATGCGGCCAGCGCGACGGATGCTTCGGCGGCTGACGCCGATCAGGTCGGCGATGCGAGTCCGCAAGACGCCGGACCTGTGGATCCCTTATCGGATGCTGCGGCCCCTGTAGACGCGGGTCCTGATCCAGGTCCTTTGGACGTACCGGTTCCAGATCTCGCTCCTGATGCCGGGATTCCCGACCGCGGCTTTGGCTCATTTCCTTTGCCAAGCTTTGATACAGGCTTCGGTAAACCGCGCTGATCCATCGACAAAACGCTCAAGGCCTGTTCAGACTTCGGACAAGAAGGATGGATAATGGAATTTTTTGAAGAACGTATTTTAGGAGCCGACGGCGATAGCCTTTATCGCTGCGCATGGATTCCTAGCGGCCCGCTAAGAGCCCAATGTACCTTATTGCATGGCTACGCAGAACACTGCCACCGCTATGAAGCGCTCGTTCAGGCGCTTAATGGTGCGGGGATCGCCGTCTTCGCTTTAGATCATAAAGGACACGGTCGCTCGGCTGGGCGCACCAGCTATATTACGAGTTTTCGCAGCCTGATTCCGGACGCGGTGAGTACGATGCGTTGGGCTGCTGAGCGCGCGCCTGAGGTACCTCGTTTGTTGTTTGGCCATTCGATGGGCGGAGCCCTTGCGGCGCTGGTCAGCATGGATCATTCGGATCTAGTGGACTTGCTGATGATGACCGGTCCCTCGGTCAAGGTGAGCGAAGACATCAGCCCCTTCTTACAAAAAATATCCGGAATCGTCGGAACCTTATTGCCGCTCGTCCCGGCCGCTCGCCTTGATCATGAGTTGGTGTGCCGTGACCCCGAGGTGGTGAACGCTTATCTCGCCGATCCTTTGGTTTATAATGGCGGTATTTTAGCGCGCACTGGGCACAGCTTATTGAGCACCGAACAGCTGATTCTCGAGCGCGCCGAGCAGCTCAAGACGCCCTTTCTTGTGCTTCACGGGAGCGCCGATGGTTTGGCTGATCCGCGTGGAAGCGAAGTACTTCACGAGCGCGCATCGAGCGATGATAAGAACATTAAAATCTACCAAGGTTTATACCATGAGATCCTTAATGAACCTGAGCAGGCTCAAGTTCGATCGGATTTACTGGCGTGGATTGATGACCGCCTTCCCGCCAGGGATTGACAGTCTGATCCAGGCCGAACAACGTCCCCACGCATTTTGAATCAACTTCTCTGCTGCACCGTTTAAAGCGTGCACAATTGATCGCAACATAAAGGAAACTCCGCATGCGACCTCATCATCTTACTGCAGTTCTTGGTCTTTTGGGTCTAGCTTGCGCAGCGCCGCAGGCGGTTGCGCCCGCTCATCCTGTGGGCGTGGAAGCGACCTTTATCGAAAGCCCCGACGTCGGCAAATCGACCTACAAAGTGGTCGGCATGGGCAGCGACGCCGTGATGGCAAAATCCGATGCGCTCAAAGTGGCGATCGCCGGAGCTATTGAGCAGAAAATTGCGACCGGTCCCGAAGAGAAAAAACGCTGGTCAGGTATGAAGAACGGTTACTTCGCTGGGATCAACCCGGTGATGTTTGCGACCGAGAAGAAGATGCTTGGAAGCCGCGCTGTTGATGGTACCACCACCAGCTACTCGGCTCTGGTCACGGTGGCGGTCGCTCGACTCGCTGAGGATCTGAGCAGCAAGGGCATCGCCTCAAGCGCCACGGACACCTCTGAGGCGCTCGATAACCCCACCATCGTCGCCGTGGCGCAGAAGCGCTTTAAGAAGCACGCGATGGCTGAGGCGCTCTCGAC
>Ga0315320_10004691_pt1 | contig 11184 bp, 6 predicted proteins | sample M140m21515metaG_FD_203458 | JGI IMG/M metagenome (GOLD analysis project Ga0315320, IMG submission 203458) | Ammonia-oxidizing marine archaeal communities from Monterey Bay, California, United States - M1 40m 21515 | ecosystem: Environmental > Aquatic > Marine > Coastal | place: USA: California...
GACGTCATGGAACGAATTTTTGCACACTGCTCGCACCTCTGGAGTGAAGCGGCGGCCAACAACCGCCAAAAAATGTGCGCGGCAATTCGAAAAGAGTTTTTGTCGATCGTCAATTGGTGGCGGCAGTTCGCAGCGCATGAGGTAATGGCCGTCGATGCGGTCGACGCCGATGATATTTTCCAGGCCGCTGAACTAGTCGCGGACGCCCTCAGTCTTTGGCAAGCTGGCGGCGCCTCCGCAGGCGACATCGAATTCTGGGCCGAACATGCAGAACTTTTTGATTCCCCCAAAGCCTATGCGTTAGTCATCGATGCTTTGATGCAACGCTCAGACTACACAACTTCGACTGCGCTACTGGTGCACTGGATGAGTCAGGCCGACTACATCCCTCTGCAACTCGGTGACAGCTCTTTCCACCAACTTGTCTACCGCTGGGTAACAGAACAAAAAGACCTTTTAAATACCACCAACCCTGAAGAATTACCCCCGGAGGACATTTGGAATCGACTGCGCAAGTTCTATGATTTCATTGAAGCCAACGCCGGTTTCTACTGGGACGTCCCCAGATTCGAGGTCAACCGGCAAACAGATCGCCCCAACCCGCGGGAACAATATCTTGATGAAGTTGAGGGCGACGAAAACTACGACAACGCAGACGAAACCGATGACGGCGAAGATCTTTTTCGACATGCCTACGACGATGTCACTTACACTGACACCACCAACGACGGCAACGAAGGAGAAATCTTCGAGGGAAACACTAATTCGGATGACGATTTAGAAGCAGAAGTCGATCGAGTTCTCGACCGCCTTGAATTCCTCAACACTGTTTCTGAATACTGGAGCGTCGCGGCCACCATTCCGCTACCCGTAATCTCTCGAGACCAACTGACGGATAAAATAACGGATCGACTTAAAAAACGTCGGGACATTATCAACAATTGGATCGCGCAAGCCGCAAGAAATCGCAAACAGCTTCTCGAACTTCTCGAGTCAATTAATCAGTACCGCTTACCGACCTTAGGTTCTGACCACGACGCAATGCTGCTGTACGACCAACATCGTCTCTGCAGAGACTCTCTTTTAGATTTAACAATCAGCACTTGCATTGAAACAGAAAACGCGATCAGGATGCTTGCAGCCGTTATCAAAGCGGTTGACTATCTGGTGGATGAAACCGATTTCCCAAAAATCGATTCTTCCGTAAATGATTCTGATCCAAATCCCGCCTCTCAATTAACTGGTACCACAACCTCCGACGACCAGCCAGATGCACCAACCGATTTAACATCCAGCGAAGAGACTTTCGTGAACGGCAGCGCACCGGTAGTCTTCGCCTATGCTGCAATCTTGATGCAGAACGCCGAATTAGTAATCAACAACTTCCCAGCGCTGACCAATTATCTGCAAAAAGAATCGCTTCTCTACGTACCACTTTCCAAAGGTGGAGATCCAGCGGCAATCGTCCGAGCTAGAGTTGTGCAAACCGCAATCCTTGATCTCTTGCAAAGAATGCCGTCGCTCGGCTTGATGACCGAAACATTTGAATTGACGCAAACGACTCTTCGAATGGAACGTGAGAATCCGATTGGGCGTGGAGCGGTCACTGAATTTGACGAAATTTTTGAAGTCGCCTTCACCTCCATGGTGCACGTACTTGTTCAGGCAAATGAGAGAATCCGTGACGAAAGGGTTGAGGCGGGAGAAGATAAAAAGTCAGTCGTCGATGAAACTCAAAACAATCTGTTTGAGTGCACCGAAATGCTGACCGAAAGCATGCTGATGCTGTGGCTCGACCACAGTCGAACCCTGCGACTGAGCGTGTTGGAAAAAGTGCACGATGCCCAGGCATGGGAACGCATGGTCGCCTTCATCCAAACTTATGGTCGTGGACTGTTCACCCAACAATTCTTACACCTCGGAAACATTCGAGGCATTCTTCACCAAGGGGTAGACCGGTGGTTAACTGAGGTGCAGAAATCAGGAGCCGCAGTGGATTTGAGATTGTTCGACGAACTCGAATTGGCACTGCCGCGGGAGAAAGCGGTTCGGTATCTCAGCCTGATCCTCGAAAGCATCATTGAAAATTACAATGAATACCGAGACTACAATACGACCACCACCCAATCGGATAATGGCGAATCACTGCATATGTTCCTCGATTTCCTGAGGTTACGCAGCCGTTATGACCGAGTCTGCTGGAACTTAAAACCTGTCATCTGGGCGCATCAAATTCTGGTGAACGACCAAGAAAACGGGGTCGCGAGAATGTGGCGCCGCTCGCTCACCGAACGCGTCGGCCCCGAGGCAGACAAATATTTAAAAATCCTCGAAGACCTGAGAAATAAGTACTCGATCCGAATGGAATCGGTCTCCCGAAGACTTGAAGGGAAATTTGCACATCAAATGCAAATCGACCGTTTGAAAGCACTCGTCGCTCCAGCGATGAAAGACCCACATAACCGGAAGTCAGCAAGGGTGTTTGAATTGCTCAACCACGAAGCCAAAGCATTCGCGAGATCGACGATGGGCGTCGGAGTCGATTTACCGGCCTGGCTCGCAGCGTTGGAAAGCGAAGTTCAACTCAATTTACTACCCTCTCGAACGCCCTCCTCCAGTAACAACCTTACGGTTACACCGCCAACACCGTGCATCTCTGAACTTCGTGCACAACTTGAAAAATTAACGCAATCGAAGGACTGACCATTCTCTTGCCGGTCTTTAAGAAATCTTTCAACGCTAAATTTTCCAACGACTCCCCCAGCCGCTACACTTGATAGTATTCATGGATACGGGATCCACTCTTCAAGTACTGACTTGTGTCATTGAGACAAATTATGCGCAGACTATTTTTGTATTCGTCATTATCAATTCTCGCCCTCCTGCTGGTTACACCGCCAAGCTTGTTTGCCGAGAAACCAAATATCATCTTCATTCTGGCTGACGACTCCGGCTTCTCGGATCTAGGCTGCTATGGCAGTGAAATCAAAACACCGAATCTTGATGGCCTCGCGAAGAACGGCCTCATGTTCACTCAGTTTTACAATACTGGACGCTGCTGGCCGACGCGAGCCGCTTTAATGTCGGGCTACTATCCTCACATGGTGCATCGTGACAAACTTCCCGATTCAAACATCGTCGGAGGTAATCGCGGGGCTCGGCAAATATGGGCTCGACTCATACCCGATTTCCTGAAACCGCTTGGGTACCGAAACTACCACAGTGGAAAATGGCATATTGATGGTAAGGTTCTTGCCGCCGGATTCGATCGCTCACTAGACATGAGAAACCAAGGAAATTTCTTTACCGCAAAAGGAAACAAGGTCAACGATCAGCCCGTCAAAATCAGCGGCGACGAAAAAGATTATTACGCCACGACAGCCAATGCAGATCACGCAATCGCCTGCCTTCAAGAGCATGCCGAAAAACATGCGGACCAACCTTTCTTTCATTACATCGCTTTCATCGCTCCTCATTTCCCCCTCCATGCAAAACCTGAGGATATTGAGAAATATGCAGACCAGTACCTTACCGGCTGGGATCAAATGCGAACCGAGAGATATCAACGTCAACTTGATCGAAAACTCCACAACACGACTCTGTCGAAACTTGAGCCCAAAGTCGGTCCCCCCTACAAATTCCCCGATGCCTTTAAAAAACTGGGGAGCGGAGAAATTGACCACCCAGCCGACTGGGACGACCTAACGGCAGAGCAAAAGAAATTCCAGGCCACCAAAATGGCAATCCACGCCGCGATGGTGGATCGCATGGATCATGAAATTGGCAGGATCCTGCAACAACTTAAGACGATGGAGGTCTTCGACAACACTCTTATTTTTTTCGCATCGGACAATGGAGCCAGCGCGGAAATAATGGTGCGCGACGGCGGACACGACCCGCTCGCGCCTCCTGGCAGTGCCGCATCCTACCTATGCCTGGGACCGGGATTTTCAAGTGCCTGCAATACACCGTTTCGACGGCATAAAACCTGGGTGCACGAAGGTGGAATCAGCACGCCCCTGATCGCGCACTGGCCCGCCGGAATTGCATCCCGCGGAGAACTTAGAACCACGCCGTCACACGTCATCGATATCGTCCCAACCATTCTCGACGTGCTGGAAATCAATAAACCTGAAAAATGGAACGGTGTGCCCATTCCTCCAGCTCCAGGGAAAAGCCTTTTGCCTGCATTCCCAGAAGACATCGCCATCGAGCGTGACTCGCTTTGGTGGTTCCACGAAGGAAATCGCGCTATTCGCGTTGGCGATTTCAAACTTGTCGCTGCGAAGAACGAACCCTGGGAACTTTACGACCTATCCGATGACCGCGCTGAATCCAAAAACCTGATCACTCAGCACCCTGACAAAGCAGCTCACCTTATCGATCAGTGGCAACAGCAGTTGAAACAAATTAGCGAGATTGCGACTTTAACAACTCCAAAGAAAAAGCCAGAAAAGAAACGCAAGAGAAAACAACAACCGGGCAAAAAACCACCTACGCCATTGCCTGCTAAGTAAATGAAAATCGAGTCAAAAAAGACGAGTCGAAATGCAAACGCATCGAAGGAGGTTTTCAGTTTGCCGGGATCAGCACTTCACCGCGACCGCCATGCAAAAAATCGCCATGAAAGAGATTAAACTCGGTATTCAATTGTGATAAATCTACGTCAAACTCTGGATGCGATTCCCTTAGCCATTTCGTAATCAGCGAAACCGCCGGCATCCCAAAACGACCTCCTTGTCGAAAACTAGGCGGCAACGAATGCGGCAAGCCTCCTCCAAGAACAATTGTCCCCCGTTTCATTTCCGCCCCAACCTGGGCCCCGGATTTGCCGAGCACGACAATCGTACCTGCCCGCATTGACCAACCTAATAAATCTCCGGCATCACCACCCACAACGAGCATGCCACGACGCATTGATTCTCCAGCACCTTTCCCAACACAGCCTCTCACTAATATCGTCCCTCGATTCACCCCAACCTTTGAGCCCGGCAAGACGGATCCGACAGAGTCACCGGCACTCCCTTCAACAGTAATCACCCCACCAGTCATCTCTGTCCCAAGGTGGTCACCAACATTTGCCGTCGATTGGATTTCTCCACCAGACATCTTCACACCGATACGATTTCCCGCATCTCGACGAATCTGGATGGTACCCGACGTCATTCCCATTCCAATACCGTTCACGTTGTTCAGCAGGCCATCAAAAACAACGACGCTTGTCTCGTCGACCCTGCCTGAAACACCAAACAGTTCACCCAGCGGAATTGATTCGTTACCGCACGCAACTGGCAACGATTTGATCTGATCAGTTGTTTTCCCCAAAAGCAATTCGGGAATAATTCCGTTTGCCTCAATAGAGATATTATTTTCGACTTGCTGGGTAAGCGTGAGAGCCATAGGATGCCTTAGACAGATCAGCTAATTTAGTTATCGACTGGACGTGGGCGATTGTAGCCTATTCTAAACTGCGAATTTCACTCCTCCAACATGCCCAAACTTCCTCAACTCGAAACTAGTTTAGGTGCAATTGTCCTCTGCGGAGGCAAAAGTACGCGCCTTGGCATCGATAAAACGCAACTCATTTTTCATGGGCAAACATTTTTAGAACGTGTTGTTTCCCAGGTTGAACAAGTCTGCCATCCCGTAGTTCTCGTCGGGGATGCTGATTTCAGCCAACACCAGCTTCCCCCTAATGTCCAATGGGCGACAGACGAGCACCCTAACTGTGGGCCATTGGAGGGAATCCGTGTCGGCTTAGCGAAACTGGCCTCTCAAGTCGATTTTGCATTTGTTACTAGCTGTGATGTGCCTTTGATTGCCCCGCAACTCATTCGTTTCTTATTTCATAAAATCTCTGATCACGAAGCGGTCGTCCCCGTTTCAGAAGAACGTATTTTTGGAATGACGGCCGTGTACCGCACTGCATTACACGAAATGATCGACCAGAGAATCAAGAACGGACAACTGCGCGTGTCTGAATTAGCCACCGCGTTCCAAGCTCACCAAATATCTGTCGATTCGCTACGTGAGATTGATCCCGAACTCGATTCAATGACAAACATAAATTCAGCAATCGACTACTACAACCTCCTGAAACGGTTTGGGCTGGAACTCTCCCCAGACCTCCAAACTCGTTTGCAAGAAAACAAATAATTCCACAATCGACTTCGTTAAATTTTCGCATCCCGGCAGCTTCGCAGCAAAAAAAAACCGCATTGCTGAAACCAGCAATGCGGCATGTAAAAGATACTCCGAATGAAGATAGCGATGGGAGTCGCTGGGAGAAAGATGTAAGCCAAGCGTGCTAAGCACAAGCCGTTTAAAGACCTAGATCTACCCGAAAAATTGGTCCCTCAGCCGTCAAGTTTCGGAGATATCCTGTATCGTTTCGATGTCTGAATAACCGGTAAAGGAATACTCAAACAACAGTTTATTAAAAATTCAAAACCAATTCACGCAGTTAAGCGTGCGTTGGTTCGTATTCAATCGTCTCAAGAACTAGAAATAAATCAAGGTAAGTTTTGAAAAGATTAACAACTTGCTCAATTAAAGTAGTGAGAGCGATTTATAGGAAATCCATCGACACGAGTCGATAGAAAACACGTTAAGAAATCAAAATTTAACGACAAATACTTGCGATATAATATTTGTGAATTATTTCCCTGATTCAACCGGCTTGGGACCAGAATTTGCTGAGCACAAGTTATTCTAGTTAGGCTCAGGATCACACTTTACAACTCAAACCACCGGCTGCGGGTACGTAGCATGATTCTGCATAGTCCATCACCATTCGATCCGAGCTAAATCGCCATGCTAAGGTTCGAATTGAATTGATCATCCGCCGAATCCATTCGCGAGGCAAACCATCAATGTCCCGGTGATAAAACATTGGAACGACTTCGTTTTCAAGAACTTCGTAAAGATACTCGCAATCGCGACCGTCGGTAATTTCATCGGAAACATGGGAAGCTCCCTTCCCAATTGCAAAACCGTTCGCGCCGTCGAAAGCCTCCGCCCACCATCCATCGAGAATGGACAAATTCAGCCCGCCATTCAGAACTACTTTTTGGCCGCTCGTTCCCGAAGCCTCCAGAGGCCTTCTCGGATTATTGAGCCACACATCCACTCCCTGAATTAAGTGGCGACAAACGTTGATATCATAGTCCTCGACAAAGGCGACGCGATCCCGAAAACGAGGGTCCTTTCGCAAATTAGCCACAGTTTGAATAAAGTGTTTACCTGGCTCATCCTTAGGGTGGGCCTTGCCGGCAAATACAATTTGCACAGGTCGATTCGAATCATTGAGAATTCGATCGATGCGATCCAAATCATTGAAAATCAGGTTCGCTCGCTTGTATGTTGCAAACCGCCTCGCAAAACCCAGCGTCAAAATATTCTGGTCGAACATCGTTCGTGACAATTCGACTGACGATTCGTCCTCGCCCCGCCGTCGACATTGACTCGCCAACCGGCGACGTACAAACGATATCATTCTTCCTTTGAGAGTATTATGGATCTCCCATAGTTCCCCCGGATCAACATCATGAATGTTCTTCCAAACTTTAGGCTCCCCGACACGGTCCATCCAACGACTTGGGAAATGTTTGTTAAATAGCGTTTTCATCTGAGGAGCTAACCATGACTGAGAATGAACACCATTGGTAATGTGTCCGATTGGGCAATCCTCTTCAGCTCGCCAAGGCCAAAGGTGGGCCCACATTCGCCGGGAAACACAACCGTGCAACTGACTCACTGCATTTGCGGTACGCGACAATTTCAGTCCAATAACGGTCATGCAAAATAACTCTTCGCTATCTTGCGGATCGATCCGACCAAGGCTTAACAATTGCTCATAAGAAATCCCAAGCTGATCCCGCAACGGCCCTAAATGTTCTTCGACCATGTCGGACTGAAAGCGATCGTGCCCAGCGGGAACCGGAGTGTGCGTTGTGAAAACCGTTTGAGACGCAACTTCCCGAAGTGCATTCTCAAAGGTAAGCCCGTCATCCTCCATCCGCTGACGAATCACCTCCAAAGGCCCGAACGCGCTGTGACCTTCATTTAAATGGTAGACACCAGGGTCGACACCAACGGCTCGCAGGGCTTTGACTCCGCCAACCCCCAATACGAGCTCCTGACGAATCCTCGTCCGTTCATCTCCGCCGTAAAGACGACTGGTAAGTTGGCGATCGTCAGGATGATTAGCTTCGATATTGCTGTCGAGTAGAAAAAGCCGAACACGACCAACTTGAATCTCCCAAACCTTCGCCCAAATAGCGCCAGCTCGATTGTCAATTTTTACGACAACCGGTTCGCCAGTTGGGTCGCAAGCCTCTTGAATTGGCAGCGTATCAACTTTGGTGTCAATGTACTCTTCGCTTTGTCGACCGTCGTTATCGAGATGTTGGCGAAAATAGCCTTGTGCATAGAACAAACCGACAGCAACCAACGGTAGGCCCAAACTACTGGCACTCTTAATGTGGTCACCCGACAATACCCCCAACCCTCCCGAATAAATTGGAAGTGATTCATGGATTCCAAACTCAGCCGAAAAATAAGCAACCGGCTTGGCTCCTAATACTCCAGCGTTGGTTGCAGCCCACGTTTGCCTCGACCCCATGTACTCTTTCAGCAGGCGATAGGACTGATTGATTCGCGTGAACAACACCATCTCGTTGGCACGCTCATACAGTCGAGCCGGTGTGAACTCGTTGAGTAACGCAACTGGGTTATGATCCAATTGACGCCAGCGAACTGGATCAAGATCACGAAAAACATGCTGAATTTCGGGCACCCATGACCACCAGAGGTTGCTGGCCAGTGCGGTGCACTTTTCGTATAGCTCCTCAACGGTCAAACTCTCATTGCTCAATGCTGATTGTGGTGTGGGGCGAGTTTCAGGCTCAGACGTACTCATATCGTAATTTTTCACAAGGTTTAGAAGAATCAAAAGACCAACCGACTGGTCTCTTTTTCGGCGAAATAGCAACGCCTTTGTTAAAATTAGAACCGCAATCGGAAAATCCCACCAGTCACACTCAGTAACGGCAACATGCGTTTCTCAATCGCCCGTCAAAGGAACCAGAACCAACCTTGACCTTTGCACCACCAAACCAACAGCCTCACCGGCACATTAAGGTTGGCCGCTTAGCCACCAGTCCATCCGCTTTCGTCCTTGATTTTCTCGCAAAAAGCCTGTCGGAATTATTGAGAAACGGCCATAATCTAGAAAGCCAGTTTGAATGCGAACTTTTCCCAACCTGCACCCTCGGCTTCAGGCCATCAATGTCGTGGAACCTCTAGCATGGACGCCTCAAAATGAACCTTGAACCACTTGATCGCGACGCCATTCACAGCGGGAATATTTCTCAACTTTGTGAGCAACTGGCAACCCTCTCCGCCTCCTCCCTGAACGACTCAGAGTGGCCCTCCGAACGGCTCGACCTTCTCGAGCAAGCTGACGTCTATCGTTGGTTTATCCCGCATCATCTCGGAGGACTTGAGTGGGAGGCAACTCAAATCGCTTCCGCCTACGTCGAACTGGCATCTGCCTGCCTGACAACCACGTTTATTTTAACACAACGGGTTGCTGCTCTTCGGCGAATCTGCGCCTCCGACAACATCCCGTTGAGAGACAAACTACTTTCTGGGATCCTTGCTGGAAACAAACAAGCCACCGTTGGCATTTCTCACCTCACCACGAGCCGTCGGCATCTGGGGCAGCCGGCCTGTCGCGCAATCGCAAAAGACGGCGGTTACGTTGTGACCGGCCAAAGCCCATGGGTCACTGGAGCCTGTGGAGCAACTCACCTTGTAGTGGGCGCCGAAATGCCTAACGGGCAACAAATACTCTTCATTGTCGCTTCGGATACCGCGGGAATCACGATTCCAAAAGGATTTAATCTGATCGCGCTTACAGCAAGCCAAACTGGGCCGGTAAAATTTGAAAATGTTCTTATCGACTCCTCGTCGCTTCTCACTGAGCCAGCCGAACAAGTGCTTACCGTCTCAGGGCTAACTTCAACCGGAAGCACCCAAACCTCAGCCCTTGCCCTCGGCTTGGCGACCGCAGCAGTGAATTTCATCGAACAAGAATCACTCCATCGGCCCGATTTACTGGAAAGCGTCGAGGCCCTGAAAGCACAACAACTCGCCTTAAAAGCCCGGCTGCTAGAGCTCGCTTCCGGAGTTGCAACGGGCACCAACGAAGAACTTCGAACCGACATGAATAGCTTTGTCTTACGAACCACGCAAGCGTCGATGGCTGCCGCCAAAGGAGCAGGATTCGTTGAAGGACACCCCGCCGGACGATGGTGCTGTGAAGCACTATTTTTCCTCGTCTGGAGCTGCCCTCAAGCTGTCATCCAAGCCAACCTGTGCGAACTTGCAGGAATTGAATAAACAGAACGACTCTCAATACGGTATAGTCAACACGGTAAGCTGATCGCATTCCCCCCCCCAAACATATTTTGATGACCGAAAAAACACTCGTTACGTGGCACGAACAATCCGTCAAGCGACCAAGAGGCTGTGTCGTTTGGTTTACAGGGCTCAGCGGCAGCGGTAAAAGCACAGTCGCGAACTGCGTCGACTCGATGCTCTACGAATCCAATCATCGCAGCTTTGTTCTTGACGGCGACAACATTCGACACGGGCTTAACGCCAGCTTCGAACTACTTGAACCCAATCATGGGCTCGAGTTCGCAAAGAGATTTGGCCTTGGGTTCGGGCCTCAAGATCGCGAAGAAAACATTCGCCGGATCGGATGCGTCGCCGATATTTTTTGTTCTTCCGGTACGATCACTTTAACTGCCTTCGTAAGCCCCTATCGAAGTGATCGTGACCGCGTTCGCGCAATGGTTATCGCCAACGGCAATGACGCAGACTTCATTGAAGTATTTGTCGACACACCATTAGAAATCTGTGAACAACGCGATCCCAAAGGTCTGTACGCAAAGGCAAGGGCAGGGGAGCTAAAAGGATTTACCGGTATCGACGCACCATACGAACCTCCTTCCATCCCAGAGGTTCATCTCGATGGCAGTGCTCCGGTAGAACAACTTGCCAAGCAAGTCATTAAATATCTGGAATCAAAAAACAAGCTGCGAAAATAAGCTACTTAAAATTTAATTGCATAAAAAAAGGCTGGACAGTATTACTGCCCAGCCAATTTCGTTTTCA
>Ga0315320_10004692_pt1 | contig 11184 bp, 9 predicted proteins | sample M140m21515metaG_FD_203458 | JGI IMG/M metagenome (GOLD analysis project Ga0315320, IMG submission 203458) | Ammonia-oxidizing marine archaeal communities from Monterey Bay, California, United States - M1 40m 21515 | ecosystem: Environmental > Aquatic > Marine > Coastal | place: USA: California...
TCTGCGTGGCGCCTAGGCTGACCCCAGCGCTATTGCTAGACCAGCGCACGGTACCAGTTTGGTAGCGACTGTAGGTGGCGTCGTTCACATCAGTGATGCGAGGGATTTGCTCTCCAGGTATGGCAGTCAAGTCCATGCCGGTAGTTACCGGACCTAACGAGATTGGTTGTCCCGAGGCATCAATCGCTGCCAGCACCCGGTAAAACCCAGGGGCTACGTCACGTCCGATCTCCGCCTGCCACACCGCCTGCCCTCCTGGCGGAACTTCTACTACTTGGGCGGTCAAAGGCACAGCTACTGTCAACGGAAGTGCTGTAGGTCTGACGTAAGTGTCTACTGCGCCACCACTTACGTTAAATCCACTACGCTTAGTGCGCAGCAATTCTGCGTCTCCAAACCCTATGCTGCTAATAGCTAGTGTGTCTGAGAACCCAGAGGCAGGCTCTGTAATGTAAGCTGCCACGCTTGCTCGGCTACTCAAAGACTTGGCCGGGATAGCTCGACGTATTCTTTCCGTAAGCTCAGCGTCAGACTCCGCTGTTAGCCCGCCGCTAAACGCCGTAGCGGCAAACAGGCTTGAAAGTGAAGGGATGGAGAAGTCTACCGTGGTGAGTACGGAGCTTGCAGGAAGGTTACCCGCCTGCCCCGTGTCTTCCGACTGCGCATCAATTGTAAACTCATAGTTGCCGTCTGGCCTTGAGATCAGCAATCGGTCATTGGGAGTCAGTACCTCTGCAGCGTTAGGCCTAGCCGCGTAAGCTGCCAGAGAACGGAATACCCTGCCATCACTAGACTTAAACCCCGCATTGCTGGGAATAATTATTGTCCGCTTAGACGACACCACGATTGTGACCTGCCCTAAGCTGCTGGTGGCTGCTACCCGGTTAATACCGTAGAAAGCAGCTGTAGCGTCTAGTACGTCGGATTCCATGTCAGCACCGATAGGGGCCGCCAGTGGATTCAAACTGCTACCTACAGTGTCTAATCTGTCGTTCAGCGCTTGGCCTAGGATACTCTGGAGTCGCAGCACAAAGTCATGTACAACACCGGTTCTGACGTCGATGCCAGTGTTTAAGCCTTCTACTATGCTCTCTAACCTTAGTAGCCGTGCTTCTACTTCGTCGGCGTTAAGGTTGTCCAGATCCAGGCTAGATATTTCGAAAGACATTAGCTTACCGTTACAGGCAGAGTGAATTGGGAAGAGTCACCAGCTTGGCTGATAACACGTATAGATAAGTTTAAGGCATCGCCTTCCAAAGTACCAGATACCCACTGCAGATCGTATAGTTGCTCGTCTGCTGGGGTGTCTGGCCGCAGCTGCAAGTCACCAGCAAACTGGTCTAAGACGTCAATCCTAGACTGTTCAAACGCACGCCTTACATCGGCTGAGGTATGCAGCGCCATACTGACTGCCTCTGTCATAAGTTGGCAGCCTTCGGTCGTTTCGTACTTTTTGCCGTCCAGCTTGGTAAACAAACGTAGCGCTACTTGTTGGGCTAGCTTTTGTAGTCCTACACAAGCTGATCCGCCTTTGCCCTCAAATAGTGTTTGCTGCACTTTAGCAAGAATAAACGGTGTATCAGCATGAAAAGCCAGTAAGTCAGCTTTTCTGCCGGGAAACAACGGTTGCCAGTCTAGTACGCTCATTATGTGTAGTCCTTAGCCGATTGTAATAGGTCTGTACTGGTTCTTACCAGTCGTCGGTCGTAGTATCCGCCGTCAACGCCATGGCTACGTCTACGCATAGCGCTGTGAACTAGCCTACGGCTTCTGCTATTATTGCGAAGAGCAGTGGCCCGTCGCTGGGTATCCATAAAGTCACCTTGCCGAGTGATAGCTTGCATGTCCGCTACTGCACCCAGGGTCTCGTCCTCGCCAGTGCCCAATACCTGCCCTACCGACTCTCGCAGTTCTTCGTAGAACGGCTCATACTCTTCTTCTAACGTGTTAGGGTTTACTTTGTAGTTGACCGTCAGGCTGGAAACATCTAATGGTTCCGCCATTAAGTAAACGTTGGTACGCGCCAGCTCAGCTTGCTTAGCGCCTTCAACACGCTCTAAAAACTGCTCGGTCAGCTGTACTTGGCTTTTAGGTCTATCACTCATTGAAATGGATTCAAGTTAGTTTCATTGTCTAGGATGCTTTGTATCTTAGCTTTACGTTGGCTAATAGCTCCGGGTGATAGGTTTAGCTTCTTGGCTAAGTTGCCGTTGGACAGTATCTCTGCACCGTCCAGCCCTAGCGTATGCTCCAAGATGGCTTGGTCGATTGGCGGCAAGTCATCCCGTATAAGATTCACAAACGACATGCTAGCCTGGGCATCGTCATAGACGCCGCCCTCACCCAGCTGTACGTCGCCTTCTACACCGGTAGCAGTAGACCCCGCCATCACTTGCTGATCAAACTCTCTAATCTTTTTCAGCCTCTTCAGGTTAATTCCTGTGGCGTCCGCTAGCTCGTGGCTACTAGGTGATCTGCCGTTCTCCGCTTCAAAGGCGCGGTAAGCATTACCTACAGTAGTAGCCTGCATCTGCAACTCGTCTGGAGTTTTTACTACACGCTTCCTGCGAGACTGATACCTAATAAGTGGACGTGTCTGTTGGCTTACAAAAGTCTCTAAGCTAGCTAAGTTGGGGTCGTACTTAGGCATAGCAGCTGCCACTAGCTTCTTAGCCTGACCCCTCAGTACTGGGTCGGGTGCTCCTACGTGGCGGTAGATAGCTTTGTCAATAGCTGGCTTTAGGCCTTTTACCAGAGCACCTAGTTCTTTACGGTCTTGAGTTTTCTGGTACTGACTAAACAAAGCATCTACGTCTTTAGACATAGATGCATTACCCCGTATCATCTCTCCCTGAAACGGTAAATTCATTTTAGGTGCAGGGGCTTTACTTTGCCGAGAATCAATGCTCGGTCGTTTATTAGGCTCAAAGAGATCCATAATCAGCTCTCGTAAGTGTAAGCGTCTAGCAAGGAACAGCCAGTAAACGGATCACCGCTACTAAACAGTGGCTCTTCTTCAATAGTAAATTTGTCTGACTCGTTTTGTGCAGCCGTCCTAACGCTTCCCAGCTTAAGCGATGTCATGGCTTTCTTAGAACCAGCGTCTATTACAGTGGTAAGCCGTTCGACGTAGCCTACCAAGTCAACTAGCTCGCCGCCCAACCCTTTTACGTCATCCAAACGCACCTGCACCTTAACCGTACTGCCAGGGGCTATGTCAAACCTAAGTCTGCCATGTACCGTTAGTGTGCGTCCTCGTAAACGCTCTATGTAATACCTAAGCGCAGCGTACTTGTCTAATAAACCTGCGGTAGCTATATCTGTGGCTTCTGCCTCCGTGCTGAGGTCTTCATTCGGAGTAGCGGCGGGATTGCCCGCCCCACCTCGGATACGCGGCCTGCCATTGTCTGTAGCCACAAAGTTCTGTCCGCCTCCACCGCCTCTGGTAGCAGCTAGGGTTAGCCATGCTGGCGGCTTAGCGTACATAATTGAGGTACCGGTAGTGTTATCGTCTGGGTAGTAGCATCCAGTGGCGCCCCGGGCTACCTGTCCGCCTTGTACGTTAGGGTTTACTCCCCAGTTTCCTTTATGTGGGACGTAGATAAACGCTGCCCTAGCGATTCTACGGATCTTTTTAATGTCATCAACTTGAAATATATCGTCAGCCTTCAGCGCATGTTCGTAAGTTGGGCGCAGTGCCGGCAGGTAGGAGGTTACGATAGCCGAATTAACTCTAGGGATTATTGCAAGCCCAAACCTAGGCAAAAGCCTGCGAATAAGTAGCTCCCACAGGTTAGATGTCTGAAACGTATTAGTAGGGTCGCTAGTAATCGTTTCGCTAATGTAGGATTGAATACCGTTGTCCGTGGCTAACTCGGTGAACGCAAGAGGCTTAGCATACTTTGAATAGGGACTAGACAGCTCATCAGAATTGCTGCCCTCCACTGAAAACACTTCACCTTCTATTCTCTTTAATGCGTCTTTCAAATCTTGAGAAGGTTCAATGGGTGAGTCGACGATATTAAAGCAGTCGTCGGACAGGCCTCCAGCGAACGTCAAATCTTCTTTGGTTAATATGTTAGCTAGCAGGCTTTTTATTCCGTTAGCCCACAGGTCTTCTGTGAAATCGGGGTTTTGAACCAAGGCGTTGGCGTCCGCAAACGTACCTATAAGTCCGGCGGTAGCCTGGTTATTTGGCTGCGCCCCAAATGAAACTATGGGGTTGAGTGGGTTATGCGGGGAAGCTGGGTGGGCGTAAGTAGGTAACGCTGTACCTGTCTGTAGGTCGGCCAGCCAATGTACCATAGTAAGGCTGAGATTGGCTCTACCCCTAGTGATCCCGTTAGACTCACTAATGATCCTGCCTTCAAATACAACTTGCCACTCACTGTTCCATTTAGTATTCGGTGACCAATCACCAAGCACCCGTATCTCCAGCTGGGCTTTAGTCTGTTCCTGTATGTTGCTAATAAAAGCTAGATCGGCTTCTTGCTGTCCGGGCCTTGAAATGTTTTTACCTAATGCAAGCTGTACCGAACATGTAGGTATTTCGCTGACGGCATAGTTAAAGCTAGTGGATGCTACTGGTAACTCTATAGCTTCCTCACTATCTTTGTTGACGTAGACTTTAAGTCTAGCCGCCACCTCCATTCTAAGTACGCTCATATCAGTCCTCCACCGGAGCGGCCAGCGTGTGCCCTGCTAACAGTAAGCTACCTGCCACTACCTTGGCGGGTGCTTCGGCCTTGCCAAGTATTACACTACGTAGTAACCGACAATCGTCTACTGACAACTGAGACGGCTGGTTAGCTAGTGAATCCACCTCGCCTCCTAGAGCTCTTTTTAGCTCTTTAGCGGTCTCTACCGCTGTCAACTCTGGCTTGCTAGCCCAAGTAAGTACAAACTGACCTTCTTGTACCGTGGGAAAACTAATAGCGGCCTCTGTACCTGGCAGTGTGGCGTGTGACCTGCCACTAATAATAGGTCCGGTGACATCGTCTTTTCCAGAGATTGTCCAATCCGATGCACCTATGGTTACTGTCCAAGTCGATAGCTCGTAAGTAGGCAGCGTTAATCTTCCGTGCACTTGCACTTGATCTGCAAAGGCCCCGGCTACCTGTGGCTGTAAGTATTTAGTCATGTTGTAAAGCAGCTCGTTTAGCAAGTAACCGGTACGGCCATCAAAGCTAGTCATGATGCTATTAAGGTCTGACTTTTCAGTTAGCTTGCGTAACTCAACCGAGCGCCAGTTGCTAGACGTTGGGTTGGCAGGATCTACCAGTAACGCTCTTTGTACAGCTCTAGCCTCGTTAGATAGTTTCCTCTTCTGCCAGCCTGTGGGCACATAGTCGGAGCCGGGAGCTGAGTAACCACCCTTTGGCGGGTTGGTAAGTCCCAGGTAGTATTCGTTGATCATGCTATTTTCCTGTGACTTCGCCTGTTAGCGGAACCGTAGTGCCATCGCCCCAAGGCAACGGAGTCAATATTGAAGTTTGTGGCGTGTTCTCACTGATTGGTAAGTTTTGCACACGGTGGAACGGCAGCACAGGGCTACCTACCTGAGGCGGAGCGGGCTCTGGTCGTACCGGACTAGGTGCCGCCGCCTGCCTAGCATCGTTAATCTCTCTCCTAGGCGGAACCTTCAGTATGTTCATTTGAAAATTCCATACCTTATCTACAGAAGATACCGAGCACGAGAAGTCAGCTATGTAACCTCTAAGACTATAAGAGTCACCCAGTACCAGCTGCACTGGGGTTTCTCTTCTAGTAAGGTTCTCACGCTGCCACCACTCTACAACGCCTTGTATGCCGCCAGAGTTGTTAAACCCAAAGCCGTTAACGTCATCCCCAAAGTTAACAGCAGAAGGTAGGCTGTCACAGGCCCCGTCGATAATTACACCGGTGAGTGAGATAGGCGTTAGTGCCTCTCCAAATGAAATCAAGTGGATGTCGTTACCTAAGGTAGACGTAGCTTGGTAGCTAGGCTGGAACTTTAACGAATTCCTCTGAATAATAACTTGCATACGGGCATAGTTAAATCCTGGGAATGTAATAGTAGCGTCGGTTGTTTCTGATCTAGAAACAAACCTACTTATCCTACCGTTCTCTGCACTGAATATAAGCATGGTTATTAATTACACATTTGCGGTGGCGGATGAGGTTGCATCAGCCTGTGGTGTAGCCGACGCAGCTCCACCTCCAGACGCTGGCCCGGTACTCTCTCCGTTGATTACCAGCTCAGTTGCATTTATGCTAACACCCTGGACATTCTCAAAGGCTCTGCCTAGCACTTTGTCTATCATATCTACTATCGAAGTTAACTCTTTGTTACCGCCAGCGGCGGCAGTGTCTGAATCTGTGCCTGCTCCCCCAGCGTCGTCAGCGCCTCGCAAGCCATCAATGCTTTTATGTACGTTATCGTTAGCGGTCTTAGCTGCCGCCTCGGCTTCTTGCAGTTCTCGGACATCCGCCTGCGTACGCTCCGATGGGTCTTTTGCCTCGTATGCTTTTCTAAGTCTCCGAGCTCTGCTTCCTAGTGTATCTGCTTCTTTTAAATCGTCGGTGAGCTGGTTAGCGGTAGCGTCATCTAACTGGTATCCAACTAGCCTGGTTAGTCCTGCAGTCATGTCCCCGTCGCCCTCCCCGAGCTCCTCTAACAGACCTTGGATACCTCCTACGTGTTTCTTACTTCCGTCAAGGTGCGCGTTGATCCTGGCTTCTCTATCATTCTCGGCTGTTATAGTTTTTCTCATGTCTGCTGCAGTATCCCCGTGCAGCGCCACCTGATCCTCGTACCTACCACCGTCTGCACCTTGGTAAGAGGTCATACCGCTATCTATCATCCGACGGACTGAGGAGACCGGTAAGCCGGTCTCATCTGCTATCTCTTGTGCTATACCGTCTAGCGTACCTTTTCTATTTTCTCCACTTAAAGCAGTTGGTGGCAGCTTCATAGTTTTGTTTACAAACAAGTCAGCCACCTTAGCGGTATCCGAGCTAGACACAGATTCAGATCTACCCACTACCTGCATGGCGTTGGTCATGCCCTGGCCTACTGCACTAATAGACTCTTGTCTTCTAGCTTCGGTAACAGCGTTCCTGCCGCTTTCGTTTTTAGCATAGTACTCTTCGTTAGCTCGACGGTTGCCACCCTCTTGCTGTACAAGAGCTGTGCTACTCCCCGTCTGCTGTGCTGTAATAGAGTTCTGTTCGCTTATGCTTAGGTTCATAAACTTACTTGAGTCCGCTTTCTCCTGCTCAGTCATAGCTTCGCCACTACCTGACTTTATGTAAGCAGCAAACATACGACCGTTGGCAGTGCTAGTATCGATGTTGTTACCAGCTGAAACGTTTAGTCGTTGCGCAGCAGCATATCGCTGTCCAGCGTTGCTTTCTTGGGCTGCGAACATTCCCAGTGCTGACGACTGCGACAACTGGTCGGCGTTGGACATGCCATACACATCAATATCGTTAATTCCCAGCTGACCATACGCCGCACGTGCCTCAAGCATACTGGTGGTAGCAATCTGGCCCATCGGACCTGTCTGGTAACCTGCAGCCTGCGCCATACCTTTGCCTGCCGCCGCCGCGCCACGCAACTCTGCGGTGGTGTAACCTATTCGGTCAGACGCTTGATCCATGCGCCTTAGCATGTTAGCGCTTTGTTCGCCGCCTACGAATCGCCCTGCCTGGCCTCCTAATTCGTCTAGCAACTGGGCCATTTCTCCCAGGCTAGCTTTAAGTCCGTCGTCCTTGAGGATACTGTTGGCAGCCTGCAATTGCTTAGTGTAGTCTTTCAGGGCAGTAGCTGCGTTCCTAGATTGGCTGTCAGCGTTTGCTGCGTCAAATTCGCCCGGTCCAACTGAACCCAGAAGCGCTGCGTCCATGAGGAGAGGGCTGCCCTGCTGTGCGCTTATGCTCTGAGCCAACGGCGAGCCTGTCATGCTGGCTGCCGCGTTCATATCAGGCATTAACCCTCGTCGGGTCATAAGGCCCAGCGTTTGCGCAGTCTGGTCCCCGCTGTAGTTGTAGTTCTCGTCTGCCCTAAGCCTAGACGTCAGTATCGACGCCATCGTTGACTTCTGGTCAGCACTCATGAGTGCCCCGTTATGGTCGTAAGCCCCTTGAGTTACGCCCGCCAGTCCCATAGCTATATTGTATTCACTCATACCTCCTGCTGCTATGTCTAGGATCCCAGCGTGGCCCATGCCCTGCATGAGCATAGGGGCAATACCCCCGGCGGTAAGGGTTCCCAGCACCTGCTCGTAGGCTAGCTGTCCGTCTGGGCTGAGTCGCATATCAGCTTTGCCCATCGCAGAGTTCATAAACGTACCCGCTTGGGCTACGTCATTAGCGATAGCTTGCTGACCCACCTGCATCCTGAGTTGCTGCTCGTTTTGCTGACGCATCACCTCCAATGGGTTGTTATTACCCATAAAAGTAGCGTCGACACCCATAGCGTTCATAGCGAGGCCGAGCAGCATATTATTCTGCTGTAGCGGCGCGCCGTAATGGAATGGTTGTGCGTATGGGCTCATAGGTTATTCAGCGTCAAGTGCAGCTATAGCGTCAATAGTACGATTTACCGCTTCGTCTAGCTCGTCAGAGCCAATCTTGTAACCGGAAACTCTTTCGTACATATCGTAACGCTTAGTTCTCTGTACTTGTCTTAGCTCCTTGGCTGTAAAAGTGGTACCTAATGCTACGTTACGCACACCCAGGTAGGCGTCTAACTCTTCTTCCCCTGCCTCAGTGGAAGGGTTGAGCTGTAACAGTAACTTAGCTCGATCATAACGGGCATTGGCTAAATCGCGTTTAACGTCGCGTATGTGAGTTGCGGCAACCGCCGCCACCCAGGCCTGGGCCCGGGGGTGGCTCATAGGATACTTTTCAATTAGGAACGGACCTCCCAGCACAGCCTGTATCAGAGCTACTGTGCTGGGGTCTTGAAAAACTCAGGCTCTTTGGAAATGTACCTAAGGGCTTGCATCAAGCCTTTAAACTCCTCAAACTTTTGGTAGATCAAGTGACTAAAGCTACCTTTTAGCACGGTTTTAGTCAAAAACCGGGACCAGACACGAAGGTCTGTATCGTTATCATTTACGCCCGTAAGGTTTAGTACGCTACGGTCAGGAAACGTTTGCCGCAAGAAATCAGATAAGGGCATGTTCTCAGGTACATCTACAGGTCGGCCATTTGGCGTGTCGACTCTGCGCAATGCCATACCTAGCGAGAGAGTGTTAGCGTTTGTTAGGATTTCGGTGAGATTGGCATCGATTCTACCTGACTGTTTGTCCAGCGACTCTTGCCGAACTAAGAGTTCATACTCTTCAACTCCGTGATCGCCAAAAGTTACCGTGACCGCTCCGCCCATGATTTCATACGATTTAGTAAACGTACCGAAGTTAATCACAGCTTGCCTAAACGCATCAGCATCTTCCTTAGACACACGACTACGAAGCTCTGTATCCACATCTACTTCAGGCTCCGGGCTATCGACCTTTTCTTCCGAGAATTGATTCTCGGTAGGTTCCGGCAAAGAATATGTCTTATTCTCGTCTGCGGCTACTTCTCGTTTTAAGTCTGAAAGGGCCTTCTGCAGGTCAGGATGTACATTGCGATCAGCAGCTGCCTGCTTGATTTCTTGTACCGCAGAACTTCTCACCTCTTCAAACTTGCTGACCGGCTTAGGCTTTGCTTCCTGCTGCAGCTTTTCAAATCGTTTAGTAATTCTCTCTGCTTCGGCGGTAACACCCGCTTCGTCGTACACCGTTGTGACTTTACTAGGGTCCAGACCTACCGGCTCTTGCCAGCCTGCTGGTGACGCATTAGCTGCGGAGTCAAATGCCTTTTGAAACTCAGCATCTTCCATGCGGTTAGCTAAGTCTGAAGGTACGTCGGATACCCCGTCATAGCCGAACTTCTCAACCAAAACCGACTTCTCGTAATCTGATAGCCGGTCCGACTGAATAATGGACCCGGCAGGTCTTGGGAGCGAACCTTTAATTACCGGAACAGGATTGGTTGGTTCGTGTGTAATATTTGGTCCAGACATAAAAGCACCCTTTTAATTAGTATTTGGTTAGCGATTTAAACCCTTCCGATATAGATACTCGTTTAACGTTAGGCAAGCTAGCCTCTTCGTACTGCTTGCGATTGTCTTCTACTTCAGAATCAATTGGCATCTGACTGCGAGGGTCAAAGTACCTATTGTCAGCAGTAGCAACGATCATACTACTCGGTTTTTCCCAGGTTTGGTTTCCAGGCCAGGGACGGGTGGGTTTTCCACGGTATAGTACTTCGGGCTCATCATACGGTTCAGTGTATGTCTCCAGGGCCTTTTGCCAGTACGGCTGGCGTAATACCGTCTCAGAAGCACCATAGCCTGTAGAGGTAGGAAAACCAAATGCTGTACTGCTAACCACGTCGGCATTTCCAGGGCGGTCAGGGTCCAGCATGGTCTGTTTGTAGTTGTCGTAAATAGCTTCTCCGTAGTCGTTTATCTTAGCTAGCTCTTTCTTTGCTATGCCTAGATTGTCGTTGACCAACGAGGTCTGGGACAGGCCACCAACACGTCCTCGGTATCTTTCAGCGCCTCCGGTACCGATATGTCCCAAGGCTATTACGTCACCGCCAGTTTGGATGGTCTTTCTGCTTAGAAAGGCACCTGTAATAGCTAGACTCGAGTCCAGTGCGGCGAAGCTGCTCCAGAAGCAGTTTGACCTTTTTATGTTATTCGGGTTACTAGCATAAAAATCTGCAAACAAGCCGTTGGTGTCTGAATACCTCAAATGGCTTGTACCCTTGGTCATGAGTGTACGTTTTCCTGCATCAATAAAGATGTTACCCGGTAAAACGTCACCTACACCCGTACGCAGCTGCACAAATTGACCGAAAGCACTAACGTGGCTGTCCGGGGATTTTAAGGAAATTCCGCTGCCATAACTTTCGTCAGGAGTAGTACCCCAATCTGTCGGTGTGCTCAGTGCCCTGTTCTCGATTAGCGTCCCGCCGTAACCGCCATTGCCTGACAACATTAGTAAGTTGCGCTCAGCCTTTACCCTTACGTCACCTGTGCTAGCGGTAAGTTCGGCATATCGTTGACCTTTGACTGAAACTCCACCGCCAATAATGCTAGTAGTCTTAGCCGAGTTGATCTGTACTGTAGTCCCGCTTATTTCAACC
>Ga0315320_10004699_pt1 | contig 11176 bp, 7 predicted proteins | sample M140m21515metaG_FD_203458 | JGI IMG/M metagenome (GOLD analysis project Ga0315320, IMG submission 203458) | Ammonia-oxidizing marine archaeal communities from Monterey Bay, California, United States - M1 40m 21515 | ecosystem: Environmental > Aquatic > Marine > Coastal | place: USA: California...
CCGGAATACGGTTAATGGTACCTATAAAGATCCTTCTCTGAGTGTTCAGGAAAGAGTCGAAGATTTAATCAGGCGAATGACCATTGAAGAAAAAGTTGCTCAAATCACGGGATGGTGGGATCCGAATGAGCAAAAACTTCTTGAGAGTGGCGAAATCTTTAAACCTTCGTTTTATAAACAAAAATGCCCAAACGGTATCGGTGAGCTTGGTCCTCTACACAATTTGAAAGTTGATGAGGATGTAAAAATGTATGCGGCTGTTCAAGAGTACTTCCGAAATCAAACGCGATTAGGTATTCCAGCTATTTTACATGATGAAGCAGCTCACGGATTCATGCGTTTTGAGGCTAACTCCTTTCCCACTCCTATCGGCCTATCCTGTTCTTGGAATCCCGATTTATTCCGAACGATATATAGTCAAGCAGGGCGCGAAGCGCGCTCTCGCGGAGTCTCACATATTCTTTCACCCATTGTGGATGTTGCTCGTGACTTAAGGTGGGGGCGAGTTGACGAAACTCTCGGTGAAGATCCGTTTCTGGTTGCTGCTTTAGGGGCAGCAATGGTTGAAGGCTTACAAGGATCTCGGGATGGGATAATTGCGCCGGGCCATGTTGCCGCAACACTCAAACATTTTGTTGGATACGGCAACACTGAAGGAGGTCGAAACCGTTCTCCATATCAGCATGGTCGTCGTCAATTATTGGATACGGATGTCTACCCTTTCCAAAAAATTATTCGGCAGTCGAAGCCTGCCTCAGTTATGGCTGCCTTCAATGAAATAGATGGTCTGCCTTGCCATGTAAATCCGTGGGTATTGAATGATGTGCTGCGTAAGCGTATTGGGTTTGAAGGCCTAATCATTGGAGATTATCAAGGTATTGATTTGGTTCGGAAATATCAACGAATTGGAAATTCCGATGCAGACGCAGCGCGGATGGCCCTCCAGTCAGGTTTGCAACTCGAACTTCCAAACAATTTTGGCTTTAAGCATCTTCCAAAACTGATTGAAGATGAAAAAGTAGATGTAGCATTAATAGATAAGGCAGTTAGATCAGTTTTGGCTTTAAAATTCCGGTTGGGTTTATTCGAGGCGCCAATGCAGTTGGATGGTCAAAAAGCGAAAGCACTAATTAAATCAAAGAGTGCAACGGAATTGGCCCGCGAGGCAGCCCGGCAATCTATTGTTTTATTGAAAAATGATGTTGGGCTTTTGCCTATTAAAAAGGGTCAGTATAAAACCATAGCTGTTATTGGTCCAAACGCTGATGTGTGTAGGTTGGGTAATTATTCTGGCCGCCCCCTTAAAACCACGTCCATATTGGAGGGTATTAAACAATTAGCGGGAGATGCTACACAGGTAAGTCATGCAATTGGATGTAAAGTGGCTCATAACGATACCGGAGATTCGTATTCCAATTGGCGTTATGTGAATGAAATTGACTATGTATCATTAGAGGAAAATCTCCCGCTGATTAAGCAGGCGGTGGAATTATCAAGTAAATCGGATTTAGTCGTCTTGGCTATCGGTGAAAGTGTGTTGTTAAGCCGTGAGGCTTGGGGGGGTGATCACGTTGGGGACAGGGCTACAATGGATTTGACGGAGTCCCAGCAGCACCTGGTTAAATCAATACTCGCTACAGGCAAGCCGGTTGTCACCTTTCTAAACAATAGTAAACCCATCACCTTTGGGCCGCTTGGGAATCAGCTAAAGACAGTGCTATCGGGCCATTATGCAGGTCAGGAAACAGGCTCTGCTGCTGCTGAAATTATTTTCGGAGAAATAAACCCATCAGGAAAATTGACTTTGAGTTGGCCGCACTCGGTTGGGCATTTGCCATCTCATTACAGTCAGCATGGAAGTTCCACGGTATTTGATTATTTGGATTCTCCTAGAGGGCCAGTTTTCCCATTTGGCCATGGCTTGAGTTATACCAGTTTTAAATATGGAAACCCAAGTGTGTCCTCTCAAACAATTCAACCGGGACAGGAGATAACGGTTTCTTTCAACCTTACTAATACGGGTGATGTCACAGGAACAGAAATTACACAGGTTTATGTATCCGGTGAAGGATTTGAAATTGCTCGGCCAGCTCTTGAATTAAAAGGGTTTGGTCGAACTACTTTAAAGCCGGGTGAGAGTGAAGAAGTGAGTATTATTATAAATGCCGAAGATTTATTTTTTCACAATTTCAACCTTAAGCGTGTCCTTCCAGAAGGTAAATATTCAGTTCGTGTAGGGAGCTCATCTAGTAAATTAAGTTCTCCAGTTGAAGTAAAAACGCTCCCGCGCATGAGTTCCGGACAGCCAATTATTGGCGGTCAGTCGAACCCGCAGACTGAAAACCTGCCGGCTGCGAATCCGATTAAATCAACGCCGACCAATAAGCCAAATATTTTGTTCATTACTGTTGATGACCTACGTCCTGAACTAGGAACCTATGGCGCACGAGCAATCACGCCCAATATAGACCGCTTTGCTAAAACTGCGGTACAGTTTAACCGGGCGTACTGTCAACAGGGAGTATGTGGGGCCTCACGTTTATCCATGATGTCTGGCCTCTATCCTACAATGACTCGAGAGCAGTCCTTTCACGTTGATGGTTGGAGAGAGCGCCATCCTCACCTCATTACGATGAACCAACATTTCAGACAGCAAGGATTCAGAACTGTTGGTTTGGGTAAAATTTACCACGGAACATCGGGTAAAGGTGTAGACCCAGACAACTGGGATCAATGGATCAATATTGAGGCGAGCGAGTACGCAAAAAGAGAGAATAATGACATTGCAAGGGCTGCCCGATTGAAAGGTGAAATTGGTAATGCACGTGATCCAGCTAAAGGACCACTCACTGAATCTGCCGATGTTCATGATAATACATATGCGGATGGCAAGCGCGCAGCGAGGGTCGTGGAATTATTACAAGGTTATGCTGAGGCAAAGGATAAGTCTCCATTTTTTCTTGCTGTCGGACTAACGAAGCCACACTTGCCTTTTGTTGCGCCCCAAAAGTACTGGGACCTTTATCAGCGTGATTCATTCAAGATGCCTCCGAATAAAGGTGTTCCCCCGGGTTATCCCGAATACGCATCGAATCAAATGGCTTATGAAATGCATAAATACAGTGATTTCGAGGGGAAAAGCCCCAAGGATTTTTCTGATCAATTGAATGGCAGACTGCTTCATGGTTACGCGGCGTGTGTAAGTTATATAGATGCATCCATTGGCCGTATCCTTAATTCCCTTGAAGAAACGGGATTAAGTAAAAATACCATAGTTGTGGTTTTGTCAGATCATGGATGGAAACTGGGAGATCACTCAAGCTGGTGTAAACACACCAATTTCGAGTGTGACACGCGAGTCCCTCTATTCATTCGTGATCCCCGAATTAAAGGTGGAACCAGTACCCCTCGGCTAGTTGAATTAATCGATCTCTACCCGACTTTATGTGATCTTGCAGACACAAGTATCCCGAGCCATGTGCAGGGTCGTAGCTTCAAAGCGCTATTAAAAGAGCCTGCGTTTGGGCATCGGCTTGATGCCTACAGTTCTTATTTGCATAACAATAATACAGTTATGGGACACAGCATCCGTTTTAAAAATTTCCGCTATACTGAATGGCGTGATGTGGCTAATGGAAAACTCGTAAAGGATGGAGTGCTGACCGATTTGATTGCCGACCCAGGAGAAGAAACAAACTTGGCGAAGGATGAAGAACACGCAGAAACACTAGCATACGCCAAAGAGCGTCTAGCTGTTCGGATTGAGGAGTCAACTCGATCTTCGTACAATCAAAAAGAGGATCCTGAGCAGACCCAGTCTATACGTATCGATACTTCGCCAGATAATTTACGTCAAACGGTTGACGGTTTTGGCGGTTCTATAGCGATGTGGGGAACTCATGCCGATGATCAAGCAATGGAGGCAGCGCTGAAGGAACTGAATATCACGTTTGTCCGTGCACAAGGAGAAGTGAACAAAAAAGGGGTTGCTGACTACAACAAAGATATTCTCCAGAGAGCTATGAAGCTTAATCCAGACTTAAGTATTCTGTTAACTTTTTGGCAGCCTAGATCAGTGAAATACCAGAAAATTGAGGATTGGCTCGATGTGGTGGAGCAAGACGGTGGCGGGCAGTATTATTTAAAGCCTTCAATGGAAGAAGCTTGGGCCAAAGAAATAGCCAGTCGAGTAAAGCAATACCTAGATTGGGGTATTAGAGTTACCGCGGTTGGGGTTCAGAACGAATCAAATTTCTCACATATTGGTACTCAAACATGTATGTGGGAACCCGGAAGACTCCGTAAGTTTATCGAAGCGCAATTGAAACCGGAGTTGAGAAAGATTGGGCTAAATAAGATTCAGATTGTAGCTCCCGATTTGGCTTATGTTGGATCAAACGGCAGCGAGTTGGAGCGTTTTCTTGTTTCATCTACTACACCTTCAGTAGACGTTGTCGCATATCATATGTATGACAGCTATCGTGATGATATGAATGGAGACTTATCAGTTTTGGAGCAAAACTCTATTGGGGTTGGGAAGTTAAAAAATGACCATTTCCCAAATAAGCGGCTTTGGATGACTGAAACAACAGGAGCTCAGTGGAATAACGAAGAATGGCATACGTACGGGTGGAGCCCAGAACTGAGTGAATATGACAAAGCTTTGCTTGCCGCCCAGTATATTGATATGACTTTTACTAAGGCAGAGGCTAATGCCTTCTTTTGGTGGGGACTCGTATATTCCATGGCTCCAAGCGGGATAACCGATCCAAACGTTCGCCAAAAACATCGGGATGAAGGATTAGTTTTGGTTGAAGAGAAGAGGGGGGCGAACAATTTTCAAAAATATGTTGAACGGACTAAAAAATATTTTTTCTTCAAGCAATTTGCTAACTTTGTGGAACCTGGTTATACCCGTATTAAGGTAGATTCCCCGACAGGAACCCCTTTGAGTGCTTTCATTAGTTCAGACAAGAAGTCGGTGGTCGCCATTGTGACTAATAGTTCTAATAAGCCTCTGAAGATGAGGTTTGAGAATAGTTTTGAGCCTGCAATAGTGGAGGCCTATCAAACCGATCCAAATCGTAATTGTGAACCAGTTTCCGTTCTCTCAGCCATTCCTCCAAAGTCGGTAAGGACTGTTGTATTTAAGAAATAGTCGCCAGCTATTTTGAACAGCTAGCTAGAGCTTGATCGACAGGCAAAACGGAAAACCCCTAGAGGCAGTTATGAATCACTTGATTCCCTTATTTAGGAAGTAGGGATCTTTGAATCTGGTAAGACTTTCTATTTCTTAAAATAGGCGTAAGTGATTACGCCGAGGCCCAGTACTAGCACAATGGCTTTACTGATATAATAGATTGGGAATACTTCGAATGTAGATGGATCGTTAATGTGAATCCTAATATAACGTTACGCTTCAATGGACAATATTGTGTTTAGACGCTCCACGCGCTCTTGTAAGCTCGCGCATCGTAATAGATTAATTCTCTCTTCGCCGGACCCCACGTAAAACGCACTTATTTGGTCAGCTAGCATGTCCAACGTCTTTATTCCTCTCAAAAAATCGAGAATCGGTGCTTTCTCCTCGGGAGTGTAGGGGATACATAGATTAAGTAGAAGCTCCCGAGTCATCTCATCAGTTTCAAGCAGGTCAAAAATAGTATGGACCGGTTCGATGGCATAATGCGGATATGAGCCTGTCTCTATTTCCTCAAGGAGCCGAATCCTGCCAACCCCTTCCAAGAGCAGCAACGAAGTGCCATCAGGTTGCTCCTGACTAGATTTAATTAAGCCCAGTCCCACGACAGGCCGATCTGTTTTGCCATATTCGGTGGCTACGGCAAACATTCTGCTGCCGACGAGTGCTTGATCAAGCATTTCCCGGTAGCGAGGTTCAAAAATTCTTAGGGGCAATTTCTCTCCGGGAAACAGCGTGATTCCAGAGAGAAATATCACCCCGCACGTGGAAGGGAACTCCATCTTAAACAGTTGTTTGAGTTTAGGGCTTTGTGTTTATTTTTTTTCCAAAGCGGTGATCCTTTTCTGGGCTGCCTTGGCAGGTTTCCAAAACCATCCACCTGGATCCCAGCATTGCGCATATGGGAGTTCGGTTACCAGTTTACGGTAGGATTTAAGAGCTTGTTCCGGTTTATTTAATTGTTCGTAGGCTTTACCCTGCAGAAAATAACAGGTGCCTACCTCATTCAGAGCCCACTGGTCTTCAACGGCATCGCGGTTCAAGCCCTGATTCCCACCAGTGGGGATTGGTGCCTTGAGAGCGTTTTGCATCTTAAGAGCTTCTTTTTCAAATAGTTTTATGCATTTTTCTGTCTGTTTAAGAATTTCCTCCGGCTTCCGTTTCAAGTTGGCTCGCCAAGCAGCCTCGGTGAGTTCAGATGCGGAGATGTTTTTTTCTTTGTCCTCCTTTTCTGCCCCACAGACGTAAAGTGTTAATGTGAAGAGGATGAGTAGGGTTGTGTTTTTCATGTTTGTTAAGTTAGCTGAAAACTGTTGGTTAATATGCACAAAAAAAGGGAATGATCAAACCGCTTCGAGTATGCTTCAATATCCAGTTATACTGCGTAGCGGAGACAGCGTGAGTCATCTCTGGTTTCGAGGATTGTCCTTCCTACGCCAGTTTGACTTGCTTCTTGTGAGATTCGTTTAAATAGAAAGGCATCTATAGGTGCTGTATAAAATCTACTTTAGCCCATCTTCATTATTTTTTCCATCGCCCCCTTTTTGCTTAGGAACTTCTGGATGCTCACTTAATGATTCATACAGCGGACTGAAATCTACGTTGAGCCTCCGAAAAGCCGGCCCCGTTAGGGGGGGGCTCTCTGTTTCCATTCTTCTTCCAGCAAGTCTGGATTTCTTATTTGTTCGCCATTCTTGTACGCACCAAGGGTACACCACTCGTCAAGGTATGAGTGAGGGTCAAAAGGTCTGGACGGTTGAAGGCGATTATAAAATCCATTCCGGTTTACAGTATGCAGACTTAAAGTGGCAGCGTAGGATATGGCATGCCGGTAAATTTACTAGTTCAGATAGACCGCTCTAAACTAGCGGCCGAAAATAATACCCCAACAGAGCTTTATTGGACTTTATGGAAAGCTGACCGAACATTTCAGATCGCACTTAAGAGAGCTGGCCTCGGATTAACCAAAATATCTGATGGGGTTTGGGAGGTAGAGTCAGGAGACTTGAGTAGTTGATACGATGGAACTCCTTCAGCGCGTTGGCGAGTCTTCAAAAGGGCTGAACGGTTGGGGGTGATTAAAAAATACCTCTGAATTACCGTAGGCGAAATTAATAGTAGTAACATAGGTTTCGATAGCTTAATAAAATCACAGATATGAACGAGCCTGCAGAGAAAGTTGAAGGCCTACTGGCCTCAATTAAATTTTGGTTTATATTCACTACTATAATTTCATGCATTTGCACATTTCTTGCACTGATATCTCTGGTTTTGAGTTCTTAACCATCGGTTCAGTATTAACAATTTTTTTCTTCTCGTACTTTTTTCTAACGTGTTGGTTTTTTTATAAGTGGTTAATTGCAAAGCTTGGGGAAGGATACGCTATAGTAACTTGCATTGGGATTGTTGGGCTGCTGATTTATTTATCAGTTATTTCAGGAATGATAGAAATAGGTCCCCACGATTATGATGAACAAGTTTTTTTAGATACAAAGGCCGGCGCAGAATCAGGATTTCCTCCCGCGCAATACAACCTTGGAGAGATGTATAAAAGTGGCAAAGGTATCAGTTTGAACAAAAAAAAAGCAGTCAAATGGTACCGCAAAGCTGCGGAGCAAAATGAACCACGAGCTCAATATAACCTTGGATACATGTATTATAACAAGGAAGCCTTGCCACGTGATTATAAGAAGGCTGTTTATTGGTTTACTAAGGCAGCAGAACAGGGAAACTCCGCTGCGCAATTCAATCTAGGTTTTGTTTATGAAAATGGAGAAGGCGTAGAGAAAAATTTAAATAAAGCATTGAAATGGCACCAAAAAGCTGCCGATCAAGGGCATGTCGCTGCGAAGGAAAACATTAAGCAACTTCTAAAAGAAAATCCCGAACTACTCGGCCCCTAATCCTTCCCGTGGAACTTCCTGAGGGTGTTGCCGATCTTCACTATGGCCCAGACTAGCGTGCTCTGAGGATGGTCGGTTTGGCGTTTTGCAGGGAAATTTAGGGGACTCATAACCATATAGAATAGGGGGGAGCTTGCAGTTTGATGCTCCCCCGCCCCCTGGTAGGATAAAGTTTGCATAGATTTGCACAGTTTTAGCGCGCGTAGGTGGACCTTGGTTCGTTACGCAATTGGCAAGGCGTACATTAAAGCACAGTAACCCGCAGTTATGGGCAGGAAAAGGATAGTTCCATTGGTGGTTCGCCTACGCGATCAAGGAGTTCATTGAAGGATTAAAAGGGACGTAATCCGATTCGAAGCATTCTGCGGAGCGTATTCCGGTTTTGTAAAACCGGCCTGTTGTTAGACACCGACATTGGAACCACGGGTGGCGGCGGCTTGTTTCCTCTTAAAAATCCAAATGGCCAACGTGACCAGCCAACAATTGCATTTGGTTTTGGTATTGAGGGAGTCGAAGGTGTCTGAGTAGTAGGGGGTGTCGGAGTAGGGGGTGTCGGGGGATTGCCGTTATTATTCGCCGCCCCATTTCGAAGGGTTATGCTACCCACACGATCTGTGCGCGTTATCGACTGTCCAGCTGGGTCGTGAGTAAATGTTACCTCGATAGTATACGTTACCTCGGCACCCATTGCTGTTGGAAAAGCTTGTTCTGGAATGGTGAAATCAATCCTGTAATGTCTGCCCAGTGAAAAGGTTCCTACCACGGTGATATCCGAGTTCGCCGGAGTTAATAAATATGTGTAACTTCCTACAGGTTCAGCATATTGATTTGCTCCCCCGCTACCAAAAGCAGATATGTTATGGGTGAAATTTCTTGGCACTGCAGCCCCTAACTGCCCGGTGACCGGATCCATATCCCTAGTAACCAATGTATTAAAAGGTGCCGTTGCCGACCAAGTAGGACTTCCTGGAAGTGCAGTGGATACTGAAACAACCGGAACCTCGCTGGCAGTTTGACCTATTGCTAAAAGAGGCAAGAGAAGTACCCCTAAGAACATAGTCAACCGTTCGCTCATAGAAACATTTTCGACAAATTTTGAGAAAACTGAAGCTTATTATGGATTTTGCAGCCTATTATTGAGCATCGGCTAGTCCAAAAACGTGTGCACCCAAGTGTTAGTTCGATGTGCATTGGAAATCGACACAATCCTTTTAAGGCTAAAAATTACAGCAAATAAAAATGGTGGGCCCTGCCGGATTCGGACGATATTACCGATTGCCGTGAGTATCCCAGAGATACCCAGCGGGACAAAATCGGGACCACTTTTTCATCAGTCGAGGCGTGATACAATCGAGGGTGAATGAAGCCCGGATACATCTTCCACGTTTTCCTAGCTCAGGCTTGGAAAGTCGTCCGGCGTCTTATGGCGCTAAAAAAATTAAATCATCTGGCTAACGAATAACACCGCACTTCCTGATCATTCCGCAGATAGATGCTCTTGTTTGCAAATGCCGGGTGACTCCACACAATTCGCCGGCCTTGCGCCGTATTGGTCGGCTCAATAAGGCGGGCGCGGCTGATTTCCTCATACCCCTTTGGGCTGAGCTTGGCGATGATCAGATCGCCTGCCTCGTTGTGGATAAAAAAGCGATTCCCATTCTTTACAATAAATGCGTTTGCCCACCGCCCGGACTTCTTTGTGATCGGCGCAAAACTCTCCCACACGCGCTCGCCCGTAGCCACCTTCAGGCAACGAAACTGTCCGTAACTACAAACCCCATAAATATGCCCATCCTCAATGAAGGGGGTGCACATGATGGCATGCAGTTGCTCCGTATTGCGCTCACTGCGCCCGGTCGCCCGCCAAGCTACGGTGGCCTTCGGCGCGTCCTTGGCCAGCCGCATCATCAGTGGCCCATTGTAAAATGAAGTCACGAAAAGCAGATCTCCATCCAGTCGCGGTGTCGGGATGGTCAAACCTGCGCGCACGCGGAATGGTTCGCTCCAGAATACCTTACCCGTTTCTGGAGAAATCGAGTTCAATGCGCGGGGATGCCAGATGATCAGCTGCCGCTTGCCGCCTGCCTCAAAGATCATCGGTGGACAATAGCCCAGATCCGGCCCAGGCAGCGCTCTCCACAGCACCTTGCCCGTAAGTTTGTCAAAAGCAATGGTCGTCCCTTCCTCTCCACCACCAAGACAAATTAACTTCTTCCCATCAACCAACGGATGCGCCGCAAATCCCCATATCGGTACTTTGGCGCCAAACTCTTTCTCAAAATTCCGCTGCCAAATGATCTTACCGTCTGCCACCGCCAAGCAAAATAAATCACCCATCGCCCCCAATACATAAACCCTTTCGCCGTCTACCGTGGGGGTACAGCGTGGCCCCGCTGGATAACTCAATTGATATGGGCAATCGTACTCATGTTTCCAAAGCAGCTTTCCGTCGCTCTCCCGTAAACATAGAATGCGCTCCGAACCCGCCAAGCGTCCTCGGGTAAACTTGTTCGCCGGATTAGCCACCCCCTTCGCCAATTGCCGATCCGTTATAAACACACGACCATCAGCAACCGCCGGCCCGGAGTATCCGCCACCCACATCCACTTTCCATTTCAGCATTGGCGTACCGTCAAATTTTTCAATAATCCCATCCTCGCGCCAGATTCCATCACGCTGTGGCCCCAGCCACTGCGGCCATTCACTGGCTAAAATTGAAATCGAAACGAACGATAAAAGAAGGGCTGAAGTGTTTCGCATGCCGAATGCTGCCTCTTTAAGAGGCGGCGGGCAAACGGTTAATTATCGCTAGACTGCAGGGGCTAGCATGCGGAGGTTAGGTTTGAGTATACGAGAAAGTTCCCAGAACCGGCTTAAATAACTAGGGAATGGACAGCGAGTCGTACCTCTGGAGCCATTTTCACTTTACCTTAGTTTCTAGAATGTCTGGTTTCTCCTTTGGGTAGTTTGCCCAGAGACCGAATAAATACTATGGAGTTGTGCAAATGTTTTGCTGATCCGAAGTGGTTTTCAAAAGCGACAAAGATTGTTTCGGGTAATTGGAAACGATAGA
>Ga0315320_10004701_pt1 | contig 11175 bp, 10 predicted proteins | sample M140m21515metaG_FD_203458 | JGI IMG/M metagenome (GOLD analysis project Ga0315320, IMG submission 203458) | Ammonia-oxidizing marine archaeal communities from Monterey Bay, California, United States - M1 40m 21515 | ecosystem: Environmental > Aquatic > Marine > Coastal | place: USA: California...
GGCAATACGGCAACAGTTGCTGCAGATGTATGGACACGACCATTTGATTCTGTTTCTGGTACTCGTTGTACTCGGTGTACCCCTGATTCAAATTTTAAATTACCATAAACACCCTCACCTTTTATGGTTACAATTACTTCCTTTAGCCCACCACCACCACCACCTTCATTTTCATGATATACCATTGTTTCTGTATTCCATCCTTGGCGTTCAGCATAACGCATATACATGCGATATAGATTTTCAGCAAATAGTGCGGCCTCATCTCCACCCGTACCTGAGCGGATTTCTAAAATTGTATTTTTATCATCATTTGGGTCTCGCGGAATAAGTAGAATTTTTAATTGCTCTTCTAGTGCAATAATTTCATCTTTGAGTGGACCAATTTCCTCTCTTACTAATTCTTTTAACTCTGAATCATCACTATTGAGAATTTCCTCATCTTCCAGAAGTTGTTTATGTTTGGACGTATAAATTTTGCAAACTTCCACGGCCTCATCTAGACTACGATGTTCACGAGCCATTTGCGTAAATGCTTTCATATCATTCATTGCATCAGGCTGGCTCATAGCTTTAGCTAGATTATCATGTCGCTCAATTACTGTTAGTACTTTATCAATCATCCTATTGCTTCAGCTTCAAATGTTTTACCTGCATATTTTTCTATAGATTCGCCAAATGCAGATTCGAGAGCTGCAATGGATACCTCAACTTGACTATCATCTGGCTCTTTAGTGGTAATATTTTGTAACCATAAACCAGGTTGGGCCAACATTTTAAATATAATATTATCTCTATGCTTTGCTGTCAACTTTAACACTTCATAACCAATGCCGGCGACTAATGGCATAAATGGAATATGCATAATTATCCGCATCCATGGTTGAATTTCACCTACAAAGAACATAAGAATTGAATCTAAAATAGCAAATGAAAGGATGGCAACAATCATAATGATAAACATAAAACTGGTACCACAGCGTGGATGTTGAGTGGGAAAATCCTGTGCATTTTTAATATTCAGGCTTTTGCCCGATTCAAAATTATAAACAGTTTTATGTTCAGCTCCATGATATTGGAATAATCGTTTTACATCGGAGAGTAAGGATATAAGAATTAGATAAATTAAAAAGAAAAAAATACGAACTGCGCCTGAAATAATATTAAAAATAAAGGGATCTTGATCTTTATCAAAAAGCCATGTTGTGAGCCCTATTGGACCTGCAAAAAATAAACCAATGGCTAATAAAATTGAAACTAATGTCATAAGCCCATCTATAATAGGATTAATTTTTTCACTTTCCTCTGGCATGGCAATATCAGCAGACCACTGGAGAGTTTGAAATCCCATTTTCATGGCCTCAAATAAGCTTAAAGCACCGCGAATAATAGGTTTTTTAAAATGTGGTTTTCGGTCTGTTATTGATTCAAATTTATGGCGATCAGTATGAATTTTACCATCAGGGTCGCGCACGGCCGTAGAATATGCTCCTGGAACGCGCATCATTACACCTTCGATTACAGCTTGGCCTCCAACCAAAATAGATGATTGTGAAATAATCAGAGTAAGCGGTTTTATAAATTTAATTTTCATTAAATATAAAAACGGATCCACCCATTCTGAGTGAATCCGCTTAGTTTATCTTTTCTACAATTAGTCGTTAGACTTTTTATCGGCAAGATTATATTTCTGCATATATTTTTCAATACGTCCTGCAGTATCGATAAGGTTTTGTTTACCGGTAAAAAATGGATGACAAGCACTGCAAATTTCTACAGCGATATTATCAGTAGTTGCACGTGTATCAAATGAATTTCCACAAGCACAATGAACATTTATCACTTTATATTCCGGATGTATACCTTGTTTCATGACTTACTCCTTACACTAAGTTATTTAGGGCATTTTCTACCCTATCTAAAGCATTATTTAAGTTTTCCTCTGATGCTGCATAGGAAAACCGTATGTTATTCTGTGCACCAAAACTATCTCCTGAAACGGTAACTACCGCTTTTTCATTTAAGAAATACATAGATAAATCAGAGGATGTATTAATTTCTTTCCCATTAAATTTTTTCCCTAGATAGTTTTTAAAATCAGGGAAAACATAAAAAGCACCACCGGGCATTTCACAGGTCACACCATTAATAGAATTAAAACGATCAACAATAAGATTTCGTCTAATTTTAAAGGCATCACGCATTTTGATTACTGCAGACTGGTTGCCAATTAATGCTTCAATGGCAGCAACTTGTGCAATAGAATTAGGACATGATGTGCTTTGTCCTTGTAATTTTGACATCGCTTTAATTACTTGAGCATCTCCTGCAGTATATCCAATCCTCCAACCTGTCATTGCATAGGTTTTTGAACAACTTTGAAATGTAAGTATTTGGCTAGCATCATTTGTAAGAGTAGCCGTGCTTGTATATTTTTTATCATAAGTAAGTTGTTCATAGCACTCATCCGAGAAGACCCAAAGGTTTTGTTTTTTTGCTATGGCCAAAACTTCTTGTACAGCCTCATCACTCCACACGCCTCCAGTTGGATTTGATGGTGAATTGATAATTATTCCCTTAGTTTTAGATGTTAGTTTATTTACTAAATCCTCAAAATCAGGTTCAAATTGTTTAGAAGGATCTGTATTTACAAAAATAGGTTTTGCTCCAGTAACAGACACAAAGTCAGGAAATGAAACCCAATAAGGTGCAAAAATTATTACTTCATCTCCAGATTGAAATAAAACTTGGCATGCGTTATATAAAGAATGTTTTCCGCCACATGATACAATAATTTCTTTGGGATCATAATTTAAATTATTATCACGCTTCATTTTCTTAGCGGCCGCCTGACGTAAATCCATCATTCCAGCACCAGGTGTATAACGAGTAAATCCATCTTCCATTGCCTTGATTGCAGCATTTTGGATGTTTTTTGGGGTAGAAAAATCTGGCTCACCAACACTAAGATTGATAACATCAACACCTTTTGCACGCAATTCAGCTGCTTTGGATGTCATGGCCAGAGTGGCTGATGGCTGTATTCGATTTATTCTTTCTGCAAACACTAAAATATCTTTATAGAATTAGGCGATAACTTACACAAATTAACTACTCATAGAATCTAAGAATTCACGGTTACTTTTGGTTCGACCAATTCTGTCTAGCAAGAATTCCATAGACTCTATTGTAGTCATCTCAGCCATAAGTTTTCTGAGAATCCAAATTCTGCTTAGATCTTTACGACCTATGAGTTTATCCTCTCTTCTAGTGCCTGATTTTTGTAAATCAATAGCAGGGTAAATTCGTCGATTACTCAAGTTCCGATCAAGGACAAGCTCCATATTACCGGTTCCCTTAAACTCTTCAAAAATAACTTCATCCATTCGACTACCTGTATCTACTAGGGCCGTGGCGATAATAGTTAAGCTTCCACCAAATTCAACATTACGTGCTGCACCGAAAAATCGCTTGGGTTTATGCAATGCATTTGAATCTACACCACCTGACAGAATCTTACCACTATGAGGACTCACTACATTATATGCACGTGCTAATCGTGTAATTGAATCTAGTAAAATAATGACATCATCACCCGCTTCTACCATTCGCTTGGCTTTTTCAATTACCATTTCAGATACCTGAACATGTCTATCAGCTGGTTCATCAAAAGTTGATGCAACTACTTCTGCATCAACACTCCTTGCCATATCAGTAACTTCTTCTGGTCGCTCATCTATAAGTAAAATAATTAATTTAGCATCAGGATTATTTGTTGTAATAGCGTTAGCCATTTTTTGTAAAAGAACTGTTTTCCCTGTTTTTGGTTGGGCTACAATCAGCCCACGCTGACCTTTACCAATAGGAGCAACCATATCAATAACACGCGTAGAAAATTCTTTATCACGGGTCTCTAATTTGATCATATCTTCAGGATATAATGGAGTAAGGTTTACAAAATTCACCACATCCCGAGATTTATCAGGTGGGATTCCATTTACGGTATCAACACGTAGTAGTGCAAAAAATCGCTCATTATCTTTAGGGGGCCTAACTTGACCAGAAATAGAATGGCCCGTTCTCAATCTAAATCGTTTAATTTGAGAATGTGAGACGTAAATATCATCTGGGCCAGGTAAATAACTATAATCTGGAGATCGCAAAAAGCCATATCCGTCAGGGAGTACTTCTAAAATACCTGAAGCAAAAATATTACCCTTTTTTTCTGCCTGTTTAACTAAGATGAGCTTTATTAAGTCTTGCTTTCGCAATCCTGAAATATCATCAGCCTTTAAGTTTTTTGCAAATTGTTGCAGTTCTTTTACAGTTAATGCCTGTAATTCACTCGTTTCCATAAATGTCCTATATTAGTTTGAAATTATAATTGAAAAGAAACTGGTGTGTGAGATTTTTTATTTTGTGTGCGGAGAGAGTTATCGCCACGCCGAAAATTTATAACACATTTATAATGTATTAAAAGATTTATTAAATATGGTTGATATAGGCTCTCCAAAGTGATGAGTCCCCACAATTGCCATAGAATCATCATGATTTTTAAGGAATGTTAAACCCAGTTGAATTGCATCTATGGGGGATTTTATATATTTAACTTTATTAGATTTTCCAATTTGAAGTGAAATTTCATCAATTGTCATTGTCCTAATATTATTTGTTTCACAGCAAATAATAACATCGAATGCGCTAAGTATTTGAGGAACAATACGTATAATGTTTTTGCGACGTTGCAGTGAAAGAATAAGTACAGAGGTTCCAATATTATTCAAGCTGTTAAAATAATCTAAAAAAGCTAAAATACCTGATTCATTATGTCCAACATCAAATATAATTGTAGGGTTTTTTTGGATTATTTCATTTCGACCATACCAACAAGTTTGCTCAATGCCTGTTTTAATATTTTGATCAGAAACACTAAAGCCCTTGAGATACTGCAGAGCTGTTGCTGCAAGACATGCGTTCTCAAATTGATATTTACCCAACAAAGATGGTTTTATGTCTTTTAAAATATTTTGATTAGCTTGAATCAATGTTGAATTCATATATGTAGCATGCTTATGTAAAACTATATCGACTTTTTTATTTTGATGAGAAGTTATACATGGTATACCCCGCTTCATTATCCCTGCTTTTTCAAAGGCAATCTTTTCTATTGTATCTCCTAAAATTTCAGTATGATCAAGTGAGATTGGAGTAATTATGGTAAGTATAGGATTACAAATAGTGACTGAATCAAGGCGACCTCCCAGTCCGGTTTCCATAATGGCAATATCTACATTATTTTTTTTGAAATACCAAAATCCCATAGCAGTAATGGATTCAAAAAATGATGCAGAAATTTCTTCAATATGTTTTTTATAAGATTCGACAAATTTTTCTATGGAATAATCACTAATAGGCTGACCATTAATTCTAATTCGTTCATTAACGTCTACTAAATGTGGGGATGTGGATAGCCCAACTTTATAACCAGCACATTCTAAAATTTTTCCCAGCATTGCAGCAGTTGAACCTTTACCGTTTGTGCCTGCAATCTGTATGATGGATAAATCATTTTGCGGATTTTCACATACTTCCATTAATTGATTGGTACGATCAAGGCCGAGTTTAATTGTTGAACTTTCGATGGAAAGAAGATAGTTTTTTGAATTCATGTTACAGCTTAATATGCTGGATATTTGTCAAGCGGCGACCTAAAAATTGGCTCCCCAATTCATCAAATTTTTGAGGAAAATCAGTTACAAAAAAAGCTTCAGAATGAGAATCCATACTTTGATTTTCAATTTTATTGTCAATTAGATATTTTTCAACTACTGTTGCAACTGCTGGTCCCGATGAAATTAATTTTACTGAATCACCGACTAATGATTGAATCAGTTTTTCCATCATAGGATAGTGGGTGCATCCTAGGACTAATACATCAACTGGATGTGTAATAAAAGGCTCTAAATAAATTATTGCTACCTCTCTTGCAGTATTTGTATTACACCAGTTTTCCTCAATTAGTGGTACAAATAGAGGACATGCTTGTTGATTGGTTTTAATATGGGGAGCTAAGTCTTTAAATTTTTGTACATAACTGTTTGAAGCAATAGTTGACTGTGTCCCAATAATTCCAATTTCGCCCTTATTATGGTGAATGATGGCCTGTTGTACCGATGGACCTACAACGCCAAAAATAGGAATATCAAAGTTTTCACGCAACATTTGGGTTGATACAGAAGATGCAGTATTACATGCTATTACAATGAGTTTTACATCATGCTGTAATAAAAACTGAGTGATTTGATTAGAATAGCTCTGGACTGTTTCTACACTTTTTGAACCATAAGGAACATGGGCTGTATCTCCGAAATAGATAAATGATTCTTTAGGAAGTTTTTTTTCTAATGACTTAAGTACTGTTAATCCACCTAAGCCACTATCAAATACCCCAATGGGTTGAGTATTAATCGACAATTAGGGGAGTTTCATATTTGTCTTTAAAATTTACTAGCGCATCAAAAATTGCTCGCGCCATCTTTCGTCTGTATGACGATCTACCCAGCAATTTAGCCTCCTCACGATTGCTTATAAATCCAAGTTCAATAAGTACGTTAGGCATAGATGCCCCCACAAGAACATGAAATCCTGCTTGTTTTACCCCTCTGTTAGGCGTGGAAAGTACCCGGTCTAATTGTCTTTGGATTTCAGCTGCAAGAAATTCACTTTCTTTCATAAATGAACTTTGAGCCATAGTTGCCAAAATTAAATTTTCATTAGAGGACTCTTTATATTCATGGTTTTTTTCTTCCAGCTGAATCACCCCATTCTCACGAGCAGCCACATCAATAGCGTCCTTTGTTTTACCTGGACGCAGAAGAAAGGTTTCAAATCCCTTTGCTGAACGTGAACTGGGAGAAGCATTTACATGAATGCTGAGAAAGACTTTGCCTCCAGAATCGTTGGCAATTTTCGTGCGTTTCCACAATGGAATAAATACATCTTCTTGACGTGTATAAACAACATTAACCCCCATTTCACGTTCGATCATTCGACCTAATTTTTTAGCCACATCAAGTGTAATGGTTTTTTCAAGAAGACCACCTTTTCCCACAGCACCAGGATCTTTGCCACCATGTCCCGCATCAATAACAATGGTATCCAATAACCATTTATTTCGCATATTTTTGATACGATCTGCATTTTCTGCAGTTGCCATTCGTAATGTTATTGAAATTTCATTTGGCCCAGTATTGATTTCATAATCATCTACTTTAGCTTTTAACATGAATGATATTTGAGCAGATTCCTGAGACTGAATTGCACGCACACGCATAATGGGATATTCAATAGGAGAGTTGACAATCCCTGCTGAATCAATTAATGCCCCTGCTATAGTCATATTTAACCAACCACCACGAGTAATAGATGCAGAAATTACACTCTCAGAAAATTGTTTTTCGGTTGGTATTTTGATGATTGCGCCATTGACCTTATTAACAATTTTTACATTTTTAATATTATAAAGGGGAGCTGTAGATACTATGTATTCTTCTGATGAATCAATGGCTGCATTTGGTAGGTTTGTATTATTTAATATTTCCATAAAGGGTTTAGCTGGAATAAAGAAATCTTTATCATCATAAATAACAGGTAAATACATATGAAAAATTTTATCATCTACCTTGATATATGAAGAATGAGGTGATATAGTTACCTTTGAATCCGGAAATCGGAGTTCTAATTTTTCTTTATCTTTATAAAAAATGGTTCGGATATTTTGAGTTTCAGCAAATTCTAATCCTGAAATATATCTTACGCCATCAAATTCGTGTATTTTGATTTTAACATTTTTCATAGGGATGTCAGATGACAATCCAATATTAAAAAAATAGAACGTAAACAATAAAATAATTAGGTAAATGGATTTTCTCATTACGGGATAAATTTAAAAGGTTTAATCTTCAGAATACAATATCCAACTGGTAATAAATATTTACTATAATCATAGTTTGTAATTCAAAATGATATGCTCAGATTACTTAAAATTAGAAATTTATTTTATTTGACGATTATCCACAACACGAAAAACTTTTTCTCCAGGTTTCACCATTTGAAATTTCTCTCTCGCAATTTTTTCGAGGTAGTTATCATCAGATTTTATTTTTTCAATTTCTTCCGCCAGATATGCTTCTTGTTCAATCAGCTCATCAATTTCATATTGAATTCTGATTTGCTCTTTTCTAAGTGCATACCATTTAAGAAGCCCTAAATCATTAAAAATGAATATTCCCAACCCCAAAATGGAAATAAGTGAAAGCAACCATCGTTTATTGAAACGAGTTTTTTGTGCTTTTTGGGGACTCAGCCTAAATATCCTTTATTGGCATATTCTGCACTATCACCTAGCGTTTCTTCAATTCGTAAAAGTTGATTATATTTTGCAATTCTATCAGTGCGAGAAGCGGAACCTGTTTTAATTTGTCCCACACCCGTGGCCACTGCAAAATCAGCAATAGTTGTATCTTCTGTTTCGCCCGATCGATGTGAAATAATAGCACCATAACCAGCTTTTCGGGCTATTTTAATAGTATCCAATGTTTCAGTAACACTGCCAATTTGGTTTAGTTTTATTAGGATTGAGTTCATGGATGATTCTTTGATAGCACGTGTTAATCTTTTTGGATTAGTAACAGTCAAATCATCACCCACTAATTGAATTGAATTACCTAATTTTGAATTAAGTGATTTCCAGCCATCCCAGTCATTTTCATCTAATCCGTCTTCAATAGATACAATTGGATATTTTGAACACAAATCTGAATAGAAATCAATCATTTCAGCTGATGTTAATTTTCTATTTTCAGATTCTAAATGGTACAATCCTGAATCTTTTTCATAAATTTCACTAGAGGCTACATCCAAAGCTAAAAAAAGTTGTTCTCCGATCTTATAACCTGTTTTATCCGCTGCCTCAAGAATTACTTCAATGGCCTCTTCGTTGGAGCGTAAATTGGGTGCAAATCCACCTTCATCACCAACTGCCGTATTTAACCCCTTTTTCTTTAATACTAAATTAAGATGATGGAATGTTTCAGTGCCCATTTGTAATGCTTCAGAAAATGATGATGCCCCTAATGGAAAAATCATAAATTCTTGAATATCTACATTATTATCGGCGTGACTTCCACCATTGATGATATTCATCATGGGTGCTGGTAAAATAAATTTTTCTCCCATATGCATATATTCAAAGAGAGGTTTACTTTGAGATTTTGCTGCAGCATGGGCGGTTGCCATTGATACGCCCAAAATTGCATTTGCACCTAAACGCCCTTTATTAGAAGTGCCATCTAATTCAATCATTCTATTGTCTATGTTACGTAGCATATGAGCATCCATACCTATAACAGCTTCAGCAATTTCGTTATTTACATTGATAATTGCATTTTGAACAGATTTTCCCATATAAGTATCGGCCCCATCACGAAGTTCCACTGCTTCATATTCTCCGGTAGATGCGCCGCTAGGCACAGCCGCACGACCCATACTATTGTCTTGTAGAGTAACGTCAACTTCTACTGTAGGGTTCCCTCGAGAATCTAAAATCTGACGGGCATGCACATGCTTAATTTGGCTCATTGGATTAAAATTCCTTGTAAAAAATTCTAATGAAATTTACCCCAAAACTAAGGAGAAAATATCTGTAAATTTAACTCATCCAAGATGAAAAAATTCTATTGAGCATAACAATTAAAAGATACACGTCTAATGATTCTCTAAAATGGGATAGCTTTGTGCAATCCTCAAATAATGGCACCCTATTCCATTATCGCTCATTTCTCAGTTATCATATAGATCGAAAATTTGATGACCATTCACTTTTTTTTGAAAAGAAGGGGAATATAATTGCAATTTTATCAGCTGCTGAGTTAATTGATGGTTCCAATAATAAAATTTTACATTCACATCCAGGAGCATCTTTTGGATCATTAGTAAATACGCAACCACTATCTTTTAAAGATGCTATTAATATTGGTGAATTACTTAAGGCTTATGCTATTGACAATAAATTTCATTCTATTACTATTACCATGTATCCTTCAATATATTCTACAGTACATTCAGATTACGTTGAGTTTTCATTATTAAAAATTGGGGCACATTTTGAAAAGTTTGAAATGTCATCTGTAGTGAATTTAAATTTATCAACCAATGAAATTAAAAGTAACATAAAACCATCTCATCGTCAAGCAGAGCGGAAAGCACGAAGGCATGGAATTGTTATAAAAGAATCAAACGATTATGCCACTTTTTATTCAATGCTTGTCCAAAACTTAGAGCTAAGGCATGAAGTTAGACCAACGCATTCACTAATAGAATTGCTAAAATTAGTGAAACTTTTTCCTAAACAAATAATTTTACATACTGCATATCATAACGATAGTATGATTGCTGGAATAGTTAATTTCATTTGTAATGATAATACTATATTGGCTTTTTATATTTGTCAGGATTATAAATTCCAAGACTACCGCCCATTAAATTTATTATTTTCTCATGTTTTTGATTGGGCGGTTAAGGGGGGATATAAATTTTATGATTTTGGAATTTTTACAGTTAATGAAGAACCTAATTATGGATTGGCTAGATTTAAAGAAAATTTTGGAGCAAATGGATATTTTAGAAAAACATTACGGATTGATATATAGATGTCTTTAAAAACATTTGGTAGGCAATCTCTTATTTATGGATTTGGCCACATACTTGCAAGATTGGTTACGTTTTTGCTTCTACCATTATATACAAATATTTTTTCTACAGAAGAGTATGGTGTTATTTCATTAGCCTATGCGTTTATAGGTTTTGCAAATATCCTATTCCATTATGGAATGGATACGGCATTAATGAAGTTTTATATCACTGAAAACGAGGAAGAGAAAATTGATGTGTTTTCAACCGTGTGGATTTTACAGTTGTGTACTAGTTTCATTTTTGCATTTTTTATGGTTTGGTTGTCTCCATTTATTAGTAAAATAATTTTAGGTGAAGGTGCCACTCTTTATATATTAAAGTTTATTGCAATCATATTAGCACTAGATGTGTTGTGGAAAATCCCAATGCTTTTATTGCGAGCAGAAGAACGTTCTACACAATTTGTATTATTCAATTTATTCA
>Ga0315320_10004703_pt1 | contig 11173 bp, 9 predicted proteins | sample M140m21515metaG_FD_203458 | JGI IMG/M metagenome (GOLD analysis project Ga0315320, IMG submission 203458) | Ammonia-oxidizing marine archaeal communities from Monterey Bay, California, United States - M1 40m 21515 | ecosystem: Environmental > Aquatic > Marine > Coastal | place: USA: California...
CAACAGCACGAGTACCCGGAACTTGATTACCCCTGGCTTGGCCAAAGTTAACTCCTATATCATCAGCAGGTGATATTGCATTTGCACCACCAATGCTATCAAAAGTTACCGGAGTAAAGTCTGGGCTAATTGTAGTATCTCCGCCTACTGTGCTTACTCCTTCAAAGTTAGCTTCGCCTGCAAGTGAAAAACCTTCAAGGTTTGTTCCAAATGCTTCTCCACCGACAGCGGAGGATCCAAATCCGAACTCTTGAGCGTTTGGATCAGTCTCTACGTTGATTACAATTGGATCTAGTAGAAACGTCTCAGTACCGTCTTCCAGAGTTACTGGTCCTCTATCAAATGCTTCTTGAGCTTTAGTGGGCAGTTGCTCCGCTATTTGGCGTTCAACATCTGCTTCTGTACGTGCCGCTTTACTGTTAATTGGGTCTGCCATTATTTGTCCTCTTTATACATACTATTTATTTGAATAATTAACCCCCAATATAATAGATAAACCAAAAAAGGTTGACAGGGGCTTGTTTGGCTGTATAATTAATTGTATCAAACAAGGAGATATCGCAAGTGGCAGAACAAAAAATTATGAGAGGTGGACGTAGAGTAAACTACCTTAACAACAGAGACATTCTTGCAGAAATACATAAATCAAAGAAAACGTATTGCAAGTACCAAGACAAAGAAACAGACTCAGACTTTGATATCATTATAGATGACATTAAAAAGATTAATAAAACACGCATTAAAGAAGCTCGTGCTAACAAAATTGCCCGTGCTAAAAAGATTGACGGTATTATATTAGATCCTAAAGATGTCTCAGATCAAGAGTTAGTATTTCGTGTTATGACCTGGGAACATATCCCAATGGTAAACAAAAAGCCTACCAAAGCACAATTAAAAAAACGTGCTAAGATAGAAGAAATGTTCGATGACATTGACGAGGCGAGAGAGCAAGAAGATTATGGCATTGATGATCAAGTACATGCCAAAGTTAACTTTCCTCCATTCCAGCATTTTAAAGTTGACGAAAACGAAACTCCGTATAAAGTAGGACAAAGTCACTGGAAAGGTACATTAGCAAAAGGTGAATTTTCAAAAGATCACGGAGCAATGACAATGAAGCTAGCTAACATGTTTATTAAACTATGTGAGCGTTATGCTACCAGATCAAACTGGCGTGGATATACATACAATGAAGAAATGCGTGGACAGGCGCTACTTCAATTATCACAAATTGGTCTACAGTTTGATGAGTCCAAATCAGATAATCCGTTTGCTTATTACACTGCGGCCATTACTAATTCATTTACTCGTGTACTTAACATTGAAAAGAAAAACCAAAGTATCAGAGATGACATTTTAGAAATGAATGGATTGAATCCAAGTTGGACTAGACAGAACAGTGGTCCAGACAAAGCAGATCCAAACGGTACTGCAACAGTAACAACTATCAAGCCAAAAAAGTAGACAAAAGCTGACTAGTGCCGTATACTAGTCAGTAATTGCAACATTTTATTCATAAAAGGAAGGTATGAGTAATTTATTTAAAAAGGCGGCTGTCCTTACAGATATACACTTTGGATTAAAATCCAATTCAACAACACACAACGAAGACTGTTTGAACTTTGTAAAATGGTTTATCGAAAAAGCCAAACAAGAAAATTGTGAGACTTGTATCATGATGGGTGACTGGCACAATAATCGTGCGGCCATTAATATTGTTACACTTAACTATAGTCTACAAGCATTAGAATTATTAGGTGATGCTTTTGATCGTGTGTTTTTTATTCCAGGTAATCACGACTTATACTACAGAGACAAGCGTGACATACAGTCAGCAAGTTGGGCCAAGCATATTAAAAATGTACACATCATGAATGACTTTCATAATGAGGGTGATGTACAATTTATACCCTGGCTGGTTGGCGACGAAGCTAAAAAAGTTAAAAAAATGGAAGGACGTTATGCGTTTGGGCATTTAGAATTACCTCACTTCTTTATGAATGCTATGGTACAGATGCCAGATACAGGCGAGATACAACGTGAAGACTTCCGTGGGCTAGAACATGTTTATACTGGACACTTTCACAAAAGACAAAGTCATAATAATATTATCTATACTGGTAATTGTTTCCCTCACAACTATGCTGATGCCGGTGATGACAACCGAGGCATGACTGTTATTACTTGGGGTGAAGATCCTAAGTTTTATTCTTGGCCAGATCAACCTAGATACAGAGTCTATAATTTAGATGAGATACTAGCAAAGCCAGAAGAGCTACTCAAAGACAAAATGCACATTCGTGTTAACTTAAACATTGATATCTCATACGAAGAAGCAAGTTTTATTCGTGAAGAATTTGTTGGCAAATACAAGCTACGTGAACTAACATTGATTCCTGTTAAAAAAGATATGATGGACTCCATAGCAGAACCAGGTGAGTTAAAGTTTGAATCTGTTGACACTATCGTAACTAATCAATTAACTAGTATTGAATCAGATCACTATGATCCTAATTTATTGTTAGAGATCTATAGAGATTTATAATGAAAATATATCTAATACACAATTATGTTCAAACTTAAAACCTTAACAGTTAAGAATTTTATGAGTGTGGGTAATGCTACACAAGCAGTGAACTTTGACCGAAGAGACCTAACGTTAGTGTTAGGTGTTAATATTGATCTCGGAGGCGATGATAGTGGTGCTAGAAATGGTACAGGTAAAACCACTATCATTAACGCCCTTTCTTATGCCTTGTACGGTCAAGCACTGACAAACATCAAACGTGATAACCTAATTAATAAAACTAACTCAAAAGGTATGTTATGTAGCCTAGAGTTTGAACACGACGGACAGACATATAAAATAGAACGCGGACGGAAGAAAAACGTCATGAAGTTCTATGTAGGTGACGAAGAACAAGAAATTACAGACATGGCACAGGGCGATAGTCGAGAAACACAAAAAGCTATTGAGCATATGCTAGGTATGAGTCACGAAATGTTTAAGCATTTAGTTGCATTAAACACATACACAGAACCATTCTTAAATCTTAGAGCAAACGATCAAAAAGATATTATTGAGCAGTTACTTGGTATTACAATGCTAAGTGAAAAGGCTACTAATCTCAAGGATCGATTAAAAGAAACCAAAGATAAAATTAAAGAAGAAGAGATAAGAATCGAAGCACAGAAAGACGCTAACGAGCAAATGATACAGCAAGTTGAGTCAACTAAACGCAGACAAACTCTGTGGGACAAGAAGAAGCAAGAAGACATCAATAGTTTTGTTACTGCTATAGAAAACTTAGAAAAGATTAATATTGATTCTGAACTTGCTAGTCACAAAGAACTTGCCAAGTTTAATCAAAGCAAAAAAGATCATGATGATATATCAGATGCTATCAAAAGATCCGAACGTGACCTTAAACGTGAACAAGGCAATGTTAGTAAACTAGAGCAAGACATACAGCTACTAAAAGAACACAAGTGTCACAGTTGTGGGCAAGAAATACACGACGATAAACACGAAGCACAACTAGCAGAAAAACAGGAAACACTAGTTAGAGTGCAGACTGATGTTAGCACCTACACAGAGACCTTACAACAGCTCACAGACGCATTAACTGAGCTTGGTGACGTAGGCTTTGCTCCTGAAGTGTTCTACTCAAATGAGCAAGATGCATTTGAACATAAAAATTCAATTACTACTTTGAACGCACAACTGAAATCAAAACAAGAAGAAGTTGATCCATATCAAGAACAAATTTCTGAAATGGAAGAAACTGCTGAACAAGAACTTAACTATGATGATATTAATAATTTGGTTAAGTTACGAGAACATCAAGAATTCTTACAAAAATTATTAACTAATAAAGATTCATTTATTAGAAAACGAATAATTGATCAAAATCTAAGTTATCTTAATGCACGACTAAGTTTTTACCTTGACAAGATCGGACTACCACACACAGTCACCTTCCTAAACGATCTGTCAGTGGAAATTACAGAACTCGGTCGTGAATTAGATTTTGACAATTTAAGTAGAGGCGAACGCAATAGACTGATACTTTCACTGTCATGGAGTTTCAGAGATGTATACGAAAGCCTCTACGACCCTATTAACTTACTATTCATTGATGAGTTGATTGACTCAGGTATGGATGCTAGTGGCGTAGAGAGTTCCCTAGCAATACTTAAGAAAATGAGTCGTGAGCAAAACAAGTCAATATGGCTTGTTTCACACAAAGATGAACTTGCAGGAAGAGTAAATAACATTATGACTGTAACTAAAGAAAATGGATTTACTTCGTACGGTACCGACGTAGATAGTGTATAATGATAGTAATTGCTTCTGTACCTCACGTAGACACCGAAGAGCCCATAATGGCTCCTGCACTTTTAAAAAGTGTATTAGCCAGCCATAATATTAATTCAGTAGCATTAGATCTTAATATCGATATTGTGAATCAAGTAAATGTTCACAAGCACAAGCATAAACTGTTAGATTTTTTCTATAGTGAACAACGTCACCCAGAAGTTAGAAAAGATATACAAGAAATAATTGAATATTGTTCAAATAAAATATTATCTAAAAATCCAACACTTGTTTCTTTAAGTTTATTAGTATACACATGTCAGTTTTTTACTAGATGGTTGTGTGCTAGTCTTAAACATAAAAACCCAGAATTAAGAATTGTCATAGGAGGCGCGGGCATACGAAACTTTGTTGGCGAAAATAACCTAGACTTTTGTCATAATTTAAAAAAACTAAAACTAATTGATGACTTTATTGTAGGCGACGCAGACGACACTTTTGTCGATTTTATTCGTGGTGTAAAAGATCTTCCAGGAGTAAACACTATTCAGTGGACACAGGTTTCGGATCTAAATCAAACTGTATATCCTGATTATGACGACTATAACTTTGATGATTACACTACACCAACTATACCTATAATAGATAGTCGTGGGTGTATCAAAAATTGTGAGTTCTGCGATGTTATTGAATATTGGAAAAAGTATCAATACAGGACTGCTGATAACATATGGAAAGAGATGTTGTATCAGTTAGACAAATATAATGTAAAAACATTTAGTCTACGCAGTAGTTTGACCAATGGTAATCTTAAAGAGTTTCGTAAGTTAATGACTCTAATGAGTGACTACAATGAAGGACTCGACGAGAGCGAACAGATAAGTTGGAATGGTTACTTTATATTGCGTAATGCAAAAGCTCACACAGACGACTTATGGCATAAAATTAAAAAAAGCAACGGTACATTATTGATTGGTATTGAAAGTGTTGTATCAGATGTAAGACATGGACTAGGCAAAACATTTGAAGATGAGGATATTGATTGGAATTTAGATCTGGCTCAAAAATATGAAATACCTATTGTGCTATTAATAATTGTAGCATATCCAACAGAAACACTGGAAGACTTTGAATATACCAAACAATGGTTTAGAGAAAGAAAGCAGTATGCAGGAAATAGTGTTGTCGCTGTTAGCTTGTCATTTGCTAGTATTTTACCTGGAACTAAGTTAGCAAGAAAAAGTGAAGAGTATAATATTAAAAGAGGGAGCCTCCCTAGTGTTTGGCTCAATGAAGAGCTTAACATACCTAGCAAGGTAAGAACACAATATCTAAGAGACCTTTATGATATCTGTGCAAACGAATGCGGGTTTAATACTCTCACAAACGAAGAAACATTGAAACATACAGAGCAAGAAGACAATTTTTAAATAGTAATTATAAATAGTTTGGTAAGAAATTTTCACCCTGTTGTGTACGACACTAAATGTTATATGCAACTCACTTCAATGAAAGGAAACAGTAATTGTCATACAATAACCCTTGGTTATATAACAACAAAGTCTTTGATACAGAAGACATTGGGGACAACTACGGTTTCGTTTATCGAATTACCAACAATGACAACGGACATGACTATATTGGCAAGAAATTCTTTTGGCGTAAAGTCACTCGTCCACCACTCAAAGGCAAGAAAAATAAAAGAAGATCATTGGCAGAATCTGATTGGAAGGAATACTGGGGTTCCAGCGACCGACTACAGGCAGATATAGGCAAACTAGGCAAAGAAAAATTCTCAAGACAAATAATTCATTTGTCAAAATCCAAAGGCTCAACAAATTATATGGAGTGCTACTATCAAATGAAAGAGAACGTGCTGTTACGTGACGACAATTACAACGGCATTATTAATATTCGACTTGGTATAGGCTCTGTCAAAGACGTATTACTAGAAGACTTAAAAAAATAAACAGCCATTGATGCAGAGTGTTCTCTGTGTCCTATGAGGAGATTGCGGAAACGCATGGAACACACAAGAATAGACTTGTGTACGGGACGGCAACAGGCAAATAATAACTAAGTGTAAAAACTAAAAGATGTGGGCTCTGAGAAAAAGCAACCTACGTGACTTTGATAGTTGGCTAATTACGGCTATCATTGCATCCGCCAGATGAAGCTAGAATAGGGGGTACCGGCTGACCGCCTCCGTGTATTAATACAATTTCTTTTAATTAGTATGTGCGTAAGACTCAGATAAAGTGTCTTTCATACTTGACCTTGCAATAGGTGAAGTATGGCAGAAAGATCTAGATAAAGCACTTAAAAACATATAGTATATCAATGTAATATAAAATATTTAATTTAGAAAAGAACTTCGAGCGTTAGCGAAGAAGTAGATGTCAAAGACATCTTAAATAAGCCCATTGAACTATAGGATATAATCTTTATTATGTGATATCCACGGCTTAACAGTCTGTTAGGATATTAAGATATTCAATCCAAAAAAAAGCACCCCGTAGGATGCCCTTTCATAGTTCTGTGGAAATGGTGTAAGGATATTCTCTTACTTCTTCTTCCAAATTGTATACAATACCCATACTGCAATTAAACCAACTAAGCCTTCAGCTCCTAAAGATTTAACTACTCCAGTTACGTTACCAATTACGTTAACTTCTGGAAAAAACGGTATGTTACCTACGCCAAGCAGTTCTAAGACAATAAACATTGCCATTAGTGATACAGCTACGTCAGCTATAGACGAACTCCATTTTTTGATGTTATTTAATACTTCCATTTTACTTCCTCCTGGGATTTTGTCCCGGTTTATTTCAGCTGTAGTACTACCTTATTGTAATACTGAGCTGTTCTTACTACACACAAATTTTGCATAGTAACTAGTATTTAGGTCCGTTTGCTACTATAATATACACTGTTATTAAAAAAATGTTGATCTGTATAACTACAACTATTCATTAACTACGCATATTACTCTGAACCTAAATAGTATATTAACATAAATGCTAATATTTGTCAACCAAAACTTAAAAGAACGGCATTTTGGTTTTTTTAGTTGTTTCTAGATTCTCTTTGATCAGTTCACTTATGATTTCTCGTTCTTCCATGCTCAAGTGCATTGATTCAGTATAAGTCAGGCCCCCTCTCATGTACCACGCTAATTTTAAACTTTCTTGTTTAATAGCCTTAACTTCTTTTTCTAGGCTATCAACTAATTGTTCAATCTCTTCAGAGTTTGCGATTAGGAGCCTTATGCGAAAAAATTTGACATATCCAATGTAAACGGCTGTTCAAATTGATGATTACATTCTTTACAAGTAATTGTTAGAGGTTTCATTTCCCCTTTGCTTCTTACTTCTGATAAATGATCACGTATTTTAGAATACATAGTGCGATCAATGTTTTCCATAAATTCTGTAATCTGTTTTCGATCTTCGATGTATTGTCCTTCAGAGCTAACACCTGCAATGCTTTCAACCATTGTGGTCATGGTCATCTTAGTTACTTCTTCTAAAGCCTCACTCATAACTTTGAGCTTGTCTTGGTCTGTAACATTTTCAGCATTGGCTGTTAACTGTATTTTCTTTTGCTGTTCGAACTGTTTTTGTGCTGATTGACTTATTTCATGATAGTTCAATGGTCTAAAATAAACTTCTAGATCACTAAACTTTAAAGTTTTGTCAAAGTCCGGAACACCGTACTGGTCAATTACTTGTCTTAGATCAAGTTCGAAGTCTTGTGCTTCGTTGCATTTTGGGCAAGTTACAGACATTTCCATATTGTGTCCGTAGCTAGCAATTCTTATTGCAGTAAACAACATATCAATATCTACCTGAGGTACTACCCAGGGGTCTTTGATATTAGGCACACAACTTTGAAACAACTGTGCCACTGCTGATCCATTGAATAATGCGTCTGGTGTTCTTGTCAAAATTTCATCCATGGCAGTCATTGGATATATTGGAAGTTCACCGTTGTTTGGTAAGTCAATACTGCCCGACGGATAGTGTTTTCCACCGCTAGGCAACTTGACATAAATTGAAGGTTGCCTGAAATACTTCTGTAATGGGTTCTGATTATCTACCATGTTTTTAATCCAAATAAATAGTGTTATAACATTAATATTTATATTGGTTAAGAATAGGGTAAAAATTAATTATGGATGAACAAGAACTACAGGAAATGATACGCAAACTTCAGGAGACTGGAGGTGCTACAGAAGACTTTGGCGATAAAGTCAAAGAGGCAGGCAAAAACGTATACGAATTTTCCAAAGGATCAATGCTTGACCTTACTAAGAGCGTAGGGGCATTTTCATCATCTGTATTAAATGGGAAAAAAGAGTTTGACTCATTAAATCCTATTATAGAATCTGTAGGGAAATCAGCGGCAGGTCTGGCATCAATGATACCTTTAGTAGGTGGTGCGGCCAAAGGTCTAATAAATGCAGTCACAGCAGGTTCTAAACTATTAGTAACTCAACTAGATAGACAGCGTAAAACGTTTAGTGCTGTAAGTTCAAGTGGTCTGATACTAGACGGAAATCTAACAGACTTCTCTGACACTGCATTTAGTACATTAATGAACTTGGAAGATTTTGGTAAGATAGTTACTGAGAACGGACAAGTACTAGCAAGAATGAGTGGTACAGCAGGTCAAGGTACTCAAGCATTTGCTAATCTAGCAACAACATTAACCAATGATCAAACAGTACGTCGTTTAGGATATTCAGCAGAAGAGATAGGAGATATCACTGCTGGATTTATCAAACAACAAACTAGACTTGGGCAGTCGCAGGGCAGAACTACTGATCAATTAAATGCAAGTACCTATCAATACATAACAGAACTAGATACATTATCAAGACTGACAGGTCAAAATAGAAAAGACTTGCAAGCTCAACAAGATGCTCTACAGCGTGAAGCTAGATTCGGTACTATGATACAGCGAATGAACACGGCCGGACAGGAAAAACAAGCTAAAGCAATGTCAAGTATGGTAATGAGTATTTCAGGATTCTCACCTCGAATGGCAGAAGGCTTGAAAGATATAATGACTTCGGGTACTGCAACCACTGAAGAAGGTCGTCAATTGATGATGTTGAGTGGTAATGCAGTTCAAGGCATTATTGGAGATCTTAAATCAGGAAGTATAGACTATCAAACTGCTACGCAGAGATTGCAAAAATCATTAGGTGGTGCAGAAGACCAATTTGGATCTCAAGCACAGATTTTAGGTAATGCAAACCCACTACTTGCTGACTTTGCTAGTATCATAGCATTTACCAAAGCAAGTTTAGGTGATCTAGAAGAAGCGGCAAAACAAACATCAGATCAACAAAACTCCTCAGACACTATGCTGACTAACATGGTTAGTGCAAGCGTAAGCCTAGATGAACTATCAGCTAACATTAATAAAATAATCTTAAAAGAAGGATTACCGTTAGCTAGTAATATAGTAGCTATAATGTCTGATGCAATGGAGAAGTTTGTAGAAGAGATCCCGGGTATGATTCAAAATTTAAAATCATACTATGCAGGTGACAAAAGTATGCTTGAAGGCACCAAGGACTTAGGTAATGACTTGCTTGGACAGATCCTAGATGCAATTAACATCATGGGTGCGGGCGTGTTAAAAATGGCGTTTGGAAACGACGAGTCAGATGAATCTTTTTTCGATCGACTAGGGGATATGTTTGACGGTATGCTTGTTGGAGGTAGTACTGGTCTAGGGCTAGGTGCCGTAACAACAGGTGGCTTAGGTGCGATACCCGCCGGGATACTAGGAACACTCATTGGCGGATACATGGGGTACCACAAAAAAGACATCGAATCAGTTTTTGGCCAAGGTGGCGAAGATATACCTGCAGGGAAGGCTGGGGAATTTGGTCATATGGCACTAGGTGGACCAACAATGCAAGGTCAACCCTATCTAGTAGGCGAGCTTGGCCCTGAGCTGTTTGTTCCAGGATCAATGGGAAATATTATTCCTAATTATGGTGGCGACAATAGAACAGGACTAGAAGATTTGGCTGGACCTAAGTTATCTAGGCTATCTAAAGTATTAAGTGATTTTAGCACATTGGCAGTACCTAACACAACGACAGCTACCCAACCGCAAACTGCTCTGGATGCTAATCAAAATGTAGTACCAGAATTGCTAGCCGGACAGTCAGCAAAACTTGACGAATTAATTAGACTAACACAAAGACAGCTTTCAGTTTCAAACTCAACAAGACAGTCATTGATGTAGCCAAAACAGTTGCACTTTACAGTTAATCTGCTAAAGTATATGTTGTGGATAAATACTATCCATATATAAAAGGTTATTCTATGGCAAGCTGGAAAAAATATTTTAAAGTACCTGCAAAAACTGACGGATCAATGAGTCCTATCAGTGGTATGAATAGAGCACAATTTGGTGCAACTGACGATTTTGCATTTCGTAACTATCAATCAAGTTTACCTGAAGTTTATTCTGGACATCCAAATCGTGTCGAACGTTACAATCAATACGAAGCAATGGATATGGATTCAGAAATTAATGCTTGCTTAGATATCATTGCAGAATTCTCAACACAGACCAATGATCAAAATGGTACAGCATTTGAAATTGACTTTTTAGAAAAGCCAACAGACCACGAAGTTGATATTGTTAAAAAACAACTACAGCAGTGGACAAAATTAAATCAACTTGATCAACGTGTTTTTAAACTGTTTAGAAATACCATCAAGTACGGTGACCAATTATTTGTACGTGATCCTGAGACATTTGAAATGTTTTGGGTTGACATGTCAAAAGTTTCTAGAGTTATTGTTAACGAAGCAGAAGGCAAGAAGC
>Ga0315320_10004705_pt1 | contig 11172 bp, 8 predicted proteins | sample M140m21515metaG_FD_203458 | JGI IMG/M metagenome (GOLD analysis project Ga0315320, IMG submission 203458) | Ammonia-oxidizing marine archaeal communities from Monterey Bay, California, United States - M1 40m 21515 | ecosystem: Environmental > Aquatic > Marine > Coastal | place: USA: California...
CGGCGTCTGTACCGTCGGCGTCTGTACCGTCGGCGTCTGTACCATCCGCATCGGTGGCGGGTGTTCCGGTATCGTCGGAGGAACCGTCGGCGATACCATCTGCATCGGCACTTGCATCACCATCGATGTCGGCATCTCCGGTGGTTCCATCCCCGGTGGGCACACCGGTATCGGGTATGCACCGGTCGTCTACTTCACGGGTGCCTTCACCGCACTCAGGGCCGTACTTTGTGAGGGATGTGTCGCCACAACCAATCAAGAGAGAAACCACCAACCATGACCACGGGGTGCGCCACATACAACCTCCAGAAGTTTCGGGTGTATTGCACGGGCTGTCACTCTTCAATGACAACGACATTGAATATATCCGAGAGTACGGGCTGACGTTGAACCTGTCGGGGACTGAAAGCAAGCATCGTGGTGATGGTGCAGGCGCTCCGGCCCGATTGGCCGGGTCCACCGGCTTCACGGACTCAATTTCGACTCGCTCAATCTGCGGTCTTCATGGCAGACATCGGAAGGAATTGAAGGTCATGCATCAATGTGTTGTGCATCAACGGGATCCGGTACTTCCGGATGTAGGTTGGGGCGATAATCTCGTTTCATTTCCCAGGGTGCCAAGGGTGTATGCTGCTGTGTAGAGGCGCTTGCTCTTCTGGTTGACAAGGGGTTTTCGACTTCGACATCGGGCGCATCTTGTTCCGCTCTGGCTGTTTTGGAGTCGACAGGCTCATCCATCTTGTGTGTGTTTACACTCTCATCCGCGTGCATATCGATGTCGTTGTGTGTTTCACCTCTTTTTTCACGACGCGCGTGGTAATACGCATCGCTTTCGCGTTTTTCTTTGAGCGACACCGCGGCCTCTTGAACGCCACCCTTTCGCATTACACGGGCGATCAGTTTTGCTTGATCTGCAGGGTCGACCGAATCCCAGTCTTTGTACCCAGCCGATTGAGCAAGTAAGGATTTCCCATCCATCTTGTTTGCGTATTTTTTGTTGTTTAGTCCAAGGGCTGCGAGCCCTGCGTTCCGTGTGTAAGGGTCTTGTTCTAACAATGCTGTCGCATGACTAATATGAGCGGCCTTCTTCTTTTTGGTGCTCTTGTCCCAGTTGGCTTGGCCCCCCAGGGTTGCCTTGTGGTGCATCCATCTACCCAGACGTTTGAAGGATGAACCCCAACCCGTCGGTGCCTCACGTTGCTGGTAGTTACGTTCCTTTTCTTTGCGCCAGTCTTTGTAGCTTTGCTTTTTCAGTCCGCGCTTTGTGGGGTCTTCCCAGCCCTTCCGGTTCCACCATTTGCCGAGTCGAAGCCCCGATCGTTTGCCAAAATAGGACAGTCGTGAAGCCCAGTGTGCGCCCTTCGCGCGTTTTTTGTTCTCGGCGATTTTTGCATTTTGGATGCTTTCCCATTGGGCATGGCTCATGGAGCGCTTGGCATCTGCACTGTCACGGAAGAATTGCTTCACTCCTCGGTAGGCACCGGGTGCGGCTTGGGCAGCCATACCCGCCATAACGATTCCGGACCCAGCCAGTGCACCCACGCCGGTTGCGGATAGTGCGGCTCCTCCGGCGATCATTGCACCGCCAACTCCTCTTGCCGCTCCACTCCACATCTTTTTCTGATTGTATTTCTTGATGTGCTTGAGCGCAGCCTCTCGCTTGATCTGTTCTTCGGTGGAGAGGCCTGCCACATGTGCACGGGCTCTCTGTCTATCGTTGAGGTCGGTCTCATTCAAGGCTTTGGCTTTCATTCCTGCTGTACGCGCAAACCAATTTTGGCTCTCCGTGTCTTCATTCATGTTTCCAAGGGCGCTGTTGAGACGACGGTTTCGGTTGCCGTGTTTCCACACAGTGTGTCCGCCCCGCAACATGTCGATTCCACCCGAGACGATTCCACCAATGGCTCCGATGTTCCCCGCGATCTGCAACCCCTGACTGGCCGCATTGGTTGCCGCAGTGCCATTCGCCGCCGCGGTGGCTCCACTGCCGAATAGCGATTGTCCTGGCCCAGACATTGTTCCGCCGGCGGCTTTGTTGATCCATCGCCCTGCATGGGCACCAGAAGTCACGACTTTTGAGACGTTGTGCAAACCACGTCCAATCGACTTTGTTGTTCCCCATTTCGTCTGGTTGTGCCTGTGTTGCGCCATCCACCGATAGGCCTCAGCGCCACCCTTGATGATGTTTCCCGTACCGCCCAAAATGCCACCCGCCGACATGTTTGCGCCCAAGTAGGCTGTGCCCGCGGAGGCACCGCCCGCTGCGAGTCCGATGTTGAGCGCACCGAACCCACCAACCCCCAATCCTGCCAGGGTGGTTTTGGGATGCTTTCCAACCCATCGCGCAGTACCTGCAATCCCTCTACCTGTTGCATCGACAGCTGCGTCCAGTCCGCTTTTCGTTGCCCTGCCGGCAGCGGATAGTCCTCTTCCCGTTGCAAGGGCTGCAGTTTTGGCGCCCGAGTAGGTTCCGGAGGCGGCGGACATGGCTCCCCGCCCCAAGCCGTGCAGTCCACCCACCAAGGCACCACCGACTCCACCGCCGATTCCACCGATCAGTCCTCCGATGCCTCCAATCGCTGTACCCGCTGCTCTGGCTCCACGGCTGTTGTTTTCGCCTTGAAAAGGTGCGGTGGCATTGAAGCCGGCACGTGCACCTTCGTCTGCACCTCGCGCACCCCCGACTACGCTTCCAAACAGCCCCAATCCAAACTTGGATGGTGTGCTCGAGTGGTCATATTCGTCGTTCAGCTTATCGAGATCAAATTGGTGACTTGGCTTGAACTGCACGGGGGCGTGATGGTGCGAGCGTGTGGAGGCGCTGAGGACGGTGTGAGCGCTGGATGGCAGCCCCGGTCGGGGTGACGAAGATGAATCGGCTCGCGCGGGTCTCGATGCGGTGTCCCTGTAACCCCCGATTGGCTTGTTTTGTTTAGCGCGGGTGTTCGTGGCGTGAGTTGGCATTGAAACGGAGATGAAGGGATCAGAATGGGCGGAACGAGCTGCACCTTTAGAGTATCACTTTTGTCATCGGCGTGAGAACGCCAAGGGGGTCAATGCAGGTGATTTGTGAGAGGATGGGTGTTCGGGTCGTGTCATCGTGTGTCGGTGCAGACCTGACCACTGAATTTAATTTAGGAGACATCGATGCATACTTCACGATTTCAGCTTGGACTTATTTGTACCTTGGCCATTGGCATGGGCTTCTCTTTGTCCTCTTCGGAGGCGGTGGGCTACCCCGCCAGTGCGGCCATCTCGATGGGAGTAAATCCTGTGTGGAGTTTGGGTGGCGATATGGGGCCGGGTTCTCATACACTGGTGACTGCCACAGGCGGAGATCTAATCATTACGGACGTCAATTTGAGTAGCAACAGGGGGGGCTGGTGGCGGATGAAGCTTCTGCGTCCCGATGGTTCGAGCGCAGCGAACTTTTCCGGTGAAGATTCTCATACCCGACCCCTCAGTCGCACATTTTCAAGCGGATTGCGCGTACCCGAGGGCGAAAGCCTTTCCGTGAACTGGGATGCGGCGTATGGCGACGATCATCTCTATCGCTATACCTTGTCTGGATATTACGCTCAGCCTTGATGGCTGAATGGTTCGGGTGAGACGCGCTCGCGCTCGTGGCTCCGCACCGGGGTCAGGGCCCGAAGTGTACCTCGCTGTCCCAGCGGCGCCACTCATCTTGAAGCCGGTGGAAGGGGGCTGTTGTGGGCCCCGTCCATTGGCGCCAAGAGAAGGTTGTCTCCGTCGGTCCAATGGTCCTCTCCGTACCGATGAAACCACTCGGTGTAGGCCTCACCGGTGTTGTGGCTGGAGTAGGTCCATTCTTGGTCGTCGCCACAATCAATTGATACCGTGAATCCCAGGGTCGAGATGAGGGGGGAGTGTGAATATGAACGCCTAATTACTGCCACAAGGATAGTACTTGGGCGGGCTTCGAGCGTACGTTCTGCTACTCCACAGCCTCCAGAACCATCTCGAGCAACTGGTTGTGCACGCGCTGTTCGCCGTCTTCGAGCAGGGCCTCCAATACCGCCCCCTCTGTGGCCCACAAGTGCATGTTTTCTTGGGGAGCGAATCCCACACGGACCACCACCATGTCGTGCGACGGCATCACTTCAATGAACTGATTGCCGAGCCCCACGGCACAAAAGTTGTCTTCGGGCGCTTGGGGGTGCAGCATGCCTTCTGGATGCGGGTCGAAGGTGACCGAGTCAAGGGTGGGCGTGCCCCCATTGAGCCACCACCAATACCCGTAGCCTTGGTTCATTTCAGTGGATGGAGATGTGGCTTTGTCGATGAACTCCCGGCTCACAAGCTGTTCGCCATTCCAGCACCCTTGTCGCAGGTACATGTATCCGAACTTCAATTGGTCGCGACAATCGGCTTTGGTGTTCATGTACATCGCAGCATGTCCTTGGCGGTCTTCTTCCCAGTTGACCTCCATGCCCATGGGTTCCCACAGCCGCTCGGTGGCGTAGTCCTGCGGGTTCATGCCCGTGGCAGCACGAATGAGGGGTTCAGCGACCTGCACGGTGTGATTGTTGTACTCCCACAAATCACCCGGTGTGTTGGTGAGCCGGTTGTTGATGGCCCGTCGCGTCATGTTGCCGGCGAGCGCCATCATCACGTTGTCTCGAAACAAGCCGAAGCGCAGACCGGAGCTCATGGACAACATGTGGTGAATGTTGACGGCTTCCTTGTCTGTGCCTTGCCATTCCTCGACGTAGTCGGCAATCGGGCTTTCGAGACCATCGAGGTAGCCATCATCGATGGCCGCTCCGACCACAGTGGCTGCATAGGATTTTGCTACCGACCAGTTCTTTACTTTTGTGTCAGCAGAGATTCCCCAGTACCACTCGCCAACAATGACACCATCTTTGGCGACGATCATGCACTGGCTTTGTTCTGAACCTGCGTAGTTCGCGGCTTCTTCCAATCGTTCCGCTGACATACCATGGTCGGCCGGTGAGCCCACTTCCCAGTCGGGCGCCGGCCACTTTCCACTCGAACAGTCATCATAGGGTGGGCCATCCGACATGGGATCCGCGGTATCGGCTTCGGCCATGCCTGTGTCCGTGGACATATCCATATCCATATCACCCGGTTCACCGGTATCTTCGGTCACCGTCTCTTCCGTAGTGGGTTCGTCTTCATCGGGGAGATCTGTTGCGTCGCTATGGTCAGGTTTGGTGGGTTTTTCTGGCAATTTGGTCTCAGTTGTGCAGCCCAGTAAAACGGTGAGAGCGAGAAACATTTTCATTGACCTACCTCTTATTAACAAAAGTGTTAATAGTACTTAGACACCCCGTCAACAAACGTCAAGGGAGAGATCATGGCGCGGATTCGAAGAACACCCGAAGCGGCCCGTGAGCACATTCTTTCGGCTGCACGGCGACTCTTGATTGCAGAGGGTCCCCGTGCGCTCAAGCTTCAGCGTGTGGGCAAGGAGGCTGAAATGTCGCACGCCTCGGTGGTCCACTATTTTGGAAACATTGAGGGATTGACCTTGGCATTGGTGAAAGACAATCACCGAAAACGTCGAGAGGCCTTGCGGGAAGAGCTCGACCAAATCGATACCAAAGAAGGCCGCAAGAATCGAATTGAGCAGGCGTTGGCCTCGTTGAGTGATCGGGACCAGGGCCGCTTAACTGCGAGTCTTCTGAGCCTCGGGCTGGATCCATTTCCACCGGAAGACGAGCTTGGATTGGCATCAATTGTTGATCGCATCCGCCAGCTCAACGAAGTGAGTGAAGAGGAGGCTCAGCGCATGGTTTTGGCCAATGTACTCGCGATGTTGGGCGAGGCGATGGTCGGCAGTCAGATGCGTGCACGGATGGGAGTGGAAGATACCGAAGCGGCCCGAACCGACTTTCGTCGCTGGCTGATGGCCAAGTTTGCCTAACGATGGGCACATATTTGTCGCCGCCTTGCGTTACACCCGGCCCATGTCCAAACGATTCAGCACATTGTCGCTTCGCCCAGAACTCTTGTTGGGGGTGGAAGAGGCGGGGTTCGTCGAAATGACGGCCATCCAAGAAGAAGGCCTTCCACCAATGTTAGAAGGCCGCGATGTGATTGGGCAGGCCAAGACGGGGAGTGGAAAGACCGCGGCCTTCGGGTTGGCCTTGCTCAACACCATTGAGACCAAGGCGCTCACGCCCCAGGCTTTGGTGTTGTGTCCGACCCGAGAGTTGGCCGATCAGGTGTCTGGTGAGTTGAGGCGGCTGGCCAAGCGCATGCCCAATACCCGGATCGTGACATTGTGTGGAGGCCGTCCGTACAGAGATCAAGCGTTGGCGCTCGAGCATGGAAACCACGTGATTGTCGGGACCCCTGGGCGAATTCTTAAACATCTCGACAAGGGGAACCTTCGTTTTGTGGACCTCTCAGTTGTCGTTCTTGACGAAGCCGACCGGATGATGGACATGGGTTTTATTGACCAGGTGACAGACATTCTGCGGTCGGCCCCACCGAAGCGGCAGACCCTCCTGTTCTCGGCAACCTTCCCCCAAGAAATAAAGCGCCTCAGCGGGCTCGTACAGCAAAACCCGCACATGGTCGAGGTGGAGTCTCAGGTCGAGTCAGAGCGCCTGCGTCAGTGGGTGTATTATTGTGACCGAGGTGAGAGGCGACAGACGGTGTCCAACCTGTTGGCAGAATACCGCCCGGCTACGGCGCTGGTTTTTGCGGAGACACGAGTTGATTGCGACCATCTGGCCGACTTTTTAGCCGAACGGGGGGCTGCAGCGGTCGCCTTACATGGGCTCATGGAACAGCGAGACAGAGACGATGTCTTGGTTCAGTTCACGAACGGAAGCGTGAGTGTATTGGTGGCCACCAATGTGGCAGCACGTGGGCTCGACATCGAAGCCTTGCCGATGGTGATTATTTCCGAGTTGTCCGCCGAAGCGGAGAGTCATCTGCATCGCATTGGGCGCACCGGCCGGGCCGGAGAAGAAGGGGTTGCACTGAGCATCGTTGAAGTGCCCCGGGAGTTGGGTCGTCTCGAGCGAATCGAAGAACTCCAAGGAGACCGAATCGAGCGAGGCATCTTGCCGCCCGAGTCCGATGATTTGGGGTTTCTTCAGCCTGAATACCGTACCCTGTTGATTTTGTCGGGTCGGAGCGACAAACTGCGAAAGGGAGATGTGCTTGGCGGGCTTGTGAAGGACGGCGGTATTCCACCCGACATGATTGGGCAGATTGACCTGATGGCAAAGGCCTGTGCCGTGGCCATCAAAAACGAGTTTGCAGAGCAGGCCTTGGAGCATTTGAAAACGGGCCGAATCAAGAACAAACGCCTGCGCGCTACGTTGCTATAAGGGAACTTAACGCCCCATTTTCGGTGGCAGGTGTCAGCAGTCCGACAGATCCCAATGAACCACGAGATTCACGTCTTGGGTAATGACATGGCATTCGTCCTCGGTCACATCGAGTTCAAGAACATCACTCGAGTCGGACCACAGACACCCATCAAATGTTTCCAAACGGTACTCAGCGAAGATGCTGAACTGCCCCACCTGTTCCAACCCGGCCACCCAGCGATCGGTTTGGTCTTCAGCGGTTTGAACGTCTCCACCATCAATTTGGTACAGTACGCGGACACCACCGCGATGGTCGCCTGAGTACGCATCACCATTTTGATCGTACACCTGAATGCGCACCGATGGCCATGCATCGGCGGAACAATCGACCTCTTCTTCCGTCTCGGTAGACGGGCCTGAGGTTGTCGCGTCAGATGTGTCATCTGTGATGTCTGTTGTTGTGTCACAAGCCCCAAGCAGGGAAAGAAATAGGCAAGCGATGTTGATTCGGCTCATCGGGTTCTCGGCGTGGATTCTCATGGCGTGCTCCTATTCTGCAACAGTAGCAGGGACTTCAAACGTCAGCGGTAGTCTACCCATCTGTTCACCGGATGGGCCAGTTACCCGAATGTGTGAGCCATCAAAGGATTGGCGCTCTGCTATTGCTGTCACGGAACCGGTTGCAGTGAGCACAAACCGAAGTTGTGGCGCATCGGGTCCAGGGGTGAGATCAGCAAACTCATTGGGTCCAATATGGCTCACAAAACTGTGTTCATCTCCAGCAGCATTGACAGAGACGGATGTGACAGAAAAGGGGGCTGGTTCCACGGGTGTCGCATCCAGTGTGACTTCGATGGCATGGAGGATGGTTTCTTTGAGTGCACTCGAACTGTCGGTCCAGCCAAAGACCAGGGGCTCGAGGGTGTCGGGGGTATCATCGATGTCGCCCATACTTCCCGTGGCCCTCGCCAAACTCTCCATGGCTTCCGTAGAGCCCCATGATGAGAACATGACGCCGGCCAGTGAGGCGGCGACGGCATTCACATGCGTGACGACGCTTGAGCGTGTCGCATCACCGGGGCACCCCCCTGGAGAGTCGTCGCCCAGATCCGGGTCGCGCATAACGTTGTCGAGCATATAGAAAATGATGGGCCGTCCACCGTGGCGAAACCCCAAGCTTCCTTCGGAACCGAGGCCCTCTTCGGAGTCATCCAGCATACCGCCAGCCATGCCTCCAAATGGATCATCGGATGAGGCTACAGCGGGCAATAGATCTGTATCGGCATCATAGGTCCCATCGCAGTTTTGATCATACCCATGGCCTGTCAATGCTTGTTGGAGTCCTTCGAGTGTAGATAGGGCCGCATCACCACCACCGGTCACTGTGATTCCAGAGAGACTCTCGGCGGTGGCGGTGGGGTCGGCGGCGATGGGTTGCAACACGGCAAACGGTTTGTCTCCGTACAGTGCAGAGCCCATGCTTTCATAGGCGTAGTCGGCAAACGTGCCGGCGCCAAAGCCCCAATCGTATTCCGGCCAATCTCTCCCAACGGATTCCGCGATGCCGTCCATTTCGGACACCAAGGCCATGGCCGGGCCCTCGCCTCCATAGGTGCTCTGAATCATAAAAGCCAGGTCCACCGCATAGTGGACGGGAGTATGAACCAGATGCAGCCGCACGGTGTCACCCTCCAACAGTTCAATCGTGATGGGTTCGGGTGTGGTGGGCCTGCGTTCGCCAAGCGAATCATCTCCATCCATCACCCAGTCCCCATCGGTATCGGGATTGGTGAGATCGGAACCAAACAGGGTTTCATCGATATCGGTCAAGCCGTCGCAGTCATTGTCTTCCGTTTGAGCACCCAAGGTGGGGTCGGTATCGTCGCAGTCCCCATCGTCTACTGTGACCCCGTCCTCATCCTCATCGATACCGGTTGGGGTGGCCGAGTCGGTGTTTCCGCTATCATCGGACTCACCATCGGAATCCCCACCATCGGCATCGATATCGCTGGGGCCATCCCCGCCACCGGGGTCGACCACTTCCGTGACCACACAGCGACCATCTTCCTCGTGCATGCCGCCACCGCAGTCGAGTGTGGCGGGGTCGTCTTTGCTACAGCCGACCAACCCAGTCGTCGCCCAACACAATCCCAATAAAACGCGCATGTTTCCCCCGAGCGTGGGAGTCTATTCGCAACCCCCCGTGGGTCCAATTCAATTGTGGTGTCCACCCTCCAGGAAGCCGCGCGGGGGCTTGCCCGTGAGGTATTTCTACAACGAGGGGAGTTCGATGTTTGAACCCAGAACCCGTTCATCAAGCTATTTCGTCACCGGAACACAGCGAACGATTGAACTGCCACTCCAGTTGCCGCAGACCATGTTGCTTCCCGGTTGCAGTGAAAAGGGGTGGCTGCGTCCTTTTTGCATAAACGTGCAGTCTTGCTCTTTCTCAACGTACACATGGGCTGTTCCCGAGTGCTTTTCTAAGCGAACCGTATTGCACTGCAAATAGAACGGCTTTTCTGAACTGACCGTGGTGTTGTTTAGGTGCTCAGTCGGTGTACCCTTTGCCTCTTTCAGGGATTCAAATCCGGGCGAAAGAAGCTGGGACTTTTTTCTGACCCGAGTGGTCTTCCGAAAAGGCTTGGTGGACTTTCCGAACTGGTGCGAGATCCCGAGCCCACCATACAGCATGGTGTCGTAGCCGGGGATGTAGTCTGCCAAGCCTATGCCACCAAAGTGTGCACCCACCTCGAAGTCGAGTCGAGACTGCCCCGCCTGAACACTGAGTCCGACGGGCAACTGAACGATACTGAGCATACTTGCCCGAAGAGACGGTTGTGTGGTCAACCACACCGTGTCATTGAGCGGGATGGCGACGGGCAAGCTGTACCCGAACCACGCGCCCCCCGCTTCGAGCTGATGACCGACCCGTACAGGTCCAGTGCGGGCAGTGTTGATTCGGTAGAAGAGACCGCCAGACACCATGGTAGGCCAGCCCCCTTGAACCATGAAGCCCACTTCGTTGTACCGCTGGGTCCCCACTTGAAATCGTTGCCACAACTGCCCACTGCCCACGGGCTCCCAGTAGTCATCGTCAAGACCCATACCGCCATTTCCGCCCATGCCAAACTCCTTGTTGTGGTCGGATGGGATGGGTGGTGCGGGCGGTGCACTCATCATCGGCGCGCAGGCCCACAGGATAAACCAGGCCATACTGAAGAGCACAATCAGTCGAGTCAGCGCGTGTGTGGGCTTCATTGGGACTCCGGGTGCTGCACCTATCACTATGGTCACTACCGATAGGTTGTGAGCCGCTGTAACCGATAAATAACGTCGGTGGTAAGTTGGTTTTACGTGGTTTTAGACCACTCAAAATCAAGGGATTTGAACTGCAGGGTGGCTCCGTTCAAGAGGATGTTTTGGTTGAATTTTGAACCCGCAGTGAAACTTGCAGTCTCCTTCACCCTTGATGGGTGGAGTGGCCCGTATTGAGGCCCAGGAGACACAATGCAAACCCAACTTAAAAACTGTTGTACCGCCCTACTGTTTGGCCTTTCCGGTCAAGCCTCTGCGGCACCGGTCAATGTCGATGTCACACTCACGGTGGACAACGTCTACGCAATTTACTCGGGTAACGAGACCATGATTTATGACATTCACGGTACGGCCTCAAACACCACGGCGGGCGAAATCGCCAGCCCCGAGACGTACAACTTTTCGGTCGATGACGGTGACATCATCTACATCGCGGCCTGGAGTGACGATGCCACAGCCCAGGGTCTCTTGGCGGAGTTCGACATCGATGGAACGATCCTGACCACAGCGAACAGTCAGTGGGAAGTCATGGCAACGGGCATCG
>Ga0315320_10004712_pt1 | contig 11161 bp, 11 predicted proteins | sample M140m21515metaG_FD_203458 | JGI IMG/M metagenome (GOLD analysis project Ga0315320, IMG submission 203458) | Ammonia-oxidizing marine archaeal communities from Monterey Bay, California, United States - M1 40m 21515 | ecosystem: Environmental > Aquatic > Marine > Coastal | place: USA: California...
GACCGCGACCTGACTGATGAGCTGCAATCCCGTCTTCGCTCCAGCCTCAAGGACCGCTTCGGTCATCGGCTCAGTGAGCATGCAGATCACGGCGTCATGACCTGGGAGCAGACCGAGAAGCTCCTCTTCGTCTGGAGGCTCATCAGTGTCACGTCGAGTGATCGTGACCAGCTCCGCGAGGCTGGCTTCGAGATCGTCGGGAAGACGCCGTGTCAGGAGAACACGAGGGCGTTCAGCCAAAGTCGATCTCTTCCCGCGGGCTGGCGGTGTAGAGCCCGTCGAGTTTCTCTATCAGCGATTCGAGCTTCTTACTCTCGGGAGCGGTCGGTGGAGTGGGACGCAGCACGAGATACAAATCGCCCTGCCGAGTATCCGCTCCCCCTTTCGGGAGCCCCCGTCCCTTCAGACGCATTCGCGTGCCCGATTGCGCGGCGCGTGGCACTCGGATCTTGACGGTTCCGGTTGGGGTAGGGACTGTCAGTTGCCCCCCTCTGAGCGACTCGGCAAAGCTCAGCGGAAGGTCCATCTCGATGTCGTCGCGATCAATGCGGACGAGCGGATGGTCGAGAACTTCGATTTTGAGCATGACATCGCCGGCGGGGCCTCCATCGGAGCCCGAGCCTCCCTTGCCTTTCAGTCGCATGATCGTTCCCGACCTGACGCCCGCTGGGATCCGTACCTTCACCTTGGTACCGGTGGGGAGTCTGAACTGCGCGTGTGCTCCCTGGATGGACTCGAGTAGGGAGACCTCTGTAGGCACCTCGACGTCCCGCCCGCGTCGTGGCTCCCTTCCGAAGCCTCGTCGTCCACGGTTGCCCCCTGGCCCTCCGAACTCGAAGGAGAAGGAGCCTCCCTGCCCACCACCGAACATGTTCCGCAGGAGGTCGTCTAGGTCGATCCCCCCACCGCCGGAACCCATCCCCCCGCCAAAGGCGCGTGCCTGGGCTGCATTGAACCCCGGTCGAAACGCCTGGTAGCCAAATTCATCAAACAGTTTTCGCTTGTCCTCGTCTCCGAGTACGGCGTGGGCTGCGTTGATTTCCTTGAACTTCGTGTCTTCGCCGCCCGTGCGGTCGGGATGGTGCTCCCGCGCAAGCTTGCGATAGGCTTTCTTGATGTCGTCAGCGTCGGCGTCTTTGCTTACGCCGAGCACACGGTATGGATCTCGTGCCTGTGCCATGACTCCAAGCTGGTTCTAAACGGGCTGGAGTCAAGCTCCAACCAACGTCAGCGCGCGCCGATCGCCCGCAGACGACCAAGCGCCATCGCCTGGTCGAACTTTGCGTCCTTGTGCTCGACGTCGGACGGGCCGAATTCAAGCAGAGCGTTCGAGGCGGCATCGAGAGCATTCGCGGCCTCTCCAGCATCAAGGGTGGAGGCATCGACAGCGGAGCTGACAATGATGCTGACTTTACTGGCGGCCACCTGTGCGAAGCCGTCCCCAATAGCGAGGATCTGCCTGCCGCTCTTGGCCTCGATGAGCAGCGCGCCCGGGTCCACAGACGTGATGTACGCCACGTGACCCGGAAGCACGCCGAAGTCTCCATCGTGGCCAGACACCACGGCGGTCGAAACCTCGCCGGAGAAGACCTCCTTGGCAGGCGTCAAGACGCTGAGGTGAAAGGTGTCCGCCATGGTCTCAGCCCTCGCCCTTGGCCAACTTGATGGCCTTGGCTTTCGCCTGCTCGATGTCGCCCACGAGGTAGAACGCCATCTCTGGGAGGTCGTCGTGCTTCCCGTCGAGAATCTCCTTGAAGGAGCGAATCGTGTCCTCGAGCTTCACGTATTCGCCATCCTGGCCGGTGAACTGCTTGGCGACGAAGAAAGGCTGGCTGAGGAACTTCTCGATCCGGCGCGCACGCCCGACGAGGCTCTTATCCTCTTCGCTCAGTTCGTCCATACCGAGAATCGCGATGATGTCCTGCAGCTCCTTGTAGGTCTGAAGAATGGACTGCACGCGACGAGCCGTGTCGTAGTGCTCATCGCCGACGACCTCAGGCTCAAGGATACGAGAGGTGGAGTCGAGCGGGTCTACCGCGGGGTAGATGCCCTTCTCCACGATCTTGCGCGAGAGCACGGTGGTTGCGTCGAGGTGGGCGAACGCGGTCGCGGGAGCGGGGTCCGTGAGGTCATCCGCTGGGACGTAGATGGCTTGGACCGAGGTGATCGAGCCCTTGTCCGTCGTGGTAATGCGCTCCTGCAGCATCCCCATCTCAGTGGCGAGAGTCGGCTGGTAACCCACCGCCGACGGGATACGACCGAGGAGCGCGGACACCTCGGAACCGGCCTGGGTGAACCGGAAGATGTTGTCGACGAACAGAAGGACGTCCTGGCCCTCCACATCACGGAAGTGCTCGGCGATGGTGAGGCCAGAGAGAGCCACGCGGGCACGCGCCCCGGGCGGCTCGTTCATCTGCCCATAGACCAGAGCCACTTTGCTCTCGCTGGTGTCGATCTCGGGCTTGCCGTCGTGAAAGATGATGTGTCCGTGCTCGTCCTTCTTGGCCGAGATCACGTCCGACTCCATCATTTCCATCCAGAGGTCATTCCCCTCACGGGTGCGCTCTCCGACGCCGCAAAGCACGGAGTAGCCGCCGTGACCCTTACCGATGTTGTTGATGAGTTCCATAATGAGCACGGTTTTGCCCACGCCCGCGCCGCCGAAGAGGCCGGTCTTTCCACCGCGGGTGTACGGCGTCATCAGGTCGATGACTTTGATGCCTGTCTCGAACATCTCGACCTTCGTGGACTGCTCCGTGAAAATCGGGGGGGCACGGTGAATTGCGGTCCGCTGCTTGCTCTGGATGGGACCCAACTCGTCGATGGGGTCGCCCGTCACGTTCATGATGCGACCAAGAACCTCGGGGCCGACGGGCATGGCGATCGGCTTGCCCGTGTCCGTCACTGGAACGCCGCGGCTGAGGCCGTCCGTGCTGTCCATCGAGATGGTACGAACCGTGTTTTCACCGAGGTGCTGCGCTACCTCGAGAACAAGGTTGTTCTCCTGATCGTTGATCGCTGGATTCGTCAGCGTCAGGGCGTTGAAGATGGTGGGGAGGCTGCCAGCGTCGAACTTGACGTCGACGACAGGGCCCGTCACCTGGACGATACGGCCGGTGGCTTCGCTCATGATCCTGCTCCTAGCTCGCGGCGGCGCCGCGGGATGTCTTTAAAATGGAAGGGTTTGCTACAGGGCTTCGGCGCCGGACACGATCTCGATGAGTTCCTTCGTGATCGCTGCCTGACGGGCCCGGTTGTACTGGAGAGTGAGTTCTTCGATGACCTTCTTCGCGTTGTTCGTCGCGCCATCCATGGCCATCATCCGTGCTGCGTGTTCGCCCGCCTCTGACTCGAGAAATACCTGAAAGATGCGGGTGCGCAGGAACAGGGGGAGGATGTCGTTCAAGATCGCGCCCTGGTTCGGTTCGAAGACGAACTCGGTCAGGTGCTCGGGCTCCTCGACATTTCCGGCCAGTGCGGTCAGTGGAAAGACCTGCTCGATGGTCGGCTCCTGGTTGAGCGCACTGACGAACCGGCTATAGGCGAGGTAGACCTCGTCGACCTCACCGCTCACGAAGCGCTGGGTGAGATCAGCGATGAGCTTCGCTGAGAGGTCGTTGAACTGCGACGGATGCAGGTCAATGTGCACACGGCCAACCTTTGCCAGATCACGCCGGACCAGGTGGTCCCTCGCTTTCTTGCCGTAGACCATCGCTTCGACATTTTCGAAGCGCTCGTCGATCGACAGGTTGTCGAACAGCCAGCCATCCACCTTGCGGAGCAGCTGACTGTTGAAACCACCACACAGTCCTCGATCAGAAGACAGCACGATGATGACCGCGTTCTTGACCTCGTCGTGTGGGGCGAGGAGCGGGTGGTCGCTGCTGCCGAGACGCGCCATGAGCGATGTCAGCACAGCAGTCACCTCGTCCGAGTAGGGACGGGACTGCACGGCTGCATCCACTGCGCGCTTCATCTTCGCGGCGGCCACAAGCTTCATCGCACGCGTGATCTTCTGCGTGTTTTTGACCGAGGCGATCCGTGTCTTGATTGCCTTGAGTGACGGCATCTCAGCTCCTGCGCCTGCGCCGTGAGGCGCATGTGGCGACGGGAAGGGGGATCAGGCGGTGAACTGCGAATCGAAGGCTTCGAGGCCGGCCTTCAAGGCGTCCTCGCTGTCTCCGCTCATCTTTCCGGTGTCGCGAATCGCGGCGCCGACCTGCGGGTGGTTCGCCTCCATGAAGGAGAGGAATTCAGACTCCCACTTACCCACGGCCGAAACCGGGTGCTTGTCGAGCCAGCCCTTGGTTCCCGCGTAGATGACCATGACCTGCTTTTCGGTGGGCATGGGCTGGTACTGCGGTTGCTTGAGAAGCTCGACGAGTCGCGCGCCTCGCTCAAGCTCGCGACGGGTCGCGTCATCCAAGTCGGATGCGAACTGCGAGAAGGCTGCGAGCTCGCGGTACTGAGCGAGCGACAGGCGAAGCGTGCCGGCCACCTTCTTCATTGCCTTGATCTGCGCTGATCCACCCACGCGAGAGACGGAGAGACCGACGTTGATCGCGGGGCGAATGCCCGAGAAGAAGAGGTCAGCTTCGAGGAAGATCTGGCCATCGGTGATGGAGATCACGTTCGTCGGGATGTACGCGGACACGTCACCGGCCTGCGTCTCAATGATCGGCAGCGCCGTCAAAGAGCCGGCACCGACACTGTCATGCATCTTTGCGGCGCGCTCGAGGAGGCGGCTGTGGACGTAGAAGACGTCGCCGGGGTACGCCTCGCGGCCGGGCGGGCGGCGCAGCAGCAGGGACATCTGCCGGTATGCAACAGCCTGCTTGGACAGGTCGTCGTAGACCACGAGGGCGTGCATGCCGTTGTCGCGGTAGTACTCGCCGAGGGTGGCGCCGGTGTAGGGCGAGATGAACTGGAGCGGCGCGGGGTAGGAAGCCGGCGCGCAAACCACGGTGGTGTACTCCATGGCTCCGTAGCGGCGCAGCCGCTCAACTACCTGAGCCACGGTGCTCTGCTTCTGGCCGATAGCGACGTAGATGCAGTAACAGTTCTGACCCTTTTGGTTGATGATGGCGTCGATGGCGACGGCGGTCTTGCCCGTCTGACGGTCACCAATGATCAGCTCACGCTGACCTCGCCCGATGGGGACCATCGCGTCGATTGCCTTCAAGCCTGTTTGCAGCGGCTCGTGCACCGACTTGCGGAGTACGATGCCAGGCGCCTTCACTTCGACGCGGCTTGTGGTCTCGACATCGTCGAAGCTTGGCCCGCCGTCAATGGGGCGGCACAGGGGGTCGACGACGCGTCCGAGGAGGGCTTTGCCCACTGGGACCTCGACGATGCGACCTGTGCGCTTGACGGTGTCGCCCTCGCGCAGATTGGTGTCATCACCCAGGATGGCGACACCAACGTTGTCCTCTTCGAGGTTGAGGACCATGCCCGAGACGCCCCCGGGCAGCTCGAGCAACTCGCCTGCGACCGCGTTGGCAAGTCCATGGATGCGGCAGATACCATCACCCACTGCGAGGATGGTGCCGGTTTCGGCCACATCAACGCGAGTCTCATAGTTGGCGATCTGATCCTTGAGGATCTGGCTGATCTCTTCGGCGCGGAGGTCCATCAGGTTGCCTTTCGTAGCGCTTTGCGCGGAGTACGTTTTCTCAGGTTTCTTAAATACGGGGGCGGGCTCAGGCCTCGCCTACCGCGTCGCCGGCGGTCAGCCGCTCACGAAGGAGCTTGAGCTGGGTGCGTACGCTGCCGTCGAGGACGAGGTCCCCGATCCGGGTCACGATGCCGCCAATGAGGTTAGGGTCGACTGTTTGGCCCACCACGACGGACTTTGCCTTCGTGATGGTTTGAAGATGCTTGCGGAGCGTCTCGACCGAAGCGTCGTCGAGGGGCTTTGCCGACGTGATTTGGGCTCGAACTCGGCCCATCCGATCGTCATACTGGGCGCTGAACGCTTCGAGGATGGCGTCGAACGCCACCAGACGATTTCGGTCGTTGAGCACGAACACGAAATTCCTGGTGTGTTGGTGAGCGCCGAGCTTGCCGAGCACCTGGTCGAGGACTGCTTTGCGCTCCTGAACTTTGAACGCGGGATTGTTCAAAGCCGACTTGAGCTCGGGGGTGGTCTCCAGGACTCGCGCCAGCGTGCCAAGATCCTTCTCCACCGACTCGAGCGAGCCTGCCTCGGAAGTGAGCTCCACCAGCGCTGTGGCGTAGCGGCGAGCGACAGCGTGCATGCTCATGAGCGGGCGGTCTCCCCGACTCGGTTCAGGTAGTCGCCCGTGAGGCGAGCCTGATCGTCGTCGTTGATGTTCTGGGTCAAGAGCTCCTCAGCGATCTGGACGCTGAGTTCGACCGCCTCAGCCTTCAACTCGGCTCGAGCGCGTCGAAGCTCCTCAGAGACGGTGCGATGGGCAGTCTCCTCGAAAGAGGCGGCGGCTCGTTCCGCGTTGCTCAACAAAGTGGAACGCTCGTTCTCGGAGTCTGCGCGCACGCGGTTGCGGAGCGTCGTGATCTCAGTCTCAAAGTTCTCCAGTCTGGCGTTCAACTCGGCGTATTTCGCCTCCGCGGCCTCCTTCGCCTTCAGCGAAGCGTTCAACTGGTCCCTGACCTCCGTGCTGCGGAAGACGAGGAAGTCGGAGAGCGGTCCCTTGAGGGCCCAGTAAAGGACACCGATCAGGATGAGTAGGTTGATCCCATGACGCAGCAGCCCGGGGTAGTCCGCTTTCGCGGGCCCGTTGGCGCCCCCCGCGGCCAGGGCCAGGGCTGGGAGGCTCAGCGCGAGAGTGGTGGTCAACGTAATGATTAGGAAGCGACGCATCTCAGTTGCCCTCCACCGTGCGACCGAGGATGGTCGACGCGATGCTCGAAGAGAGACCGCGAGCGGTTGCCTGCAGTTGCTTGCTCGCAGCATCACGGTCGCCCGCGAGTGCCTCTCGGGCGTCGCCGATAATGACTTCAGCTTTTGCCCGCGCGCTCGCGAGCATTTCAGCTTCAGCAACTTTCGATTCCAGACGGAGCTTGTTGCGCTCTGCGAGGGACTCTCGGCGCGCTTCCGTCAGCTTCGCCTCGAGTTCGGCAACTTTCGCTGCCACGTCGTCTTGAAGGTTGTTGGCTTCGCCCTTGAAACCGTCGATGTGGCGCTCGCGTTCGGCGAGGTGGGCGAGCATGGGCTTGAAAATGATGGCGTGCAGCCCAAACACCGTTATCAAGAACGGGATGAGCTGAAGAAGGACCATCTCCAGCGTGACTTCATCGATCACGGTCGCTCCGCGGGGACTGGGGAGAACAGGCCTGGGGGACCAAAATCGGCCCCCTCTGACGAGCGCGCGCCTTATATCGATGAGAGGAGGGCGAGTCAAGTAATGTGGCGTGGACTCAAGCAATGGGGCGTGGACGATTCGGGGCGCTGGCCTTTGGATTCGGGATGCTGGCCTCTGTTATGGGAGGTAGCCCCGGTGATCGAAGGCGAGTTGGTCTCTCGAAGGCAGTCAGTTTCTTGGATACGAGTCTCTGAACTCGCTCTGGTTACTGGGGGTCCGAATCGAGCCTCGTCCGTCGAGCTGGCTGGCGAATGAATGACAAGGTTGAGGTCCACCTGGTTCCCTCTGCTGGCTCTCGACTCCATATTGCTCGCGCCGGACCTCGCGCCCGTTGCGGCGGATTCGCACAATCTCGCCTAGCCACCGTTGGGAGCCAGGCTCCGGCGCTGGTCTGACCGTCAGTTCGCCGGGGCGCTCCCATTCATTGCCTTGTTTCCGTTCGGATAGCTCGCATTTTGGCGCCTGCAACAAGGCAAGATCGCAGTTGGATGGGACGTCCTGTTTGATGGTCTCTTCCTTCTGGTCTCTCGGCAGGAGGCGATCGACTCGATCCTGCATATCTACGCTGTCGGTTCGTTCCCCCTCGTCATCCTTCTGTGTTTGCTCTGCACCATCGCGGGCGAGAGGTTCTCTCGCCACTCGCTAGCGGTGTCGTCAGATGTCAGCGTCCCGGTTTTGGCGGTGGAAACACTTCTGGTGATCGTCCGTGGAAGGATCGGCATCTCGATGTTCCTCATCCGCTTCATGCTCCCGGCCAATGGCTGGAGAATCCAAAAGACCCATCTGATGGTGTTCTTCATGTTTCTCGCGATCAGCGCGGAGGGGGGGGACTCCCTCCTATAGGGCTCGCCACTGGTCTCCGACCTCCCTGAGGTCCTCCAGCACTGGGCTCGGGAGACTCGACATGAGCGGGGCGGAATGCGCGACGTCGACGACTTGTTCGGAGTCGGAGAAGGGCGCGATGTTGCGGAGAAGGTCGTCGTGATCCGGCTCTATTGAGGCTGCATCGTCCGCTGGTCGCTCCCCATCCTCATGCCATGTTTCGTTTCAAACTCAACGTGTCCATTGGGGAAGCGGTTCTGCAGGTCCGGGAAATCTTTGAGCAGCTGCCCCTCTCACGGGACGGTCAAGGGCTAGGAGCCAAAGGAAACGCGCCGCGACTAGAGAGCGAAGGGGGGAGCACTGCTCCCCTGTGCACCACCGGTCGCTCTCTGCGAGGGGATTGTGTTGTGCATGTCGCTTAAAGAGATGTTCTCTGCCTGTGTCAGCAGGCAGGTGGGGGGGGAGTCGAGCAGATGGACGAAGAGAAGATGAAGCTCGAGGTGGGAGAGCCCCTCGTCTGACCTCTTTGCCCCGTCCTCGGGTCCTTCTGGATCGTCGTGAGGGCCCCGTGTAAGGTCGCGCCGCCTTTTTGGGGCTGCGCGTGATGCGTCGTCCCTTATGGCATCTCAGGGCAAAGGACTTGTATGGGTTTTAAGCAGCAGATCAAGGTTCGGTTCTCGGATACGGACCCTGCCGGCGTCATGTACTTCCCGCGCTTCCTCGATAGTTTTCATGGGGTCTTCGAGGACTGGTTCGATGAGGACCTGAAGATGCCCTACCGATGGATGCTTGAGGACACTCGGGTCGGCTTTCCGACAGTCTCTGTCAATGTCGACTACCGCGGCCCCTTCCGTTTCGGTGAGATGATGGAAGTCGAGTTGGCGGTGACTGAGGTTGGAGACAAGTCATTTGCCTGTACGTATCGGGCTCGCCGAGTCGGTAACGACAGAGTGCTTGTCTGCGCGGTAATGAAGGTCGCGACCGTGGACCTTGACGAGTTCAAGCCGATCCTGATTCCGACGAAGCTCAAGCAGGCACTGAACTCTCGCCTAGAACGTCCGCTTCGGAACGTGCGGGGTTTCGTGCGGTCAGGGATCTGAACGGGTGATCGAAACCCCCCGTTTTTACAGCAAGGTTGCCGAAGAACGGCTGGCCTTCGATCAGACCAGCAAGCTGGACAGGCTCAAGCAATCGGTCTCCCAGGCTCGCAACGCTCCTATTTATAAGCACCGTCTTGAAGGGATCACGGTCGACTCGCTGGAGTCTCTCCGGGACCTTCCCCTCACCTTCAAAAAAGACCTCAAAGAGAACCCTCCTGAGGTTTGGCGTGCGGTGCCGCTCGAGAAGGCCTGGCACTACCACGAGTCATTTGGAACCACAGGGAACCCAGTAGTCGGCTGGTACACGCTTGATGACATTGAGGTTGAGGTCGACATGATTCAGCGATGGCTGACCGAGTTCGGTCCTGGCCAGACGATCATGAACCGGTACCCCTACAGCTTCCCGGTGCCGGCCCAACTCGTAGAGACCGCGGCGCGCTTGATGGGGGGGACGGTGGTCCCTGCGAGCAACCTTGTCTACAACGTCGGTTACCCGCGGGTGCTGGAGCTTATCAACAAGCTGCACGTGAACTGCCTCACTTCGATGCCCCTCGAGGCGGTTCTCCTCAAGGAAGCGGCGATCGAGCACGGCATGGACCCGCTCAAAGACTTCCCCAGCATGCAGGGGTTCTCCTTTGCTGGACGCATCCTGACTCCCTCCTGGCAGGCCACCATGGAGGATGACTGGGGCTGCAAGGTCCACAACCTCTACGGGAGCACGGAGGGAGGACCCTTCGCGACGTCAGGTCCTGATGGACACCTGCGGCTCCATGACGAGGCCTTCCTTTTTGAGTTGCTTGATCCGGTGACTCGTGAACCGGTCCCCGTACTGGGTGGACAGCCAGTGGTCGGCACCTTGGTCGCGACGACACTGACCAGACAAGCCCAGCCGATGATCCGCTACTGGACGGACGATCTCGTCCGGGCGTGGCTTGATGACGAGGGCAAACGTTGCGTGCAGGTCCTTGGACGTGCGGGAGGGCTCAAGCAGTTCGGAGGCGTCGAGGTGACGGACTTCGACCTCGAGGAGGAGATCCTGTCCTGGACGCGCGAGTTTGGCTCCAATGTCTTCTTCGTCGTCATCACGAAAAAAGGCTTCTTGGTGCGTGTTGAGGCGCGTGAGCCTGGTCGTGTCGATGCGAGGGAAGGGAGTCGCCGGCTGAGCGATCGACTCCGTGTACCCGTCAAGGTAGAGGTCGTGCCCCGAGGTGTGCTCATCAACCACGTCTCTCTCATCACGTCGCCGCAGGTCTTCAAGCCACGGATGGTCTCTGACCACCGGGTAGAAGATCGTCGTGTCATTAATCTGTCAGGTGGGCTCATCAACTTCTGGGCCGACTTCACACCTGCGCTGATCGCACGCTTCATGCTCAAAGCGGTGAAGGACTGGGCGACTGGTATTCGGTTCCGCCTGCTGGAGTAGTCCTGCCGGGATAGACTCACGCGGTGCGAACCTTCCTCTGCGCCAGCGCTCTCTTTCTATGTACGGCTTGCCCAGCGCCGGGGGACGACGATGACTCTGCCTGGAGTCCCGGAGTCGTCTATCAGTACGCCGGGGGGGACGCCGCAGAGCTCGAACCCAACGATTCGACTCTCTCCGCCCAGGACCTGGGGGTTGTCGGCTCGGGCTTTGTCGTGACGGGCAACGCCCAGGCTTGTGGCCAACATGGGACCTGGGCGGGAGCGGATACGGATTGGTTCCGGCTTCTACCTGAGACCGGCAACACGCTGGAATACCGTCTGGACATGTGGGACGGAGACTTCGATCTTGCCATCTTCAATGAGGGCGAGGGATTGGTGGTCGATGCTGCCAACGCAGGTCTTGATGACGAAGTCGTTTGGGTCGCACTGGATCCTGAGACACCCTGGTTGATCAGAATTCGCTGTTGGCAGGGT
>Ga0315320_10004715_pt1 | contig 11156 bp, 12 predicted proteins | sample M140m21515metaG_FD_203458 | JGI IMG/M metagenome (GOLD analysis project Ga0315320, IMG submission 203458) | Ammonia-oxidizing marine archaeal communities from Monterey Bay, California, United States - M1 40m 21515 | ecosystem: Environmental > Aquatic > Marine > Coastal | place: USA: California...
GCGCAAACGCAGGCGCGCGGCCAATACTCGCTCTCACAAGGAGATCGATTTTCGCGGCGGGCAGTGCCCAATCGATAAGCGATTCTGCTTTGTCTATTTTATTGGCATAGATACTAAGAGCATCGTCTTGAACTTGCGCGCTGTCTTGAAATGCTTCGAGATTGTTCATTACCGCAACTAGCGACGTAGTCCCAACAGCGACGAGTTTTGCTTCGAGGCTGACGCGTGTTTCACGCCCGTCGATGACAACAGGTGCTTTCTCGAGCATGGCGCCCGTATCTAAGCCTGCGTCCATCTGCATTATTGTCACGCCGGTGGAATCATCGCCTGCGAGAAGTGCGCGCTCGATAGGCGCTGCGCCTCGCCACCGCGGCAGCAGTGAAGCGTGGACATTCACGCAGCCTAGCCGCGGCGTGTTGAGAATCGACTGCGGCAGAATTAACCCATAGGCGACTACGATTAATACGTCACAGGCGAGTGCGTTGAGTTCGGCGACCGCTTCGTCGCTGCGAAGCGTCGATGGCTGCAGTATCCGAAGACCCGCTTCCATGGCCGCCCGCTTAACCGGGCTAGGCGAGAGTTTCTTGCCGCGACCCGCCGGACGATCGGGCTGAGTGTAAACGGCCACTAACTCGAAACGTGACGCTTCGTCGGCTTGCGCCGCGATTAACGCGTTGAGATGAGCGGCGGCGAATTCGGGTGTGCCGGCGAAACAGACTCGCAGTTTATTCATGGAGGCTTCGATTTAGGTTAAGAGGATGGGATTGGACCTAGTCGACTGAATTAGGCCGTTCTCTTATGGGCCTTGGTAAGCTTGCTGCGAATTCGGTCGCGTTTCAATTTACTAATATAGTCGACGAATAGTTTGCCATCCAAATGGTCGATCTCGTGCTGTATACAGATGGCGAGCAAGCCGTCTGCCTCTAATTCAAACGGTGCGCCCTCTTCGTCTTGGGCCTTAATGATGACACGCCGCGGACGCGAGACCGTCTCGTAGAATCCGGGTACCGACAGACAGCCTTCGTCGTAATCTTGGAGCTCTTCGTCGATTACCTCGAAAGTTGGATTGATGTAGGCGCGTGGACTATCTTTAGTTTCAGAGACATCAATGACAAGGATACGCTGATGTACGTCAATCTGCGACGCCGCAAGCCCGATGCCTTCGGCGGTGTACATTGTTTCGCGCATATCGGCGACTAAGGCTTTTAACTCCGCGTCAAAAAGAGTGACCGGCTTTGCTACGGTGCGTAGCCGCGGATCCGGAAATTCTAATATTGGCAAAACGGCCATTGTTGCGTCCTCGAATAGGGTTATACCCATAAGATGGGGTCATAGAGTCTATTATTCCACAGATTGTGCATTCATTGTTTGCTTTACAGGCTCCGTTTTGGGGGTTTTAGGCCACTTGCAGACTAGCGAGCAGACAAAACGCAAACAAACGGTGTAAGACTATGCAGAAAGAAAGCCATGCCAAAGCGTTAGCTAGCTATTCGCCCGTGATGAGAGCGCTGCTAACCCTTGCTCTGCTTACCTCAATCCTGTCTTATTCACCTGTGGCTCTTGCGCAGGAGACAATAACGCTTCTTCCCCAGCTTACAGACGAACCTTTCGGTAGCATCACCGATGGCGTGTCACTGCCAAAACTCCACGCGGCGATTGGACGCAATACGATTGTTCGGCAAAGCACGCTCGCTGAGATGCCACGTATCATTGCGCTCGAAAACAATTCTAGCATTGCCTCGCACGAAGACTTGGTGCTCGTCGCTGGCAAGCTAGACACGGGAATTTCGGAGTATTCGATCTACTGACTCGGCGAAACACATACTCGTCTTGTCGAGAAACAGCGCAGCGGTCCAACCGAGAAATACGCCCACTTCGTTATCGAAAACTCTAGGGCTCAGATTCAAGAATTAGAATTTATTGGCAGTGCGACTTTGCTCGCTAAGCCGTCGGCTAGCACCACCGCTGAAAGTCCACGAATTGCTGCGAACGAGCGTCGCAATAATGCACCCCGGCAGTGGCTTAGAGTAACCACAAGTGTTGGCGCGGTTCGCAAAAACCGATGTCATTGTGCTAGCGGGTACGTTCGGGGAATTGTCTCTCGCCTCGGTGATTAACGCCGAGGGTCTGAATAGCCATGGACAACGACTCGTCGCCTCTTCTGCGCCATGTAGGATAGACGGCCAGGTGTTATCGTTTTTTTCGGGAAGAAAATGGGGCGCAAGGCAAACAATCATGATTATCGATTGGGGGCAAATCGACGGCCTAAATCTAGGTATGCGCGTTGCTATTGTGGCGCCTAATCAAGCTGACAAGGACCTAGGCGATGCGATTATCTATGCGCTTACGCCTTATTTTTCGTTAGCACTGATACTGTCCGCTTCACAGCCCATAGAGAGGGGGTCGCGCATAAAAGGCACCGCGGCTGCCGTGCAATGAATAGCGACGACGTGCAGCTCAGGCTTGCCCTTTCGCTGTTTCACTGCAAGGGCGGTCATGCGCCAGCGCTGTCACGTGCGCTTCGACACCAAGGGTCTTTAAAGGCATTAGTGGCGACGACGCGTGAAGCACAAGAGCAATACGATCTAAGCCTGTCACAGCAGGCGCTGCTGAGTGGTGAGCCTGCCAGCGCAGAAACACTCGCGTTGGGTGACAAAGGCCTCGAGTGGGCACCAGACTCTGAACATCACTTAGTAACCTATGATTCCATTTTCTACCCTGAGCGATTGCTCGAAACAGACTGCCCGCCTCTTCTGCTTTATGTTCGCGGTTCGCTTGCAACACTGGGTTCTCTGCAGCTTGCAATAGTGGGTAGCCGTAACGTGAGTGATTATGGAAAGCGCAATGCGTATTGGATGGCTCGCGAGTTGTGCAGAGCTGGCGTGACCCTTTGCAGTGGGCTCGCGCTGGGCGTCGATGCCAATGCCCATCTCGGTGCCCTCGATGCTGCCGGTCCTGATGCATCCGTGTCGACGTTGGCTGTTCTGGGCACCGGAATCGATCGAGTCTACCCTGCTGCTCATCGAGCGCTTTTCAGAGAATCGCGGACAACTGTGCAGTGGTGTCAGAGTTTCCACTGGGCATGCGCGCGTACGCCTATAATTTCCCCCGACGCAACCGACTTATCAGTGGGTTGAGCGTGGGCGTGTTGGTGGTAGAGGCAGCGATAAAGAGAGGGTCATTGATCACCGCGCGTTACGCGGTCGAACAAAATCGAGGGGTTTACGCCCTGCCGAGCCTATTGAGTAACCCCCCAAAGTCGTGGCTGTCATGAACTGATAAAACAGGGAGCAATGTTAGTCGATGACCCAAATGATATTTTATTCGAGCTTGGGCTCGAGGCTCATGACACGCTCTCGCCTACCGGATTCGGCAATCTAATCGACTCAGTTGAGCCGAATGACCTTCAGCCGCTACAGCGTATACTCTTACAGCGGCTGCGAACCGAAGACTGTCTTTTTGACAGCTTGCTCGATGCCGATCTGGCGAGTTTTGGTGCGCTAAATCACGCGCTGCTTGATCTCGAAGTAAGAGGCCTCGTGTCTTGTCGAAGCGGGCGCTACACGATTGCCTAAGGTGATAAAAAAATCGCATGAGCACGGGCATTACTTGGCGCTACTAGCTCCCCCAAAATTAAGTAGAATGTGCTCCCATGCCGAGCGGATACCATTTAAAGGCCGCGAGTCCTTCAGCAATATTATTATGGAGCCTTTTATGCAAAGCGCGGATGCGTCACACACACGGGCAGAATATTTATTCGACGAACCTTCGATCGTTGCTGGCCTCGAAGCGGTCGCAGCGAGCGGCGTAATTGCCTATCCTACCGAGGCTGTATGGGGGCTAGGCTGCGATCCATTTTCTGAGGCGGCTGTCGCGAAACTCCTGGAGATAAAAAACAGACCGGTTGAAAAAGGGCTTATTCTTGTCGCCTCGAGCCTCGAGCAGCTGCCCGCTCTCGCCGCCTCACTCACCGACGCGCAGCGCGACACGATGCAGGCGACCTGGCCCGGACCTGTTACTTGGCTAATACCCGACGTCGACGGCTGCATTCCTCAATGGATAAAAGGTGAGCACGCAAGCGTGGCGGTGAGAGTCAGCGCACACCCTCTCGTGCGTGAATTATGCAATCGCCACGGCGGTGCGCTGGTTTCCACGTCGGCTAATGATGCGGGCGAGCCGGAAATTCGATCTCAATCAAGACTCGTCGAGGAGTTTGGCGGTAGAATTGATGCTGTAATAGCCGGTGAGCTAGGCGACAGCGCCGAACCTTCACAGATACGCGACTTAATTAGTGGTAATCGACTGCGGTAAGTGACGCGGTGCCGGCGCTCCTAAACTCGAACGGGGAACGCATTTTGACCAACGTAGACACGCTTGCGGTAAAAGACTTCTTACTTAAACTTCAGGAGTCGATTGTAGACCGCCTAGCCGAGATAGACCCCGACGCTGAGATTGTCACAGACCAATGGGATCGAGACTCGGGCGGCTCAGGGGTGAGCCGGGTCATGAGCGGCGGTAAAGTAATCGAGAAAGGCGGCGTTAACTTCTCACATGTGTTTGGTAAGGCCATGCCCGCATCGGCTACCGCCGAGCGTCCAGAGCTTGCGGGCAGGGCTTTTCAAGCAATGGGCGTGTCGCTAGTCATCCACCCGCTTAATCCTATGGTGCCAACGTCGCATGCGAATTTCAGGCTTTTCGTTGCCGAGAAAGAGGGTGAAGAAAGTGTCTGGTGGTTTGGCGGAGGCTATGATCTAACGCCCTACTACGGCTTCGAAGAAGACTGCGTACACTGGCACCGCACAGCCGAACGAGCCTGCGCACCCTTTGGCGACGCTTACTATCCTGCCCTCAAAAAGCGCTGCGACGAGTATTTCTTTCTCAAGCATCGCGGCGAGGCACGAGGGATAGGCGGCTTGTTTTTCGATGACTTTAACGAGATGGGCTTCGATAAGTGTTTCGACTTTGTACAGTCGCTTGCAAACAGTTATCTCGAGGCCTATGTCCCTATTGTCGAGAAACGAAAAGACACCGAATACACGCAAGAACAACGAGAGTTTCAGGAATACCGGCGTGGACGTTACGTCGAATTTAACCTCGTGTTCGACCGCGGCACGCTTTTCGGCCTGCAGTCGGGCGTTGGACGTATCGAGTCTATCCTCATGTCTCTGCCGCCCACTGTGCGCTGGGTATACGATTGGACACCTACCCCTGGCAGCGCAGAGGAAAAGCTGTACACCGATTTTCTCCCCCACCGCGATTGGCTCCAGCTCAGCGCCTAGCGCGGGCTAGAAAGCAACGCGCAAAATTCAGCGATGAAGAGATGAAGAGATGAAGAGATGGGGAGATGGGGAGATGAGTGACGTGGAAGCCGATAAAAAATCCAGTGCCCCGACTCGCTATGCAGTGATCGGTTCGCCGATCTCACACAGCAAATCTCCTCTCATTCACGCGCTTTTCGCAGCGCAGACTGAGCAGGCAATCACCTACGAAGCCATCGAGGTTTTAGAGGACGATTTTGAGCGCTTCGTTGGGTCTTGGTTTGCCTCCGGCGGTGGAGGATTAAACGTCACTGTTCCACATAAAGAGCGCGCTTTTGCTTTTGCCGAGATAACGACCCCGAGGGCGACGTTAGCGCGCGCGGTGAACACCCTTAGTCTCAATTCCGCAGGGCGACTAGTAGGTGACAATACCGACGGCGCCGGGCTCCTAAATGATCTGATAGATAATTACGATACTCCCATCGGAGGTAAGCGCTTACTCTTGCTTGGCGCGGGCGGTGCTACTCGCGGAGTGCTGGCTGCAATAGCTGATTTACCTAATAAGCCCGCCTCAATCACTGTCGCGAACCGAACGCTGTCGAGGGCGCAAGGTTTGGCGTCCGATTTCGAAGGGCGGTTAGAGATTATTGCGGTAAGCTACGACGATCTCCAACAGCATGAATACGATGTCGTTATTAATGGCACGTCGGCAAGCCTTGGGGGCGAGCTTCCGCCTTTGGTGCCGTCGCTGCTCGCGCCCGACTGCTGTTGCTACGATATGATGTATTCTGCTGAGCCGACCTTGTTCCTTAGGTGGGCAAAAGAGCATGGCGCGGCGAAAGCAATAGACGGGCTGGGCATGCTAATAGGACAGGCAGCCGTCGCGTTTTCACTTTGGCGCGGTGTCGAGCCAAAAACCGCCGAAGTCATTCTGGCTTTGCGCCCCAAGGCGTAAGTCTGCCGGTAAAAACCTGTATTAACGCTCATAAAAAAAGGCCTGCGATTTCTCGTCAGGCCTCTCTTATCTTACCGACAATAATGCGTTAGCGATTAATGTGCGGCTTCCTCACCATGGCCACCGCCATGGAAGTCGCTAGGCGACAAAGGCGTCAGCGTGGGATCGTCTCCACGGTACTGATAACGCGTGCCTTCAGTATAGTTGCCCTCGATGGTCATAAAACCAATGAGGAACAATAACGCCACTGGCGGTACTAAGATCGTCAGAACTAGCGCTAGGCGTTCCCAGACGACGTGCATGAAGATCGCGGTAATAAAACCGGCCTTCAGGAACATAAACGTGATTACTAAGAACCAGCGTAGGCCGCCTTCGACATGGAAATAGTCTACTGCGTAAGAGAACCCACTCAAGACGAAGAGTAGGATCCAGATTTTGTAATAAATCCCTAGAGGATGTTGTTGACCTGCTTCAGATGACATTGTTATCCCCTCTCTTTATAGCAAGTAGAAAAATGCGAAGATGAATACCCACACGAGGTCGACGAAGTGCCAGTATAAACCGGCGATCTCAACGATCTCATACCCTTTCTTGTCGTAATGACCTTTGCGCACTTTGTTTGCAACGACCAGAAGGTAGATAACACCCCCCGTCACGTGCAATCCGTGGAAGCCTGTCACCATAAAGAATACCGAGCCAAACTGTGCTGCTCCATAGGGGTTGCTCCAGGGTCGAATGCCCTCGTCCACGATCAGCTTAGTCCACTCGAATGCCTGCATACCAACGAAGGAGAGGCCCAACAAAGCGGTAATCAACATTAAGATAAATGTCTTTTGCTTGTCGCGGCGATAGCCGAAGTTCACGGCGAGTGCCATTGAGCCCGAGCTCGTGATCAAGATAAAAGTCATGATCGCGATCAATACGAGCGGAATTGACTGGCCGAACAACGTTAGTGCAAAGATCTCTGTCTGCAGAGGCCAAGGCTCAGTCGTCGTGAGGCGCACATTGAGGTAGCCGGTAAGAAAGCAGGTAAAGATGAAGGTATCCGATACTAAGAATATCCACATCATCGCCTTGCCCCAAGGCACATTATAGGTCTGCTTATCGCTGGCCCAGTCTTCGACTAGACCTTCCACCCCTTCTGGGCTTCCTTGAATTGCTGCAGTTTCACTCATCCTTATTTCCCATTAATTCTATTTTTAAATTCTGTCCCTAGAAGGGCGGTCTCCCGCCCTGCCAAATTAGGTGTTGGCAACGACCGCGAAGATCACAAGCCAAACAACCAATAAGAAGTGCCAATAGACCGTACAAAGCTCGATGCTCAGGCGTTGTTCCTTCGCTTCTGCTCCGGTAACCATTCGGAATACACACTTAATCCATACGTACAGGCCGCCTGCGATGTGGATCGCGTGCAGGCCAGTAAGTAAGAAGTAGAAGTCAGCCGCTGGATTGCTCGAGAGATAGACGCCAGCTAGCTGGAGCTCTTCCCAAGTTTGCAGCTGGGCCGCGATGAATAAGATGGCGAAAACGCCACCGCCGAAAAACGCAATCTTCACGTTCTTCGAACCGCCGTTACCTACGACGTTACGCGCCCACTGAAACAACACGCTGCTCATCACGAGTAAACCCGTGTTGAACCAGAGTGATGTTGGCTCAGCGATCGGCAACCAATCCGGCAATTCCATGCGGATGTAGTAGCTAACCCCAAACAGAGAAAACACGATAGAGGCGGCGGTTAAGAAGAAGTTTAATGCCACTCGCTCCGCGGGTGACTTAAACGTGCCTTCTGGTTTTAGGCCGCCGATGATGCCTTTGCGTTCCCAAGGCTTCTCGGTAATCTGTTTGAATAAGCTCATTGATTACGCGCCTTTCGCTGCTGAAGCTTCCATTTCTACGTCTTCTTCAGCCATGTTCTGTGGAATGAAGTCAGACTTCGCACCCGGAACGCTGTAGTCATAGGCCCAACGGTAGACAGTAGGAAGCTTGTCGCCCCAGTTGCCGTGAACCGGTGGTGTATCAGGTGTCTGCCACTCGAGTGAAGCCGAACCCCAAGGGTTTGGATCTGCTTTCTCACCGTTGCGTAGGCTCCACAGAATGTTGAACAGGAAGATCAACTGCGCCGCGCCTACGATCAGGGCCGCGATAGTGATGCTTTCGTTCAGTGTCTGTGCACTTGCTGGGATGAAGTCAGTCTCACCGATCGCGTAGTAACGACGGGGAACACCGAGGAAGCCCAGGTAATGCATTGGGAGGTAAATTGCATAAGTACCAAGGAAGGTAATCCAGAAATGCGCTTTGGCAAGACCTTCGTGGTACATGCGTCCAGACACTTTCGGGAACCAGTGGTAGATAGAGGCGAAGATCACGAGAACCGGCGAGACGCCCATTACCATGTGGAAGTGAGCGACCACGAAGTAGGTGTCTGACAGCGGCAGATCGATAACCACGTTGCCCAAGAACAAACCAGTTAGGCCGCCGTGTATGAACGTGAAGATAAAGCCAATCGCGAAATACATTGGGGCGTTGAGGCGAATGTCGCCTTCCCACAGTGTGAGTACCCAGTTGTACACTTTAAGTGCTGTAGGGACCGCAATGATTAGCGTTGTCGTGGCGAAGAAGAAGCCGAAGTACGGGTTCATGCCGCTAACGTACATGTGGTGAGCCCACACGATGAAGCTGAGTCCGCCGATCGCGATAATCGCCCAAACCATCATGCGGTAGCCGAAGATGTTCTTACGCGCGTGTGTGCTGAGAACGTCTGAGACTAGACCGAACGCTGGGAGCGCAACGATATACACTTCTGGGTGACCGAAGAACCAGAACAAATGCTGGAACAAAATCGGGCTGCCGCCTTGGTAGTCGAGAGCTGTACCTGACTCGATTACCGCTGGCATAAAGAAGCTTGTACCAAGCAGCGTATCAAACATCATCATGATGCAAGAGACGAGTAGCGCTGGGAAGGCGAAGAGACCAAGAACCGTGGCAACGAAGATGCCCCAGACAGTCAGCGGAAGGCGCATTAGCGTCATGCCGCGTGTACGGAACTGGAGGATTGTCGTCACGTAGTTAAGGCCACCCATCGTAAACGCAACAACGAATACTGCCAGCGAGACGAGCATCAGTACGATACCCATGTCGTGGCCCGGCGTACCGGCCATTGTGGTTTGCGGTGGATACAACGTCCAGCCAGCACCGGTTGGGCCGCCTGTAACGAAGAAACTCGCTAAAAGAATGAGCACCGACAACAGGTAGAACCAGAAGCTCAGCATGTTGAGGAATGGGAACACCATGTCACGCGCACCGATCATGAGCGGGATCATGTAATTACCGAAGCCGCCAAGTAATAGCGCCGTCAGCATATAAACCACCATGATCATGCCGTGCATTGTGACCGACTGGTAGTAAGCGTTTGGATCGATAAGATCAAAAGTCCCGGGGAAACCGAGCTGCATGCGCATTAATAGTGACAAAACGAGAGCAACCAATCCAACGAGAACCGCAGTACCGCCGTATTGAATAGCGATAACTTTATGGTCTTGGCTCCAGACATACTTCTCAACCCAACTATGGGGATGGTGAAGTTCCTGTTCGTGATCTTGGTCAGCCAGTGGTACGTAGGCCATGTAAACCTCCTAACTTGTTAAACTTCTAATTCTTGCTTGGCGCCGCCCTGTCCTAGCGGCAGCGCACATCTACTTGGGACTAACTACTACCTGGACACTAGCGAATAGTGTTTAGGTAAGCAGCAACATCTTCCATTTCTTTCGTGTCGTCCGTGTTCTTGGCGGCCATCGCTGTGGCCATAGACACCATCTGCTCGCCATACGGGTCTGCTGCGTGCAAACCGCGAATGCCACTGCGGAAGTTCTTAATCTGGGTAACGAAATACCAGTCGTTCATGCCAGAAAGCTTCGGTGCATCCGTGTACCAAGTACCGTTGCCGTTATCGAGGTGACAAGCAGCGCAGTTACGGTCGTAGATGTCGGCGCCATTGGCGATGTCGCCTTGAATCGTTGGCTGAGCCGGCACATCTGGAAGAGAAGCGATGTAGGCTGACATATTGCGCACTGCAGCGTCGTCGACGAGCATGTTTGCCATGCCTACCATCGATGCACCGTACTGGTCGCCTTCAGTCTGGCCGCGAACGCCAGTCTTAAAGTGGTTGAGTTGACGCTCTATATACCAGTCTTGAAGCCCAGAGAGCTTCGGCGCGTTAAGCGCTTGATTGCCTTCGCCGCCAGCACCGTGGCATGACGCACATACCGCGTACTGAGCTTGGCCGGTAGCGAGATCAGGCGCCGCCATCGCTTGTGTTTCAGCGAAAGTAGGCTTGCTCGCAATCCATGCGTCGTAGTCTTCTTGCGTGTCTATAACGACGGCGCCGCGCATAATGAAGTGGCCTATTCCGCAGAGTTCTTCACACAAGATGTCGTAGCGGCCAGTGACTTCTGGCTGGAACCAGAGATAGGAAACAAGACCTGGCACCATGTCCATCTTCACGCGGAACTGGGGAACCGTGTAGTTATGCAGCACGTCGTTCGAGCGCAGCAGCGCTTTTACTGGCTTGCCGATCGGCAAATGCATCTCAGGCGCGTTGACGACGATGTCGTCCATACCGTTTGGATCTTCTGGGTTGATACCGAAAGGATTGAGTTCGCTTATGAACTCGGTGTCAGCTGTGCCGAGTTTACCGTCGGCGCCTGGGTAGCGGAAATTCCACTGCCACTGCTGCCCCATCACTTCGTATTCGGTTGCTTCTTCAGGGACAGTCACGAAATCTGCCCAAACGAAGAGGCCAGGAGCGAGCATCGCGATGACACCTACTGTGGTGATCGCAGACAGCCAGCTTTCGAGCTTGTGATTTTCTGGCTCGTAAACCGCTTTATGTCCTGGCTTCTGGCGGAACTTGTAAACGCAGTAGGCCAAGAAGAGGTTGCACAGAA
>Ga0315320_10004716_pt1 | contig 11156 bp, 2 predicted proteins | sample M140m21515metaG_FD_203458 | JGI IMG/M metagenome (GOLD analysis project Ga0315320, IMG submission 203458) | Ammonia-oxidizing marine archaeal communities from Monterey Bay, California, United States - M1 40m 21515 | ecosystem: Environmental > Aquatic > Marine > Coastal | place: USA: California...
TAGTATAGCTATTGATATTTCAAACTTAGAAACCCAAATTTACGATTTAAGTTATTATGTTTATAATGATTTATCCGGTGGGGGAGGTGGTGCTGGTGAAATAAATATTGGCACTTATACTGATACAGCAACTACTATATTTCCTAATGTAACTACATTATTATTTGATGCTTCAAGTTTCACCCTAGATTTAAGTGGGACGTCAACAATAAAAATAGATGTAGATGTATCTGGTGGTTCTGGTGAGGTTACCTATTCAGATTTATCATATCTATTATTTGATAACCCATTGATATCTACTGATTGTAGTAGTTATTCCACTGGCTCTCAAAATATTACAGTTAAATGGCAACCACCTAGTCAAACAAAAGCAGCATTTAATTTTACCACTTCATCTAATACATCTGCCGATGAATACAATTATCTACCTTTTATAAATGATTTAATAATTGGATATCAAGTCAGCGGAGGGATTTTTACTGACTTTTTATATTCTACTGATGTTACTGGCTCTAGTGGTTTTGCTCCTGTTAAGGTAAATCAATTAGATGTAACTAATACTGGATCTTCAGTTACTAGAAATGTTGTAGCAAATGGTTCAAATGCTAAAATTAATCTTAATTTATCTGCTGCTGCAATAGGTCAATCTTATCAATTTAGAATAGCTTATACCAATAATTCTGAAGATACTAATTGGAATTATTTATATTGTCCTGATGGATCTTATATCCCTTTTGGAAACCCTGGACCTGCGAATCCTCCATCTTTATTAACAATTAATTCAAACTCTTATAGCCAATTAGATGTGGGTGGACAAGGTGCTGCTCCTCCTCCAGGACTAGGAACAGGAATGGATGCTAGTTTAAATTTACCTTGGGGTGGAAATATAGTATCAATTGGGTATGGATTAGATGTATCAGGACAAAGAAGTAATAATTCAGTTCAAGTGAATGGACATTCCCCAAATCAATTTACATTTGATGTCTCTCTTGGGTGGTGGAATGGATCCAATCCCAATTATAACTTACAAAATTGGACTACAACTCAAGATTCATTTGCTTATCCAGAATACTTATATAATAATGTAGTAAATACTTATTATGCAGTTAATAGTGCTGAAGATTTTTCACGATCATTAGCATATTATACAGGAGCAAATAAAGCTGATGGTGTAGTTATTCCTTTAAGAACTATAGTAACAAGTGACTATAATAATTTTTTAACTGGAGATTTAAGTGCTACTAATGATGAAGGATATACTAAGTATTCGGCCAGACGAAGAGATACTTATGCTTCAATAGATGATATTTACTTTTTGGGAGATAATAGTGGTATTAATTTTACAGACACATCTGTCTATAAATTAGCAGCTAATTATGGAGCACCTACACCAGGTGTTATTACACCTACACCAGGAGATTTAGATATTTCTTTTGTAGATGTAAATTCAATGTTAGGAAAGACGTGTAGTGGAGAGGAAATATGTTATATTGAATCTAAAGTAACAGGTAATGGATCTCCGTATTTAAATTTGAGTTCAACACCTAGAGTGGGATTTACAGGTCAAGATATTCCTAAAACTGATACTAGTGGTAATCTCACATTAAGTTCTTCTGTAACAATTGAGTTAGGAGGTGTAGATATAAGAAAAAAAGGATTTTATTTAGGATTTGACTTGAGTCAAGTAAAATTGACAGATATATCTCTTGGTGTATTGCGTGATATATGTAATAATAATTATCAACCTTATGAATGGGAACTTGAACAGAAGGTTAAAAAAAGTGATGGGGGAATAGTAACAGAATCATTAACTCCATTTCCATTTAATTTAGCTAAAAAACCTGAACAAAATACAGGTTTATCTAATATTTCTATATCAGTAATTAATCCAACTTTAACTGGAACGGCTAAGTTTTACGGATTAGCATTACCAACGAATTCTAGCGATGATTTAAAATTTCCAGTTTCATTTACAATTAATAATTTAGATCCTACATGGGCTCCTAGCGATGCTACTTCAATAGCATCTTTATATGATGTATCATTAGTTTATGATCCTAATGGCCAGACATCATATAGTAATGGAGGAATAGATAGACAAAATTCAAGTTGGGTTCCTAGTGTAACAAATACCACATATACTCCTACTATAACAGATTTAACAGTAGATTATACTGGATCTGTCAGTTCGGATTATAATAATTTTAAGTATTCAAGAGATATATCTGGAACTAATTATGGCGCTGGAGAACAATTTCAAATAGCAATAAATTTAAGAAATAATGTTACTTTAAATCCAACTAATTCTCAAACACCTACATTTTCCACTGATTTATCTGGAAATGGAAAAGCATGGTGGTGGGATTTTACATGGGCTATTGGATATGTTAATACACCCACACAAACTCAACCACCAACTACTGTTTTTGGAACATTACCAAATAATACTACAATAACATTGGTTAAATCATTAAATCCATATTCAGTATCTTTTGCCAATTCAATTCCCAGTGATTTTGATGGAACTGATTTATTAACATATGATACAGCAATGTGGGCAAATGATGGATGGTTTGGAGATAGTAGTGCAAACATCCCTTTTGAATCAACAGAATATCCATATATTGATTTCAGTAGTAATTTCTATGGGCTCGATGAAGATTATAGTGTTTATGATGGAAGTGGAGTTACTCAATCTATTAGTTATAACAATGTAAATATATTTAGCAGTGGAACTGTAAATGTAACAGAAAATAATTTAAAATGGGTAATATTTAAAATTTATAGACAACAGTCAGGTACAAATAAATTAAAATGGACAGCAACAACAGAAGTAAATGGAACAACGCATACCAATACATTATTAAGATGGCAAACAGATTATAGAGTGTTCTATATGGAAGAAGATGACGCAGGAGCACAATCTTATAATGTGTCCGGACAGACTGGACAACAAAGTTATACTCCATGGTTAGATGTTCAAAATATTTCTAAAAATGCATCGGCATTAACAAGTTTTTTAACTGCTCAACCAGGAGGGACAAATAACGGATGTAATGCTGCATCTACATCTGGAGCTGGTACGGGTGAAATACAACGATTCAGATCAGGTGCTACAAATTTTATATATCAATATTTAGCATTTGGATTAAAACAAGGTGTTAAATTAAAAGGTATAGAAATATCCTATGTTTAATATTTAGTTTAAAAAAATATATACATTATAATACAGTAATATATATATATGACAACTAATTTTTTAAACAATGATAATCAGACTTCTTTGTTATTTAAACGGTTTCAAAATGTTGTTCAGACTGGAATAGATGAGGGCTTTGGAGAAACACAATTTAGTGCCGAAGGGGCAAGATCATTGAAAAATGTCTTTAATAATACTATTTTTAGAAATGATGTAGATTCAAGTTTGAATCCAATATATTATTGTAAGGCATTGACATTAGGCAGTCCTGGTTCACCAGACATTTCGTCTGCAGAATGGGATTCTAGTACAAATAATATTTTTGATCAATCATATGCTGGTTATCCAATTCCAGGAAATCCAGATTTAACTTATTACAAAGATATATATTTAAAACCAGTTCAAGGAACCCTTAATGCGTGGTTTTTCCCGACTACTACAGCTGACACAACTGATGTTAATTTATTAAAGAATATGATTCCATTTAACTATAATCCTATCTACAAAGATGCTTTTACTCCAATTGTAAAATTTTATAATAGTTCTAGTTCTAGTTGGACTGAACAAGGACAAAATGATACAACAGGATTAAATTGGTTAGTAGATTATGAATCTGGTGTGTTAGAGTTATATCAAAAAACCAGTATTTTAGAGAATGCACCATATCAATTAAATTTAAATGCAACAGATGAATTTGGTAGATTAAGAATATCTTGTATTTGTTATACTGGACCGATGGGTATAACTGGTTCTGGGAGTGGAGGTTCGGGCTTAATAAATGTTGGTGATATTAGTAATGACATAGTTGGAAATACATTAGACGTATCAGCAATTTATTTTGATACAGGAGGATTTGATGTTAGTTTAAATCCCACTGAAAAGACTGCAATAATAACCAATAAAGGAGGGAGTGGATCTGGTGGTGGTGGAATTGCAGATTTATCTTATAATTTGTTTAATATTCCACTTGCACCAACTGATGGTTCCGGATATTTAAATGAAAATTTAGGAACTGGAACTATTGTTTTAAAATGGACTAATCCAGTAAATTATCAAGCTGCATTGCCTTTTGGTAAATATACTACATATCCTAATGGAACTAGTGACATCAGTCTTGTTGATATAGATAGATTACCATTTCATAGACATTTAAATATAGAATACTTACAATATTCTGGTGGAATTCCTGATAACTCCGCGAACTTGAATTCATCTTGGGTAGATTTATCAATTAATAATCCTAATCCTAAACAAACAGTTTTACCAAATACTCTAACTGAAGCGTATTTAATAAGTAATGATGGAAGTTCTACAGTAGATTTATGCGGTAATCCCAACGATGTAAATAATGCTCCTTATGAACGAGTATCTTTTAGTCTATTAGAATTAGGTAAAGGTTATCAATTTAGAATTTATCTAGATAACAGGGGTACAACAGACCCAAATGGTTATCCAGTAACTGACCCACTATATGGTCAAGATGTTTCATGGAATTATTTATACATTCCTGATTCTTCATTTAATTATATTGAATTAGGAAGTTTTGGTCCAGCTATAGCTCCTGATGATGCAGAAATAACAAATAGCAGTTATAATGAATTTGATGTAAAACTTTCAACTACAAATAATGCTGATGCTTCGTTAAATACTCCTTTTCCCATTAATGTAAATTTAAATTTAGAATATGCATTTGGTATAGGTATTAGTGGCGAATTTGATGTAAGTAGTCAACAAATGCCTAATGATAGATATGATACATTATATCCAGGAAATTATCCATTTAATATTTCTGATATATCAAGTGGTTTCCAACGACAAAACAGTGTCACTTTAGATTATACAGTATTAGAAAGTGATTTGTCAGCTTGTCCACAATTCAAATATACATTGAATAATTTATATGGTGTTAATAATGCTTTTCCAAATGATTTAAGCTATAATTTAGATATATCAGATACGAAAATATTACCAAAACCAAGTAGAACTGAAGCAATTTTATCAATAAATTCTGAATGGCAAAACACATTGACATCTAATAGTGAAGTTAATAATGATGCTATTGTTATCAATAATCAGACTGGTTATGTTTCTGATTTAAGTGCAAATCCTGCTGTTCCTAATGCATTAATTGCTAATACATTATCAGTTACATTTTTAGAAAATTCAAGTAATTATGATGGAGAAGTATTGAATAATATCCCGAATGGTGATAAATTTGTGGCAAACAATTTAAGTGATAACCTAATAGGTATTGATTCAAGTGGTTATCAATGTTCTTATCTACATGCTAGTGTACTCAACGCATCTGCTGTTCAAGATGCTAGTGGTAATCCTACAACTGGTTATTTAGATGTAAGTTACTCTGATTTGAGTAACAGTGATTTTTTGATTCAATCCAAGGTTTTTGAAGCTGGTAAAACACCTAATTTTCAAAATCATGGTTATTATACTGGATTAAATATTACGAATTTAACAATTAATAACATAAACTTGAGCAAATATCCTGATATTTCAAATAATACTAATTATGATCCGTATGAATTTAGAATTCAACATTATTACAATAATCCTGCTACTGTAGGTGGAACTATTAACTGGGACACAAGTGGAAATTATAAATTTAAAAAATTTTATATTGGTAAACGTCCGGATGGACCTATACAATATACATTAAATGGCTACAATAATCCATCTCCTTCACCAAATAATTATTTAATGGGATTAAGAAGACCTAATCCAACATTTCCTATTTTGATAGATTATAGTTATAATTTATTTGATATAAATCCTACATGGGCTTCGCCTACAATAACATCAATTGGTGGTTTATCAAAAAGTACATTATATTATGAACCAAGTTCATTAGGCACTGGACAATCAGTAGGTTCATCGTATATATCAACATATCCAGGTGATGGAACCACTACAAGCAAAGATATAATTCCAGGTTTACAAATATCGAGCGGATTTTATACAACTACACAAAAATATTCTAGAACATACAGCACGGGACCACAATTTGCTATATCAGGGGAACATATTAATAATGTATCATATTCACCAGACCCATCAACTATACCGCAACAAGATATATCATTTGGTGTATTAAATGAGAGATTGTGGTGGGATTATACTTGGGGAGGAACAGGTAGTCTACCAACTGATCTACCCAGTGGATTTTTTTCAACAACACCTTCTTCACCAATCGTATTTATTAAAGCAAATGGATATAATGGATGGGACGCGAGTCTGAATTATAATCATGTAATTTCTATTACAGATAAACAATTAATGTGGGCAAATAGTAATTTTGTAGGAGTAGCTGATGTTACATCACCCGCCAATTATCCTTATATTGATTTCAGTAGTAATTATTATAATCCTAATGGAGAATTATTGAATTATAGTGATTTCAATTTAAATGGATTAAGTGGAGAAAGTTTTTCTCAAACTTATACATCAACACCAGCTCAAAATAATTTTTGGAACCAAACCCAAGGTTCTAACACAACTGTAAATAGAGTATTAAAATATATAACATTTAATATAGAATGTCCTTTTAGAGATGCTTTTGAAGACTATAGTATTGGAACATCACAAGACTTTATTTATCAACTTACTTTAACTGACAGTCAAGGTAATAATATAGATCACGATACAAGTGTTACTTCTAATTCTGAGGGGTATTGGGTATTCCATAATGAAAAAAATACTACTGCTACTGCTACTTTTGGACCGTTTGATGGTCAAAAATTATGGACTACAGCAACTACTACTGCTCCTGGAAGTGGTTCATATGTTCAAAATACCGGAACAGCTAATGATGGATACAAAATAGCTTTCCCTTCACAAACTACTGGAATAAAATCAATTTTACAGATTAGTATAGGTTTACCAAGTGATTTGGCAAAAAGTATTAAGACTGTAGATATTATATTCAAAGCAGTCTAATTAAATAATAATAAAATATTAAAATTATTATTATTTATAAAATATATAAATGGCTTCAAATGATCAAAAAACTGAATTATTTTTTAAGACTTTTAATAATACTGTAAATGCCGATCAAGGACAATCCTTTGCTGCAACAGATAATAAGTATCCTTTTAGAGATTATGTATTAAATGAATCAATATTTTCCAATGATATTCCTTCAAATATAGCCGATTTTAGTGTTAATTATTTTGGCACAGATTATTATGGAATTGCTGCTTTAGATTTAAGTAATAGCGGTGTATTACCTGGTGGAACAGCACAACCTTTAGGTATAAGTTATGAATTACCTGGAACAAATTTAAAATACTATTATAAAGTTGAGTTAGATTTTGCTTTAGCAAATAATTATCAGACTTGGTATTTACCAACGGATGATATAAGTAGTAATAATAGTTTACTAAGAGATTCTATTCCTTTTAATTATGATTCAGAATTTAAATCTTATTTTCCTGCTTTATATGATAATACTGGAACATATGCTTACGGATTGTATAGTAATACAGTTCCATGGTTAATGGATTACAAATCTGGTTTTATTGAATATTATACAGCTAGTAATAACGACGCACAAATTATATATAATGATGCTCCTCCAACTGGAACTCTAGGCAAACCTAGATTTTCATTTGTAAAATATATTGGTGCCAAAGGAGCTTCAGGTGGTGGCGGAGGTGGAGGAGATGCTTCTTTTAATATTATTGATGTTTCTAATATAATTCTTGATGGAAATAATTTAATGCAAAAATTTAGTGCTGAACCTTGGGATACTGGATTACCGCACATAACAGTTCTTCCACCTTCTCCAGTAACAAAAGAATTTATAATTGCTGAAGTAGATGAACCAACTGCTAATGCGTTAGGTTATTTTACTATTCAATTAGGAGATGGTCAATGGCAAAATATTACTTTTCTAGCTGGTATTAGTAATAGTCCTGCGACACCTGTTATAAAAGTGTTGTCTAATATAGTAAAAGGTGATTATGGATTCAATAATTTAAATATCATTCAAGATGCTACTAATGCTATTTTTTACTTAACAACCACAGTAGATATTACAAGCAATGGTAGTCCCATATTTACTGGCGGATTAAATGTAACATTAGTAAATAATAATGAAAATTTAACAAGTATCCCACCCCTGAAAAATTGGTCATTAATTTTTCAAGAATTACCTATTGGTCCAACATATACACGATTGATTGATTTATCGTTGAATTTGATTCCTGCGGAAAATAAAGGTATGACTTCACAAGACGAATATTTCAATAGAAATATTTATCTAGGTCCTAGAAGTGTTATTTTTCCCGATCCAGGAAACCAAGTTCCTATTATTAATCCTACTGGAACTGTTGATATTTGCGGTGGATTATTTGTTTTAAATGAAACATATTTAAACCAGAATACAGGTATTAGAGGACAATTAGATGTGTGTGCTAACATAGTTGGTGAAAATAATATAATAGGATTATCTGGAGAGATTATTGGACAAGGAAATTCTGTATTTGTAAATTATAAATATTTTGATCATTCTGATTTTCCAACTACTTCCACCAGTGGTAATCCAAATACATTATCACCTAATTGGTGTATTATAGCTGAATTAGATGGTAATGGTCTTGTTAATAATTCTTGTATATTTCAAATAATAGATAGAAGTGATGGAGTAGATGTAAATTTGACATTTATATTAGGTGTAAACGAAGTAAGTTCACCTATTTGTTCTTTAAATGTTTTAGAAAATAATTATTCAAATAATTATCCGGGGACGCCTGGATTTTTTATTAGAAATTTAAGAGTAGTGAGAGTTCAGACTGGTAGTAGTTTTACAACCCAAAAGTTTTATTTACAATTAGATAGGGTAGCATATGCTAATAGTAGCACTACTAGATTGGATGTTAGAACTTATTTAAATACACAAAATGTTCAGTCTGGTAGCGACCCTGTATATCCATGGATATTGGGTTCTTATGGAAATACATTACCTTCAGGAACAACAATTATTCCTTTAGAAGTTAATTTACAACAACAATCTGGAAATGGAACTAAATGTAATGTTGTAACAAATGCTTACAGTGTAAATTTAAATGGAGGAAATTTTGGATATAATGTAGATATGAGTAATAATGATATTACCAATATAAATAAATTAACTGGAAATAATAAAAGTATACATTTTAATAGCTCTAATGAATTAGATATTAATTCTGATAATAGTATTAATTTAATAGCGATTAATAATGTAGTTGTTAATATAGATTCGGGCAATAATTATACATTTTCTAATACATCATTGAATTTTGATGATAAAAATATTATCAATGTTAAAGATATTTCTGGTGTAAATGGACAACCTTTAAACATTGATGGCTCAAATATAAATTTAACAGCAGAATCCGATATATTAATTAAAACAAATACAGAAGGAAATAGAATAATTTTAGATTCTGGAGTGACAACCAATCCTACTTATGATCAAATTATTTACCAAAATGAAGAATTAGAAATGGGTGCTAATACTTTATCAGTGAGAACAGTTAAAGCATCAAAAGAACTCTCTATTAATAATACATTAATAGATTTTGATATTAGTGGGACTAATTTTTATTTAAAGCCTGGAACATTTGATGTTAACCAACATGATATTAGTAATGTAGATACTTTAACTGTTGATAAGATATATCAAAATAGTCCTTCTCAACTTATTAATCTTGGTAATGGAGTTTCTCCAGAGAATAAATATATAAAAATGAATAATAAAATAGCTTTATATACAACAACTAGTTTATCAAATGCTATAAATGAAAATAACAGTTCAAATTCAAATAACTACTTAACAGGATATAATGATTCTGATATTTGTGGTGGATTAATTTATAATATTGGACGACTTGGTGGACCAAATGATTTTTCTATGAATAAATTAATAACAACTACGAGTTCTATGCGGTTTAGCACTAATTTTTTTAGAACGTTGTCCGGTACTGGGATTACTGCAGGTACTGGTACCTATGCTAGACTGAAGAATATTACATACACCATTGGTACTCCTTCGGCGGAACCTTTTTATAATGTAGGATTTAACTATACAGATGAATTAATTAACAATCCTGGAATAAAAAACTGGTATCCAGGATCACCAACATATACAACCCCTACATATGAAACTGGTACAATATTCAATATGAAAAATTTACAATTATCACGAAATCAGTTAATCAGAGTATTAAATTTTACATTCGAGGGATATAATACAGGATATAGAATTAACGCATCACAAATGGGTATAAATAATACTATTTATTTTGAAATAGTTTTTGGATTTGGAAATAATAGAGTTGTACAAGTAGATCCTTGGTCAACAGAAGGACAAACAATTTTTCAAAGATGTCATAAAGTAGTTACATCTTCTATTACTATTTCGAGTACTGGTAGTAACATTATATCGTTAACAGATTTATCATTAAATACTTATTTTAATCAAACTACAAGTCCAAATTACCAACAGGTTCCAATAGACAACAAAACAATACCAACAGCCGTAGATAATGGAGGTTTTTTATACAATGATTTAGCCCCTTACATATTTATAAGAGCAATGGACGGTACTACAAATAATCCTTGTACTTATACTTCATTAAATGCCGTTGCGACTCCACAGCTCTCCACTTATACGTATACTATTTCAAATACTACTACTACTATTAGTGGTCCTGGTTCCTTAAAATTACCTGTTTCAGATTTACCTTGGACAGCACCATTTGGTGCGCAATTTCAATTTGAACATTTTATACCAGCAGACGATAATTTACCTTAATAAAAAATAATTAATAAAATTAATAAATTATTAATTATTTAATCAGGACCAGGTCTTTTGTAAACATAATCTCCTTTATAAAGACCATCTTGAACAGCTTGTTCAGAGTATTCTAATCCGCCCCAATTTACATCCATAGCATTAGTG
>Ga0315320_10004718_pt1 | contig 11156 bp, 11 predicted proteins | sample M140m21515metaG_FD_203458 | JGI IMG/M metagenome (GOLD analysis project Ga0315320, IMG submission 203458) | Ammonia-oxidizing marine archaeal communities from Monterey Bay, California, United States - M1 40m 21515 | ecosystem: Environmental > Aquatic > Marine > Coastal | place: USA: California...
ATATGAGCGATATTGAAAACGTTAAAAAATTAAGAGAAGCAACTGGTGCGGGATTTAAAGATTGCAATCTTGCAATAAAAGAGTCTGGTGGTGATATCGATAAAGCAGTTGAAATTTTGCGTGTAAAAGGAATTTCAAAAGCATCAAAAAAAATGTCTAGAGATGCAAAAGAAGGTGTTGTTGCCGTAAGTGGTAATGAAACCAAAACATCGGTTATAGAGGTTAACTGTGAAACTGACTTTGTTGCAAAAAATGAAGATTTCACAAATTTTGTAAAAGAACTGAGCGAATTAAATAATGAAAAAAATTCTGATTTAGATAATTTAAAAAGTTCTAAAATGAAAAATGGAGATACAGTTGAGGATAATGTTGTATCTTTAATTGCCAAAATTGGTGAAAAAATTACAATTGGTAAAGCAAAAACAATTGAAAATGTTGGAACTATAAATAATCATTATTTACATACAGTAGTTAAAGATAATATTTCAAAATTAGCTGTTATTGTTTCTATAGAAACAAAAGACAACTCTGATATAGTTAAAAATTTTGGAAAACAATTATCTATGCACATTGCAGCTTCAAATCCATTAGCTCTTACATCTGATTTAATTGATCAATCAGTAGTAGATAAAGAGCAAGAACTTGTAACTGAGGAGTTAAAAAATTCCGGTAAACCTGAGGATATTGCAAAAAAAATTAGCTTGGGTAAGATGAATAAATTTAAGGAAGAAAATTCTCTATTGACTCAAGCTTGGGTTATGGAGCCTAAAAAGAAGGTACAAGATATAGTCAAAGAACTTACAATTGCTGATTTAAAAATAAAAGAATTTTATAGAATTAAGATTGGAGAGTAAATGTTTGACGAAAAGTCATACAATATCAAAATGGATAAAGCCATTGAGGTTTTTTTAAAAGAACTATCATCGCTTAGAACTGGTAGAGCTAATTCCTCAATGCTAGATTTGGTTAAAGTTGATGTTTACGGTCAACAAATGCCTATAAATCAAGTTGGCAGTATAACTACCCCCGAACCTAGAATGATAAATATTCAAGTTTGGGATACAAATAATGTACCATTGGTTGATGCTGCAATTAAAAAAACAGATTTGGGTTTAAATCCTCAAATTGATGGTCAATTAATTAGACTTCCAGTTCCAGAACTTAATGAAGAGAGAAGAACTGAAATAAAAAAATTAATAAAATCAATCGGTGAAAAATGTAAAGTATCAATCAGAAATATTCGAAGAGAGGCAAATGAAGAATTAAAAAAACTTTTAAAAGCTAAAGAAATTGGTGAAGATGATGAAAAATCATTTGAAAAAAATGTTCAAACGATTACCGATGATCATATTAAGGCAGTCGAAGAAAAGGTTTCTTTAAAAGAAAAAGAAATAATGACAATATAAGATGAACCCACTAAATCATGTTGCCATAATCATGGATGGTAATGGTAGGTGGGGCTTAAAGTTTAAAAATTCTAGAAATGAAGGTCATAAAGCTGGTTTAAAGACTGTTGAAAAAATTATTGAAGAAACTATTAAACAAAAAATACACTATCTAACACTTTATGCTTTTTCGACAGAAAATTGGAAAAGACCAAAAAAAGAAATAAATTATTTATTTAGTTTATTGGAAAATTTTTTAATTAATAAGATTAATAGTTTAGACAAACAAAATATTCGTTTAAAGATAATAGGAGTGAAGAATTTTTCACCTAAATTAAATAACCTTCTTAAATCATCTGAAAAAAAAACTTTAAAAAATACAAAGCTTCAAATTAATCTTGCATTAAATTATGGTTCAAAATTTGAATTAATAAACTCCTTTAGATCAATTAGTAAAAAAAAACTTAAAATAAATGAAAAAAATATAGATAATTTTCTACAAACTAAAAATATACCAGATCCCGATATATTAATTAGAACCGGTGATACAAAAAGATTAAGTAATTTTCTTTTATGGCAAATTGCATATTCAGAAATTTTTTTTGAAAAGAAACTATGGCCATCATTTAATAAAAAAGACTATATTCAAATATTAAATAAGTTTAAGAAAATAAAAAGAAATTTTGGTAACATTTAATGAGGCAAGAATTTTTAAAAAGATTAATAAGTTCAATTTTATTAATTCCTATTATTCTTTTTTTTATCTTAAAGGGATCATTTCTATTTAATTTTTTCATAATTATTTGTTTTATAATTGCTTTCTTTGAATGGCATTCAATGACAAAAAAAAAATGGTATAATGTAGCTGGTTTTATTTTTTTAATATTTTCCTTTTACACAATTTATAAAATAAGAAATGTATTTGAAGCTGATTATTGGTATTTATTGTTTATTACAATTATATGTGTTTCAACAGATATAGGGGGTTATATTTTTGGAAAAATATTTCAAGGTCCTAAATTAACAAAAATAAGTCCCAAAAAAACTTATACAGGCATGCTTGGTGGTTTTTTATTCCCAATAATTATTGGAAGTTATTTTGTGAACAGCTCTTTAATTTCTAGTCCAATAGAATTAACTGAAAATATATTAATTTTTGTATTTATTGTATCTTTAGTTAGTCAGTTAGGTGACATTTTAATTTCTTATTTTAAAAGATTATCTAATGTTAAGGATACAGGAAAGATTATACCAGGTCATGGCGGATTATTAGATAGAATTGATGGTATGATATTTGCATTTCCTATTGCATATATAATACTTTCATCAAATATTTTATTTTATAGATGAAAAAAAGAATAGCTATTTTGGGTTCCACAGGCTCTATTGGAAAATCATTATTTAAAATTATAGAGAAAAATAAAAAAAATTTTTATATCGAACTTTTGACAGCTAATAAAGATTATAACACATTATTAAAGCAAGCTACTAAATTTAAAGTAAGGAATTTGATTTTAACTAACAAAAAAAGTTATGAATTATTAAAAGAAAAAACTAAAAATACCAATATTAAAATTTATAATAATTTTGAAGATTTTGATAAAATATTTAAAAAAAAAATAGACTATGTAATGTCTGCAATTATGGGGATTGAGGGACTTTACCCAACTTATAATATAATCAAATATACAAAAAAAATAGCAATTGCTAATAAAGAGTCTATTATTTGTGCATGGGATCTATTATTCAAGAAACTTAAAACTTGTAAAACAGAATTCATTCCAGTTGACTCAGAGCATTTTTCTATTTGGTATGCTATCAAAGGTAACAATAAGGAAAATTTAGAAAAAATAATTTTAACAGCTTCCGGAGGCCCATTTATTGATTTACCTTTGATTAAATTTAAAAATATAAAGATCAAAGATGCAATAAAACATCCAAATTGGAAAATGGGAGAGAAAATCTCAGTAGACTCAGCAACTATGATGAATAAAGTTTTTGAAATTATTGAAGCAAAGAAAATTTTCAATATGAGATATAAAGATTTAGATATTCTTGTTCATAAAAATTCTTATTTACACGCGATTATTAAATTTAAAAATGGTGTCTCAAAATTAGTCGTACATGATACTAGTATGTCCATCCCCATCTTCAACACGTTATATTCTAAAGATATGAAGAACCTGAAAAGTAAAAAAATCAATATCCAAAAACTAAATAATTTAGACTTAAAAAAAGTAGATAAAAAAAAGTTCCCAGTAATAAATATTTTGAAACGCATGTCTCATAAAAGTTCTTTTTTAGAAACAATTTTGGTAGCTGCTAATGATGTTTTGGTTGAACTATTTTTAGACAAAAAAATAAATTACAACTTAATAAGCAGTGAATTAATCAAGATAGTCAATTCTAAGGAATTTTTAAGATATAAACATGTTTCACCTAGCAATATAGAGGAAATTCTTTTGTTAAAAAAATATGTTCAATTGAAAATTAGGTCTAATTTTATATAAAGTCTAAGCCGTATGATTAATTATTTAAATAAATTCATTAAAGTTTTTGTAATTTTAGTTTTATTTTCTACCGATGTATTTTCTCAGGTTATTAAAAAAATTGAAATTATTGGTAGTGAAAGAATATCACCTGAAACAATTATAGTTTTTTCTGAAGTAAATATTAACGATAATGTTAATGAAAATGACTTAAATATAATTTTAAAAAAATTATATAAAACTAATTATTTTAAAAATATAGTTTTAAAAATTGACTCTGGAACTTTGTATATAGATGTTTTAGAGCAGCCAATTATAGAAAACATTCAATTTAAAAAGATTAAAAACAAAGAAATTATTGAAGAATTAAAAAATAATCTCAAATTAAAAAATAGAAATTCATATAATGAGTTTTTACTAAAAAAAGATAATAGTAAGATTATTTCTATACTTAAAGATAAAGGATATTATTTTGCAAAAGTTTCACCTGTAATTATATCTTTAGATGAAAATAAAATTGAACTCATCTATGAAATAGACCTTGGTAAAAAAGCCAAGATATCTAAAATTAGATTTATTGGAGACAAAATTTATAAAGATAAAAAACTTAGAAACGTAATAACAAGTGAGGAAACTAAATTTTGGAAGTTTATTTCAGGAAAAAAATTTTTAAATGAAAACTTGATTAAATTTGATCAAAAATTGTTAAAAAATTTTTACCTAAATGAAGGTTATTATAATGTAGTTGTAAATTCATCTTATGCTAAATTAAAATCAAATGATCATTTTGAAGTAATATTTAATATAAATGCTAATGAAAAAATTTATTTTGATAAAGTAAATCTTGTTTTACCAAATGATTATAACCGTGAAAATTTTGAAAAAATATATAAAATTTTTACTGATATAAAAAATACCCCATATTCTATTTCTTCTATTGATAAAATCCTTAATGCTATTGATGAACAAATTCTTTCAGAACAATTTGAACCAATTAATGCTAGTGTTGATGAGGTCTTAGAAGATAATAAAATTAATCTTACTTTTATAATTGAAGAAACTGAAAAAATATTTATTGAAAAAATAAATATCCTTGGAAATAATGTTACTGACGAAAAAGTTATTCGTAACCAATTAGAAATAGACGAAGGTGATCCATTTAATGAAATACTTGCTAATAAATCTATTAATAATTTAAAAAGTTTAAACTTTTTTAAAACTGTAAAAACAAATGTTGTTGATTCAAAAAATGAAAATAACAAAATTTTAAATATAATTGTTGAAGAAAAGCCAACTGGTGAAATAATGGCTGGAGCAGGTGTTGGAACATCTGGAAGTACAATTAGTTTTGGAATAAAAGAAAATAACTTTTTAGGTAATGGAATTGGCCTTAATACAAAGGTTACTATGAGCGAGCAAGACTTTAAGGGTTCATTTTCTGTGACCAATCCTAATTTTAGAAATTCTGATAAAGAAATTCAATTTACAGTTCAAGCAATTGAAACTGACAAATTTGAAGAGTCTGGATATAAAAGTAATAAATCTGGTTTTAGTCTTGGCACAAAATTTGAGTACTACGATAATCTGAAATTAGGTATCAGTTCCACAAATTTTTATGAAAAAATCTCCACAAATACAACAGCTTCAGCTAGACAACAAAAGCAAGAGGGAAATTATTGGGATAGTTTTATAAATTTAGATTTTATTTATGATAAAAGAAATCAAAAATTTCAAACCACTAAAGGTTTTTTGAGCTGGTATGAGGTTGACTTACCAATTTTAAGTGACACTAATACATTCGCAAATTCATATAAATACAAAGTTTTTAAAGAACTCTATGATGATAATGTTTCATCTTTTTCTCTTAATCTTAAATCTGCATTTTCATTAAAGAGTGAAGACATTAAGTTGTCGGAGAGATTATTTATACCATCTAGTTCATTAAGAGGATTTGAAAGGGGAAAAGTTGGACCAAAAGATAATAATGATTTTGTAGGTGGAAATTACCTTGCTAGTATAAATTTTTCAAGTACGCTTCCACAAATTTTGCCAAGCTATCAAAATACAGATTTTTTAATTTTTTTAGATGCCGCTAATATATGGGGTGTCGATTACGACTCATCATTAGATGGTGGTAGCGAAATACGAAGTTCTATTGGCTTTGGTATTGATTGGTTCACTCCAATAGGTCCCATGAACTTTAGTTTTGCAACACCAATTACTAAAGGTAGCAACGATATAACTGAAACATTTAGGTTTGATTTAGGAACATCATTTTAAAAATAATGAAAAAAAATTTTTTTTTATTTATTTTTTTATTTTTTTTTTCTTTTATGTGTCAATTATATGCTGATACAAAAACTGTCTTTATAGATCTTGATTTTATCTTAACCGAATCTAGTTCTGGAAAAAAAATAATTAAACATTTAAATGATTTGAATAAAGAAAATAAAGATAAAATTGAGTCTATTGAAAAAAAATTTAAACAAGAAGAAAATGAAATTAAGTCACAAAAAAATATTATATCTTCTGCTGAATATCAAAGTAAAGTAGATGACTTTAATATAAAAATAAATGATTTTGTGTTAAAAAAAAAAGAAATGTTATCAAAATTTGAGCTTGAAAAGAAAAAAACACTTGATAATTTTTTTTTATCTTTAAATTTAATACTAAAGAATTACATGGAAAAAAATTCTATAGACATTATACTTGAAAAAAAAGGTATCGTAGTAGCTAATTCTAACAATGAAATATCAAATGATATTTTACTGTTGGTTAACGATAATATTAATTAAATGGAAAAATTAAATAAAAAACAAATAACTGATTTGTTACCTCATAGAGATCCCATGTTATTAATAGACGAACTATATGACATAAAAAAACTCCATTCAGCAACTGCTGTTGTTAATGTTAAAAAAGATAGTTTTTTTGTCCAAGGGCATTTTCCTGATAATCCTGTAATGCCAGGTGTTCTAATTGTTGAGTCATTTGGTCAAGCAGCAGCTGCATTAACAGCTCATGGTCTTGATAAATCTACCTACGAAAACAAGTTAGTCTTTTTGATGGGAGTTGAAAGAGCTAGGTTTAGAAGCCCAGTAATACCTAATTGTAAGCTTCTTCTTAAAATTGAAGCAATCCGATCACATGGAAGAGTTTGGAAATATAAAGGTGAAGCATTTGTAGATAATAAAAAAATGGCAGATGCTATTTGGTCAGCAACAATTGTAGACAAGAAATAAATAGCAATAAATTTTGATAACTATTTTAAAATTGCTTTGATAAAAGCAATTATGCAAAATAACTTTTTTAAAAATAATGGTCCATTTAAAGTTGTTGATATTTTGGATTTATTAAATCTAAGTGATAGTAAATTTAGTTCTAATGAATTAGTTAATGACATCAAAGATTTACTTACTTCAAATCAAAATGATATTACTTTTTTTCATTCAAAAAAATACAAAGATTTTGTTAAAAATACTAAAGCTTCTTTTTGTATAACAACAGAAGCTCTTAAAAATGAATTGCCCAAAAACTGCAACCCTTTAGTTGTAAAAAATGTTTTAGTTGCAACATCCAAAATTACATCCAAATTTTATCCAGACTCAATTAATGATTTTTTCGATAATTCCTTAATTGATATAAACGAAAGTCAATTTAAAGATAAAGTAAAATTTGGAAAAAATGTTTTAATTGGAAAAAATGTATCGATAGGTTCAAATTGTTTAATAGGACATAATACAATCATTGAAAAAAATGTTTCAATCGGAAACAACAGCTCTATTGGGTCTAACTCTATTTTAAGAAATACTTTGATTGAAGATAATGTAATAATTCTTGATAATTGTGTAATTGGAAAACATGGTTTTGGTTTTTTTCCAAAAAATGGTGAAAATTTAAGATATCCACATATAGGTATAGTTATCATTAAAAAAAATTGTGAGATTGGTTGTGGAGCAACTATAGATAGGGGTTCGATGTCTAATACAGTAATAGGAAAAAATACATATTTAGATAACCAAATTCATATTGCTCATAATGTAAGGATTGGGGATAATTCAATTATTGCAGGTCAAGTAGGAATTGCTGGCAGTTCGATAATTGGTAACAATGTAAAAATTGGTGGTCAAGCAGGGATTTCAGGACATTTAAAGATTGGTAATAATGTTGAAATTGCTGGTGGATCAGGTGTTATTAGAGATATACCAGATAACTCAAAAGTTATGGGCTATCCTGCAAAAAATATCAGAGAATTTTTAAGAGAAAATAGATGATACACAAAACAGCAATTATAGATCCTAAAGCAAAAATTTCCTCAAGTGTAAAAATTGGACCTTATTCAATAGTTGGCCCAAACGTTGAAATCAATGATAATTCAGAAATACAATCTCATGTAAGTATTGTTGGTAATACTAAGATTGGTAAAAATAATAAGATATATCCTTTTTCATCCATTGGTAATGATCCTCAAGATCTAAAGTTTAATGGCGAAAAGACAAATTTAGAGATTGGAGATAACAACAAAATTAGAGAATATGTTACCATTAATCCTGGTACAAGTGGCGGTGGTGGGTTGACTAAGATTGGAAATAATAGTCTCTTTATGGTTTCTTCTCACATTGCACATGATTGTATAGTTGGAAATAATGTAATTTTAGCTAACAATGTTCCTTTAGGTGGGCATGCAGAAATTGAAGATAATGTTATTATTGGTGGCAATTCTGCAGTTCAACAATTTACTAGAGTCGGAAAATCCGCAATGATTGGTGGTATGTGTGGTGTTGTAAGAGATATAATACCTTATGGAATAGCTCATGGTAATAGAAGTGTTTTACAAGGTTTAAATTTAATTGGTCTTAGAAGAAAGAATATTCCAAATAAAGAAATAATGACTTTAAGTAATGCTTATAAGGAAATATTTAAAAATGAAAATTTAACAGACAATTTAAATAGTTTAAGTGAACATTTTAAAAAGAGTGATTTAGTTCTTGAAATGGTTAATTTTTTAGAAAAAGATAAAAAGAGACCAATCTGTACTCCTTTTTCTAAATAAAATGATTGGATTATTTTTAGGTGATACTGATTTTTCAGAAATTATTCTTAAAAAAGTTATAAAACTAAAAAAAAGATACTTTATAATAGATTTTTCAAAAAATAATAAATTTAAAAAAGATAAAAATTCCAATCGGATAAGTATTGGTAAATTTGGAAAAATAATAAATTTGATTAAAGAAAAAAAATCAAAAAAAGTTTTGTTTGCAGGAAAAATAGTTAAACCTAAATTTTCTACATTAAGACTTGATTTTAAAGGTATTTATTATATGCCAAGTGTAATTAAAGCTGCTAAATCAGGAGATGCTGCCATTATAAAAGCAATTATTAAGATACTTGCAAGAGAAAAAATAAAAGTTATTAGTTCTATTTTTTATAATCCAGAATTGTCTTTAAAGGCAAGAAATTACACAAAACTAAAACCAACTTTTAAAGATATGAAATCTATTAAAAAAGGAGTTATTTATTTTAATAAATTAAATAGTCTTGATCATATTCAGGCATTAGTTGTTAATGATGAAAAAGTTATAACTACCGAAGGTAATCAAGGAACCAAAAAAATGTTATCAAAATTAAAAAAAAATTCATCAGGAATTTTGATAAAACTACCTAAGAAAAAACAAGATTTACGAATGGATTTACCGACAATTGGCCTTAGTACATTAAAAGATTGTAAGAAATATGGCTTAAAAGGTATTGTTTTAAAATCAAAGAAAAATATTTTTTTAGATAAAGATAAATGCATAAAATTTGCTAATAAAAATAAGATTTTTATTAAAATTATATGAAGAAAGTTTTTATTTTAACGGGAGAGCCTTCAGGAGATAAATTGGCTTCAACAGTTATTTCTAAGTTAATGATGCATAACCCTAATGTTAAATATTTATCAGTCGGCGGATCGCATATTAAAAAACTAGGTATTCATTCAATTTTTGATCTGAAAGAGATTACTTATCTAGGATTTACTAGCGTAATACTAAACATTTTTAAAATAAAAAATAGAATCAACAAAACTGTCGATGAAATAATAAAATTCAATCCTGACATATTATTTAGCGTTGATAGCCCAGATTTTACCTTAAGAGTTGCAGAAAGAGTTAAAAAAAAGAACAAAAATATAAAAACAATTCATTATGTTGCTCCTCAAGTTTGGGTTTGGCGAAAAAATAGAGTCAAAAAAATTAAAAAATTTATAGATCATGTACTTTTATTATTTAATTTTGAAAAAAAATATTTTGAACAAGAAAATATTAAAACAACATTTGTTGGACATCCATTAATTGAAAAAAATGAAAATGTTAAAACTGTTTTAAATGATTTGGTGTCCAATGATAAGAAAATTATATCAATTTTTCCTGGTAGTCGTAAATCTGAAACAAATGTTCTTCTACCTATATTACTAGATTTTATTAAACTGATGAACGATAAAGAAAATATTTATTCTTTTGTTTTTCATGCGACAGATGAAAATAAAGATTACATTTTTAATCAAGTTAAAAATTCTGGTTTAGAAAACATTGATGTTGTTTCGGACGAAAATATTAAATCTCAAATTTTATCTAATTCCATATTTGCAGTTTCTAAATCAGGCACTGTCTCTTTACAAATAGCAAGTTCAAATGTTCCTTCAATAATAATATATAAATTAAGTTTTCTAAACTTTATGATTTTTAAATTATTAGTTAATGTCAAATTTGCTAATATTATTAATATAATAAACAACAAAGAAGTAATTCCAGAATTATTACAAAATGAATGTAATGCTAAAGAAATTTTTAATACAGTTATTTATTTCTTAAAAAATCCTGATTTAATAGAAAAACAATTAAGTGATTGTAATAAAACCTTGGAAGGTATTAGATCTAATACTTTATCTTCAAATGAATCAGCTTCAATCCTAAGCAAGTATCTTGCTTTCTAATCTTTTTTTAACCTCTTCTTTACCTAAAGAAATTACAATATCATAAAGGCCTGGGCCAAATTTAGAACCAGTCAAAGCTACTCTTAGCGGCTGACCAACTCCTTTAAAATTTGTTTCATATTTTTTTATCAATTCATTTACGATTGGTTCAAGATTTTCTTTACTTAAATTTTCTAAACTTCTTAGGTTATCATTAAATTCTTTTATAATTTTTTTTGCCTTTTCATCTACTAATTTTAAATCCTCATCTTCAAATTTTACTTCGTCAGATATTATGTATTTTGCATTATTATAAATATCTTCTAATGT
>Ga0315320_10004719_pt1 | contig 11155 bp, 10 predicted proteins | sample M140m21515metaG_FD_203458 | JGI IMG/M metagenome (GOLD analysis project Ga0315320, IMG submission 203458) | Ammonia-oxidizing marine archaeal communities from Monterey Bay, California, United States - M1 40m 21515 | ecosystem: Environmental > Aquatic > Marine > Coastal | place: USA: California...
GAACTGCTGGATGTGCCATGGGAAAAAGGGGCAGGGGAATGGGCCTGCAGCGGAGGCGTTCTCAACGGAAAGTCCTGCGATCGCCAAAATAGAACGGCAGCGTTGGGAAGGTGCTCTTCGGGTAATCATGGATGGGCGTGGCGATATGCCTGCCTTTTCTCAAGTTATCGACCGACGGGATGCAAAGCGGATTTTAACGTGGCTTGACTCACCCAAGCCGGTGAAGCCACCGAAGAGTACCAGTGAAGAAAAACCCAAAAAGACGACTTCAAGCAAGACGCCCGGTACAAAGAACCGGAAACGCGATTGAAATACTTGGGTGTGTTGAGGTGTTGAGTTAGTGCGGCACCAACGCAGGAGACCCCAAATGCGCACTGTTCTTGTTCTGATCGCTCTCGGATCATCCACCGCCTTCGCGGACGCCACCAAGGGCGCCGCCCTCTACCAGGCCAACTGCTCTGCATGTCATGGCGCGGAGTTGGATGGAAATGGGCCCGCTGGAGCCGCACTCCAGCCCAAGCCTCCCAGCTTCAAAGATGCGGCTTTCTGGAAAGATAGAGATGAAAGTGCTGTGAAAGCAGCCATCAAAAATGGAAAGCCTGGCACAGCGATGATGGCTTTCGCTCATCTACCGGATGCCGACATTTCAGCAATCGTGACCTACCTTGTGGCCAGTAAGCCTCAGTAAGCGAAGAAGAACCTGATGAACGAGTCCCTGAGTGCAGCGATCCTAGGCGTTGTGCAGGGGCTCACTGAGTTCTTGCCGGTTTCAAGCTCTGGACATCTCGTGCTGTTTCAGCACTGGTTGCCCGTGTCTGGAGATCCGGTTGCTTTTGATCTGGCTCTCCACCTGGGCACTTTGGTTCCTGTGTTGTGGGTGTACAGAATGGACTTGTGGGGGGTTGTGCACGACTCGACACGCGGCAAAGGCCCGTTTCTTGAGCGGCCCGGTGTGCGACTTCTCCTGCTTCTGTTTGCCGCCACAATTCCGACCGCCATCATTGGGCTCAGCTTGGAAGATGTGTTTGAGAAGCTCTTTCACAATCCCACGGCCGTGGGGGTAGCATTTGCGATCACCGGCACCGTGCTGTGGTTTACTCGGTCTATCGTCCGAGGAGACACCCAAGCGCCCGACCTTTCTTGGGGCAAGGCGGTGGCCATTGGGTTGGCCCAGGGGATTGCCATTACACCTGGAATATCGAGGAGCGGAAGTACGATTGCTGCGGGCCTGTTCCTCGGAATGGATCGAGAGGCCGCTGCTCGGTTTAGTTTTTTGCTTTCGATTCCTGCCATCGCGGGGGCCTGTGTCCTCAAAGTGGGGGATTTGGATGTCACCACGGTCGACTTTGGCCCTATGATGGTGGGCATTGGTACCAGTGCAGTCTCTGGGTACTTTGCGTTGCGTTTGTTGCTCAGATTGGTGCGGGGTGGGGACTTCAGTAAGTTTGCCCTGTACCTGTGGCCTCTCGCCATCTTTGCGCTCACCCAGGCGGGTTGAGAACGGTTCGTCATCGCGGACATTGCGCGTAGCCGTGCGCCCCTACCCAAAAAAACCCCGGTTTATACAAACCGAGGTTGAATATGGCACGGGCTGAGGGACTCGAACCCCCGGCCGTCGGATTTGGAATCCGATGCTCTACCAACTGAGCTAAGCCCGTAAGCCCCCGGGTTGTATTGGAGCGCGGATGGCTTGGCAAGGTGGAGTTGTCACGAGTGGGGAGAGAAGCTCAGCACAGAAATGATTATTGCGGTAGTCTATGCGCCCATGAGCCAAGACTTCCCAACATTATCGATGTCTCACCTGACGATTACAGCCCTTATTGGAGAGGGCTCCATGGCGGCTGTGTTTCTAGCCAAAGATAAACGACTAAAGGTGGACCGAGCCGTCAAGGTGTTGGCCCCTCACTTGGTCAACAGTGAACAGATTCGTACCCGGTTTACGCAAGAGGCACAGACCATGGCGGGCCTTAATCACGCCAATGTAGTGTCCGTGTTGGACGTAGACCTCGATGCATCACCCCCGTTTATTGTGATGGAGTATGTTTCAGGCGGTTCACTTCGAGGGCGCATTGACGAAGGGGGCCCACTGACAGCACGGCAGGCTTGTCGTGTGGTGTGCGATGTGTTGTCTGCCGTAGAGGCTGCACACGGTGCGGGCATTTTACATCGGGACATTAAGCCAGAAAATCTTTTGATTACCGCTCAGGGTGCCGTCAAGGTGTCGGACTTTGGGATTGCTCATGTGGACGATGCCGCGCATTCGTTTACCAAGACCGGTGCAGTACTGGGTACCGTTGGGTTTATGTCTCCTGAGCAACAACGTTCTGCCAAGGGTCTCACGCCACAGTCGGATTTATATGCGGTGGGAGCCACTTTGTATGCCGCGATCGCGGGAGACAAGCCGGTGGGACTACATGTTCGTGAGGCGCTCGAAAATGCGTTGCAGAAGATTCCAGAACCCTTGCACCCCTGGCTCACACAGTCGTGTTCGTTGGACCCCTCAAATCGGTTTCAGGGGGCGGTTGAGATGAGAGAGGCTCTACAGGATGTTGTCGAGATGCTTCCCGAGGATCCGGAAGATGTAACTCCCCTCGCAATGCAAATGTCGGTGTCCAAACCATTGGTGTCTGGCGACAATACAAAATGGACGTCCGGAACGTTGTTCGGTCGGTATGAGGGCGCAGGAAAAAGCAGTGATGGGCAATATCAGACGGAATGGACCGAAGATAAAGGCCGAAACCCGCTGTTGGTTGGCATTGGAGTCATGATCGCCCTGGGGATTGCAGGTGCTGTGTTCTATTCGCTGACAGGCCCTTGATGGGGGTTGCGTTGGGCCATGCGATGCAAATGAGTCTAACTCCCTACATTCGGTAAACGGGTTTAACGATGAGCCAGCTGGGTGAGCTTGCGAATGCCCGGTACCGGATAGAACCGTTGTTGACTGTATCTATCAGCCCAGCGGTACACATTGCCCTCAAATCATTAGGGGGATGGTTCCCGCCCGGTTGGGTTGATGGTACCGTTACACTTGGAATGCCGAGCGGAGGAGACTACGATGCGAATGGACCTACCCTTTGCCCTACTGGTTTGTATTGTAGGATGTATTGATAAAGGTTCGGACCCAGTAAATCCCCCGGAAGGTGGGCACTATGTGGCTACTGCTCCGGACCAGGACACGGGCAGTACGGGGATTGGAGATATCGAACCGCCCCTTCTCACAGATGCGGACGGGGATGGCCATACGTCCGATGTGGATTGCGATGATGCCGATGAAACGGTGAACCCGGATGCATCGGAGGTGTGCGACGGAGTCGACAACAACTGTGACGGTGAGATTGACGAGGACGTAGCGGGTCTGTACTACGTTGATTCGGATGGCGATGGATACGGCGATGAAGGGACTGTTCGTGCGGCGTGCGAGCCCGTGGAAGGGCGAATCACCGTCGGCGGAGACTGCAATGACAATGACGCGGATATCAGTCCAGTAGCGGATGAACTGTGCAATGAGGTGGACGACAACTGTGACGGCATCGTGGATGGTCCGGATCCCTTGGACCCCTATGTTTTTTACCAAGATGCAGATGGCGATGGGTTTGGAACGCCAGAGGTGACCATAGAGGCCTGCTCCGTCCCTGCTGGCTACGTTTCGAATGATCGGGACTGCTTCGATTTCGACGAAGAAATTAGCCCTTTTGCGTTCGAGTTTTGTGATGGACGAGACACCGATTGCAATGGTGTTGCGGATGACAGCTATTCATTGGATGCCGACATTTGGTACGTGGATGAAGATGGGGATGAGTTTGGTGATCCCGCCATGTATGTGACTTCCTGTGAGCCCGTTTCTGGTCATGTGATGAATGACGGTGATTGTGACGACACAGATGCATTGACCCATGCTGAGGCGGAAGAGGTGTGCAACCACCGAGATGATGACTGCGACGGGGTGGTCGACAACGGCTTTGAACTCAGTCTGTCTTACCGAGACAGCGACGGTGATGGTCATGGAGATGTGTCGATGCCTGTACTTTCATGCACCCCGGTCGCTGGCTACGTGGCCGCTGGAGACGACTGTGATGACGGAGAGTATTGGGCGCATCCGGGTTTGGTGGAGTTGTGTGATTCGATCGACAACGACTGCGATGGCATCATCGACGAGGAATTGGTGTTCACCGACTTTGTTCCCGATGCAGATGGGGATGGCTACGGGGATGCTACCGGAGCGGTGATTACCGATTGTTTGCCGCCCGCAGGTCATGTGGTCAACACCACAGACTGTGATGATGGCAATGCGTCGATCTACCCCGCAGCGATCGAGAGTTGCAATGGACTCGATGACAATTGCAACGGTGAGTTGGATGAGGGCTTGGCGGACTACACCTACTTTTTGGATGAGGATGAAGATGGCTTCGGTATCCCGGACATCACAATCTCAGCGTGTGCCCAACCGCCAGGATATTCCGAGGTTGATTCGGATTGCGACGACATCGAAGAAGACACCCATCCCGGTGCCTACGAGTCGTGTGATGACCGTGACAATGATTGCAATGGCCTCATTGACGATGAATGTGGTTCTCGTCGTGACTACGTCATGTTTGTGACCAGTACGTTTATTGGAAGTACCGAAAGCACGTGGTTGGATACCCGCGAAGATGCGAACGCATACTGTGCCGGGTACGCCGCAGATCACGGAATTGATGCCACTGATTTTCAGGTTGTGTACTCCACTCCGGAAGAAGCAGCGCGGGACCATCTCGACTATTTGCCTGGCGTTGACCGTGTGTTTGATCGGGATGGCACGGAGGTTGGAGGAGAAGACATCTTTGATGGTACGTCGCTGCTGTTGCCAGACATGATGTCGTGGACCATTACCGGCTCAGGCGTGGATGGAACCTTTGCGGAATGTTCCGGCAGTCTCGAGTCTGGGGCATGGCCGATTTGCCAGTTCTGTGAACGCAAGTTCACCTGCAGCAGTTCGAGCGAAGGCCCGTTCACCGGGGGGTCGTGTTGCTGGACTGGAACCCGGGCGATTCTGTGTATGGGTGCACTATAGGCGAACGGATTGGCGTCCTCTATATTCGCTGAAAGCCATCGCCTGTTGCGTGTTCATCGACGAACGCCTGCTGTAAACGTACCGCACCATCGATGACCGCGAGCGTGGGACGAGAGAAAAACCGATTGGCATCAAATGCCACAATAGGGCCATTAAACCACGTGTTGATTTCAGTTCGCTGAGCGATTTCTTGTGCAAATCGGACGTTGTCCTCGAGGCCATATCCGCAGCAGATGACACCGATGGCGTCGGGTTCAGATGCCTCCACTTCGGACCACGGCAAGGCCCGTGAATGATCGCCCGGCGCCCCCATGGCGCTGCACAGTCCCGCCGCTTCAATCTGTTCGGGTACCCAGTGCCCGGCCGAGTAGGCCGGGTCGACCCATTCGAGGAGAAGGACTCTTTTGGGAGAGGTCACTTGTCGCAGTTGGTTCAAGCGTTGGCGCGATGAGTGGATTGCTGCAGCGGCCTGTTGCTGGGTTTCGGTATCGGCCCCAATGCGGCGTAAGTCATCGAATATGCCCTCGATCGACATCCCACCAAGCGCCATCACTTGGGTCGTTGCAGGAAGGGTGCAGGAGATTCCTCGAAGGCTGGTTTCGATGGTTTCAGGTGTCACTGCACATACGTCGCACAATCCTTGCGTGATGACGAGGTCTGGCTGCAGGTCACGAATGAGCGCTGCATCGACGGTGTACAGTGGCTCCTCTTGTGCGATGGACTCCGCCACCAACGCGTTGATGGCGGATTGAGAGAGCCCTTCTGGAATACGGCTTCCCGTGGCTTTGGGAAGGTGAAGAACCTCACGCGGGGTGTCGCACTCATGACTGATGGCAACCAGGTGCTCATGCAGTCCCAGAACGCCTACGAGTTCGGTAGCGCTGGGCAGTAAGCTAACGATTCGCATGCCGACCTCCGTGGTGGGTGACCTAACCAGACAGGGCAGAAGGGGTTTACCCGAGCCCGAAAGGTACAGTAAGAGGGGGACCCATGGGCCCCCCTCAGGGTGTTCATCTCATGAGGTTTATTTCGCGGCCTCGATGGAGTTGGTGTGGGAGAGTGCGATCGGAATCGTCCGTGGGCGAAGCGCCTCGGGAACTTCTCGTTCGAGTTCTACATGGAGCAGCCCATTTTTAAGACTGGCGCCGGCCACCTTGATGTGGTCAGCCATCTGAAAACGGCGCTCGAATGCCCGTCCGGCGATTCCCTTGTGGAGGTATTCCACGGGGCTTTCATTCTCGGCCATCTTGGTCTTGCCCGTCACGGTGAGCATGTTGTTGTGCAACTCGATGTGAAGGTCGGCCTCATCGAAGCCGGCGACAGCCAACGTGATTCGGTAGAGATCCTGTTCCTTCTTCACGATGTTGTAGGGCGGATAGCCCTTCGATGTACCTTCCATTTTCATGGCAGCGTCCATCAGGCGACTCATTCGATCGAAGCCAACCGAAGTCCGAAATAGGGGGGTGAGATCATAGGTTGTCATGTGATTCCTCCTTTGAGCGAATCGGGTGAGGGCATACTCTTCGAGTCATGCTCTCGTGTTGTTTTGATGAGTGGCCAGCCCGGTATGGCGCGGGTCACTCGAGAACAGAACGCCCGAGTGTGGGAATCTCATCCATTGTATTGTTGGATTTATGGAACGCGGACTTACCGAGGGTTCAGGTACGTCGACTCACGCAGCCAGTCTTGATCTGGATAGTAGGCGAAGACCATCTTGCCCCCTTTGATGGTGTCGATGATTTGACCGCTGACATCGGGGTCGAGTGCAGGACACCCGTGGCTGCGACCTGCCTTGCCGTGCCGTTCAATGTATTCGTCGTCCGCATAGCTTGCGGAGTGGAACACGATGGCTCGATCCCGCGCATTGTCATTGAAGCCGGGCTCCAGTCCGTCCATGCGCAGGCTCTTTCCGTGTCGTCCTGTATAGGTCTCATCGGTGACCAGTAGGCCCACATTGGATTGATGACTATTGTTCGTGTTGCTGGCCGAGTCCATCTGGCCGTCGTGATTTCTATCTGAGCCTTGGCCATGTGTGGTGAACTCGTGAAACAGAAGCTTCTTCTCTTGAAGGTCAATGACCCATAGACGCTTTTGATTGCTGGGCAGTTCGTAGTCAATGATGGTGACCACTGGACTTGTGGAACGACCCTCTCCGTAGGCGCGCTCAAAGGAACCCATAGCCTTGGTGAAGACGCCAGCGCGCAGGCCCACACTCTCGAGGGATGAGGGCGACATATTTTTGGCGAACTGTGTTGCGGACTGCCGTTGATTGAGGCGCGCTTGCATGGCCTGGTTTCCACGACCATCACCTTGAAATGTGGAGTGGGAGGCGGGGGCTGTGATGGCGGTTCGTCTGGTGTCCTCGGTCCGCTGTCGGTGTTCTTGCTCAGGCATGGCCCAATGGTACGCACCCAGAAGTTCCCGACAAGGCGCATCTACGGTTAGGGGGTGGCACCGAGGAGAAGTCCATGCCCATTATCGATGATGTGACCAACCAAATGAAGGACGCGATGCGTGCCAAGGACAAAATCCGTCTGACGGCACTTCGGGGAATTCGAGCTGCATTTATTGAGGCTTTAAAGGCCGATGGTTCGGAGACGCTTGCCGATGAAAAATGCATTCCGATTCTTCGACGACTGGGAAAGCAGCGCAAGGAGAGCATCTCGGCCTATGAGGATGCAGGCCGTGAAGATCTGGCAGCGCCTGAACGCAGCGAACTGGCTGTGATCGATGCCTTTTTGCCGAGCTTGGCCGATGAAGCGACCACAACGCAGTGGGTGCAGGCGGCGATCGCTGATTCTGGTGCAGCCGGTCCTCAAGACATGGGGAAAGTCATGGGTGCACTGATGCGTTCACACAAGGGCGATGTGGACGGAGGCATGGCCAAGGACATTGCGCTCAAATTGCTGCGCGGTTGAACAGCTTTAGAAGGTGCCCACCAAGGCCAGTCCACGGTTTCCATCGATGGTGATGGGGGTCAGATTGACCTGAATTTTCTTGCGGTTTTGTTCGTACACCGCAGCACTTCTGGCATCCCAATGCAGTCGGTTTTTACCTTTTTGAAGGCCGGCCAGGACATAGGCTATGGGCTGTAGGATGAAGGAACCAGCCGACGGTGTGAGGCCGGCCACCCATGGCACCCAGCTGCTGTAGCCAAGCCACGGAAGCGGAGCTGAGGGGTTGACCTGTCGAATGGCCTTCGCCTGTCTTACGGTTCCACCTGCCATCAATGCTGGTCCAATCTGGAAGCTCGCAAAACCGGACACACCGGCAACCAGACCTCCGACGACCATGCCGGCTCCCTTTGATGCCTGTTGTTCTCCTTCCTTAGATCCGAACACGGCGCCCAGGCCACCTGCTGCGACATTCAGGCCACCAACGACGGCCGTGGTTCCACCAATAATCATCAGGCTACCTCCCGCAATCCCCATCCATTCACCGGTGCGGATGGTCTTGCCAGAGCGCTCGTAGACTCCAGACCAGGCTGGAACGATAGCATTGCTCGGTTCGGCCACTTCATTGCTCGGTTCGGCTTCTTGTGGGGGGCCTTCCTGGGCCTGGGCAACAGGCCCTTCGATGGCCATGGCCAGCATCAGCAACAAAAAGCGGTTCATGTCGGTTCTCCTCAGGCCGTCAGAATAGCAATGTGTGTAAGATTAGGGGAAACTCTGTATGATTTAGCGAGGATGGGGGTGATGGTGTCTGGCAAACGGGTCCTGTTTTATCGGCCGCCACCCAAGGTTCATGTTTCTCCTTTCCCGCAACGCACGGTGCCATTGGGCTTGATGACCATGGCAGCGTTTGTCCGGTCGAGGGGGGGGCATGACGTCCGTATTGTGGACTCATTTGAGGGTCATACCATCGATGACCTTGCCCGGATTGCACTGGAGTGGTCGGCCGATATTGTGGCGATCTCCGGATTGACCGCACATGCGTATGACGCCATGGTGGCTGCCCATCGAGTGAAGGAGGCGCGGCCTGAAACGCTTGTGGTGGTGGGTGGCATTCATTTTTCTGCTGTTCCGCTGGAAACGTTGATGGTTTGTCCACACATTGATGTGGTGGTCCTGGGTGAGGGTGAATTGACGCTGGCTGAACTCTGTGATGTTTTTACAAAGGGGTCGAACTGGCGTGATGTATTGGCTTCGGTGGCAGGTTTGGCCTGGCTTGATGAAGAAGAGTTGGTCACGACTCAACCCCGAGAAGTGATTTCTGACTTGGGCGTGCTGCCCATGCCCGCCTTTGATCTGGTTGATCCCAATCGGTACGGGATGCGTCCGTTCCGATATGGCGACCGCATGATGATCGAAGGAAGCCGTGGCTGCCCCTTCAGTTGTACCTTTTGCCACACAACCCAGTTTTGGAAGCGTCGGTGGAGGCCACGACCTGTCGAAGCAATGTTGGAAGACATGTCCTACGTCTCATCCCGAATGGGTCGGACGGCTTTTCATTTCGCGGACGATTCGTGGGGGACGCGCCGGGAACGAGTGATTGAGTTTTGTGAAGGCGTGCTCTCACGAGGAATGAAAGTCGATTTGTGGGCACAGTGTCGTGTGGATGACTTGTACCGAGACAGAGACCTGTTTCCACTGATGCGAGAAGCCGGATTTTATGGATTTTTGATCGGCTTTGAGAGTGGTTCCGAGGACAACCTGGCACGGTGGAACAAGGGAACGACCGCAGAAAAAGCACGTGCACTTGCACCGGAACTGAATGCCAATTTTGATAGCATTACCGGCACCTTTTTTATTGGAGATTGGGACACCACCGAAGCCGATTTTCATGCCACTCGTCGCTTTGCAGAAGAGGTGGGTGTCGACATTTTTATTGAGTCCACACTGACCTTGTTTCCGCCCACCGTACCCATGTGGAAAGAGTATGAAGCCAAGGGCGTTGAGATGGAGTGGGATTACGATGCGATTGGAAACAGCAAGGTCATTCTGCCCACCCATTCCTTGACCACCAAAGAGGTGTCCAAGCTGCAAGGGCAAAACATGGGTGGCTTTTATGCCGACCCCGCCAAGTTCCTCAATGCACTTCGTTCCGGGCGCCATGCTGCACGTTCTTACAGTGGATTCATCGTGTCTGGTCTGGAGGATGCAGCCCGGGGTTGGGTCCGTCCATACGTACCCAACGGTATCCGTGGCATGAACCATGCGCTGAGGGCCGAATACAAGGCGAAGCACTTGGCCCTTGCCCGCGCGCGCGGCATGGTGAAGATGGATCAGCCTTGGGCAAAACTCAAAGTCGTGTGATCCGCAGAGTCTGTTTTGGCTGGACGTTTTCAATGGTGGTTTCAGCGCCATCAAGCCAGCGGATAAAAAGGTTCACATATTGGGTCGAGCCCAGTCCGAAGTGGAGGTCATGCGGTCCGCTCGAAGCGATGCCGGTCGAGCCGGCCGATACGGTTCTAGTGAGTGAGGGGGAGTCTCCCTCAAGGGATAAATCCACACGTACCCCCAAGCCCATGGTGTTGGGTGCATGGTCACGGATCTCCACCTTGAGCCAGCCTTGGTCGCCGCATCGTGCCATATGAAGAGCGGCGGGTTCGTCCAGGCTCCGACCCACCAGATCAAGCCAGCCATCGTTGTTGATGTCGGCGGGAAGCAAGACCCGAGACATGGCGGAATCATCGAGGTTCCACTCTTGGCTGACATCCACAAAGCCGGATGCACTTCCGGTGAAGACCATGTTGTTCTGTGCGTCTGGGTTCATCAGACCCAGGGTGCTTTCAAAGTAGCTGCGTTCCACCGGGTCCATCACATGGGCCCCAAAGGGAACCATGACATCCAGCCAACGGTCGTTGTTGAGGTCGGCCAACTCTGTTCCCCAGCCAACATTTTGGTTTTCCCAGCCACTGACAAGACCGGCCCCAATGCTGTTTTCGTACCAATCTCCAGCCCCGTCGCTTTCCATCCAGATAAGGTCATCCCACGAGCTGAATAAGAATTCCGATTTCATGTCGCCGTTGACATCACCCACGCCAAGTCCCATTCCGTATATCGGAACATCCAGAGAGGTTTCAGTGGCGATGTCCACCAAGATTCCATCGTCGTTTCGAAGTACGACGTTGGGATACGCGATGGGACCGAGATCGTTCACGAT
>Ga0315320_10004723_pt1 | contig 11152 bp, 6 predicted proteins | sample M140m21515metaG_FD_203458 | JGI IMG/M metagenome (GOLD analysis project Ga0315320, IMG submission 203458) | Ammonia-oxidizing marine archaeal communities from Monterey Bay, California, United States - M1 40m 21515 | ecosystem: Environmental > Aquatic > Marine > Coastal | place: USA: California...
CAAGGAGTGTTTGTGGTGGGATAAAAAAAACGGTGATTTTAATTTTATTGGGAAAGTTATTGAAAAAAATAACCCAAAAATAAAGTTATTAAATAAAATATTAACAAAAACACAATTTATGGATAAAGTTTGTACATCTAATTAATATTTATGTATTAAATATTATATATAAATATTATAAATGGATTATACAATTGAAACTTTCGATTGGAAATATTATGTGGAACAATATAGTGATCTTAGAGATGCTGGAATATTAACAAAAGAAAAAGCCTGGTGGCACTGGTGTAATTATGGAAAAAATGAAAATAGAAACCATAGAAAAATTATTACTTATGAAAAAAAAGATAGAATGACTAAAAACAAAATTAAGATAGAAGATAATACAAATACAAAAATCTCAATTGTTATGACATATTATAATAGAAAAAAACAAACTCTAGAAACACTAAAAGGTTTTCAAAGGATGTATGGTGTAAAGTATAATTTTGAAGTGGTAATTGTTGATGATAACAGTAATGATGAACATAGATTAGAAGAAGATATTAAACAATTTACTTTTCCAATTAATTTAATTGTTATTAGTGCTGAAGAAAAAGGAGAGAGAATAAATCCTTGTATTGCATATAATAGAGGCTTTAAGGAAGCAAAAGGAGAAATTATTATTATCCAAAATCCAGAATGTTATCACGTAGGTGATATATTAAAACATACTATCGACAATATTACAGATCAAGATTTTTTTAATTACGGATTTTTTACTGAAAATATAAATAACAATACAAAAAATAAAAACTATTGCTTTGTTTTAAAAAAAACAAATTTAAATATAATTGGTGGATTTGATAAAAGATTTGAAAATGAAGAAGGTTATCACTTTGAACATTTATTTTTAATGATAAAATATAATCTCAAACTAAAAGTAACAAACTATCAAAAATTAAATTACACTAAAATACAAGAAACTAATTCAAATGAAACTGTCTCAAATGAAAACAAAGATTTATACGAAAAAATAAAAAAAATACATGAAAGAAATGATTTTATTTATCCTAAGTTATTATTTTTGTATTGGGATGGTTCTCCATTGTCTTATTTAAATTATTTAACTGTAAAAAGTTTTAACAAATATAATCCCGAATGGAAAATAGTAGTTTATATTCCTAAAAAAGTTACAACTACAATTAGTTGGAAAACAGCAGAACAAAAAATAAAGTATAATGGGAAGGATTATTTTTATAAATTAAATAATATTGAAAATGTTACTATACAAAAAGTTTGTTTAGAGTCAATTGGTTTTAAAAGTAATGCTTCTGAAGTGATAAAGAGTGATTATTTTAGATATTATATATTAGAAAAATATGGCGGTTTATGGTCAGATTTTGATATAATATACACATCAAGCGTTGAAGATAAAATGAATTTTAAAAATGAAAGCGTTATATTTAAATGTTGTGCATACACTTGGTGGAAAAATAAAAGAACTAAAATAGAATTAGAGAGTGAAAAATATTATCCTGTTGGACTATTTTTATCAGTTAAAAAATCAAAATTTTTTAAATTTATTAAATCTCAATGTAATCAATATTATAATAGTTTAAATTATCAATCTATAGGTGCAAGTATGTTTCGTAATTTATTTTATAATTCTCATAGTTGTAATAAATTTGATATTAAAATGTGCAATGAAGATTATTATTTACCTTGGTCTTGGAATGAAACAAAAGAATTTTTAGTAAAAAAAAAAAATGTACTGCCATTAAATAATATTGGAATACATTGGTTTAATGGTGGAGATCAATCAAAAGAATATTGTAATAGGTTAGATACTAGGTTATATAATTTTAAAATAGAGTGTTTTTTAGATACATTTGTGTCTAAATATTTGAATAAAAAAAATATATCTTTTAAAAACATAGATATTATAATACATTACTCTGGACAAAAAGAAAAATTAAATATTTTTATAAAAAATTTACAGAACACATATACTAATTATCATATAAATTTACATTTAGTATTAAATAGCAACAACACATCCCATTTAGAAAATCAAGAAGGGTTTAGTATAAATTTTTATAATACTCTACAAGAAGCGGTAAACTTTATTAAAAACGAGTTTATTTTTTATCAAGATTTGACAATATTACACAATGAAGATTTATATCAGAAATGTATAAATAATATTGATAGTGAATATGACTTTATTGGAATTAATAAAACAATAAAAAATAAAAATTTATCAGTTGGATTTAAAGAAATTATAAATAAGAATAAACTTCCAGATATAATATATTTCAAAAAAGAAACTTATGTTAAAAATAATTTTAAATTTGAACCAACTATTTTAAATAAAAAGATATATAACTATAATATATTAGATTTAGATTGTATAACATATATATTTCCAAAGAAAATACCTAAAATTATACATTTTTATTGGGGAGCGTCAAAGTTTGATTATTTAACTAGTTTATGTATAAAAAGTTTTGTATTTAATAATCCTAACTGGGAAGTAAATATTTGGATGCCTAAAATAAAATGTAAAAATAATATTGTATGGGAAAAACAAGAATTCATCCCGCCTCATACAATGTCTTATAATGATATTGATTTTCTGAAGTATGATTCTCTACAAAATGAACTAGGAGTAAAAATTAATTATATTGATTATTTTGATTTAGGACTAAAGAGCAATTACCATGAAGTATTAAAATCAGATATATTTAGATGGAAAGTATTAAGTGAAATTGGTGGAGTTTGGTCAGATATGGATATCTTATTTATAGATAAAATAGAAAAAACAGACTTTAACCATATTAAACCAGATGGATTTGAAGAAATTGATTTAGTTGTTTCACAATACCAAAAAAAAATAAAAGAACTCCCTGACCCAATTGATTTTTATTATATTGGATTTCTAATGAGTGCACCAAATTCATTATTTTTTAAAATAATGTATGAAGAAAGTTTAAAAAATATTAAATCGGAGTCTTATCAGGGGGTAGGAGGAGATTTAATGAAAAGTTATTTTGGATTATTTGATGACATTAAAAAAAAAATAAATTCTGATAATTATGTAAATTTACAAATAGATAGTGTATATCATTATTGGTGGGCCGATTTAAAAAATTTATTTATTAATAAAAGTCAAAATAACATTTTTGAATATATACAAAAAAACAATAATATTATTGGTTATCATTGGTTTAGAGGTGTTCATTTATCAAAAATATATACACATTTTTATAACTATAAAAATAAAATTCAAAATTATAGCATCTTTAATGGTCCATTAACTGAATGGGTTAATCATTATAAAAGTAATTTCGATGACTTTAAATTAATTGTAAATGAAAAAAAAATATCAATTATAATGGGATATATTAATCGTTTAAAACAATTAGAAATAACAATTAAAACGATTATAAAATCAAAACATAAAAACTTCGAGATAATAATAGTAAATGATGGAAAAGAAGATTTAAATTTTTTAATTAACAAATATAGTAAGTATGATATAAAAATAATTGATAATTCAAATAAAGATTACATAAATCCTTGTATGACTTATAATAAAGGTATAGATCTAGCAACGGGTGATATAATTTTATTACAAAATCCTGAATGCTGTCATATTGGTGATATATTAACTACAACTAACTGTACACTAAAAGAAAACGATTATTTAGTATTTTCATGTTATTATTTAGATAATTATGGAAAAAATGATGTATTAACAAAAATATTATTTGAAAATGAAAAAGGTAATAATTTTTGGAATGAAAAAAAAATTAAAGATTTATTACATTTCACAATAGATTATTCAAATGATTCTGTATTACCTAAATCAAAAAAAGGGTGGTGTTCACATCATTATTATAATAATAATTATTTACATTTTTGTACTGCAATTTATAAATCTGACCTAATAAGGATTGGTAAATTTAGTGATGATTATAAAAATGGTATTTGTTTTGATGATGATGATCTAGTAAGAAAAATAATCCTTAATAAATTAAATTTATCTTATTTTCATACACCCGAACGTCCGGATTCTTATCCTGCTCTGGGAGAATTTTCTGCTTTTACAATACATCAACATCATGACCATTTTAAATACAACGACCCCAATATAATGGATAAATGGAGAGAAAATAAAAAATTATTTATTGAAAATAATGGAAAATTTATTGAAAAATATTTAACAATAAATAAGAATATTTTTGAAAATTATAACATATTATTAGTTAATGGTAAAATTACAAACTATAAATCAAATATTTATAAAATAAATTTTACAAATAGTAAAAATAAAATTATAATAAAACCAAAATTACATATGGATAAATTTAAATATGTTTTTAATGGTGGAAATTTAATATTAGAAAATAACATTTTAGAATTATATAACAATTGTATATTTAAAATTAAAATTAATAATAACAATGATAATCATATAATATGTAATGGTAATATTTTGAAAAAAAATGAAGATAATTTATATATTTATACGGGAAAATTACATAATAATCAAATAATTATTGAAAATAATAACACAGATTGTATTTTTAGTTTTGAATGTGAATTAGAAAATGTATGTTTTCAAGATAACACGCAATTTTTAAATATTGAATTATAAATTCTATAATAATTTTAATAATAATTATTTTATTATTAAAATTATTTCTATATTTTATATATATACATAATGAAAATTTATGCTTTTATACAAATGTATAACGAATCAATAACAGGTAATTTAAAAAGATGCTTGGATAATTGTATTCAATGGGCCGATAATATAATAATATATGATGATAAATCAACTGATGACAGTGTTGAACTAGCAAAAAAATATACAAACCACCTAATATTAGGAGAGAAAAATGAATGGAAAAAAGAAACATTTCATAAACAAAAACTATTAAATTATATTCATGATATGAATGAGAAACCTGATTGGATATTATGGATAGACTGTGATGAGATAGTGTCTAGAGATTGTATTAACAAATTAAAATCATTTTGTGAAGAAAATAAAAATAGTAATATAGATGCTTTCTCATTTCAACAAATAAATCTTTGGAGAGGAGAAAGATATTATAGAAAAGATGGTGTTCTCTATGGAGAAAATCCCCAGGGAGCAGGATGGTTTGTTAGATTATGGAAATATCATCAAAATTTAAAAATGAATGAAATAGAAGGGCTAGATCAAAGGTTGTATCCCATTACTATAAAAAATATACAATCGTGTGATTTTAAAATTATTCATTATGGTTTTTCTAATTATAAACAATTAATGAAACATATAGGCGTTAATCCTTCTAACAAACAGCAATTAATTGATACTGCTAGTGGTGATATATACGTTAAACTAGCAAATAAAGGTATAAAATGGGCAAAATCTTATGTTCGAAACGGAAAAGGAGTACCAAACATGTTTATCAATGAAGAAAATTTAATAGTAGAGAAATGTCCATTGGAGTGGTTTCCTAAAGAAAATATACCCGAAAACTTTTATTTAGAACCGAAACCATTTACAAATAATGAATTACTAGTTTATGATGATGTAAAAGAAAATATATTATTTTTAGGTAATTCTCAAATGAAAGTAATGACTAAATTTTGTAGTCATTATTTAAATAAAAAAATAGAATTCTTAAATGTTGTGTATGATTTAAAATATAAATCCCCCAGAGTAGATCATCTTATTAAAAATGCAGATGTAATAGTTACACAACCATTTTATAAGGGAAAATGGTACTATGATAATGAAAAAATAAATGAAATTCGTAATAAAAAATCATATTTATTAGTTGTACATTGTTTATACTATGATGGATATTTTCCATACATAAATATTGATAATTATAACGATAAAGAACAAAACGATAAACTTAAAAATGAAATAATTAAAAATTCTGATACATCATTTAAAAATTTGTATGAAAGAGAAAATGGAATAAATAATTATATAAAAATAGATATTCCTATATATAATTTTATTAAAGAAAACTATAAAAATAAAAGATTGTTTTTAAGAGAAAATCATCCATCAGATTTTTTAATGAATCAATATACATATTTAATCTATACAAAATTATGGAATGATATCAAATACTTTCAAATGAACCAATTAAATATTTATAATGAAAAATTTGATATAAAAAATACTTTAAATAAACCGGATACATATTTAGAAATAGATAATTTTACAAAAAATGTATTAGAAATATATTTTTAAAATAGTATTTATTATTTCCAGTAACAACCACCCTCAACATTATTTGCACTTTTGGGTATTTCACTTTCTTCAGGCCATTTCCAGTATTCATTCCAATATTTATTATCGAGCCATTTTTTATACCATCTTTTACCTTTAATTCCAAAAATTACTTGTGTAAAAGCACCAGTATAAATACTACCTTTTCCTATTTTTTTTATATAATGGGCTAAGGGCATACCATAACTACCACAACCTAAAATAGCAATATCAAACTCTAATTTATCTATTTTTTTACACATATCTTTAAATGTTTCTAACCAATTATCATGAGGAAATGGACAATTACCCTTTATTGTATTAGGACATTTTAGAATTTGTAAATCAAATTCAGGGTAATCAAAATTAAATAAATTCTTTCTTTTTGGAAATTGCATTTTAATACTTTCCTCAAATGGACTAATAACTAATACTTTTTTTCCTTCTAATGCAGGCATCCATGTTTGGAAAGAAGCAGGTGTAAATACATAAATTTTTTCATAGTGTTCTTTTACTATAACATCCCAAGTTGGAAATTCATTTCTATACAATAAATCGCATTTTAGTAAAGAGTCTAAGTATATTTCGCACCATTTTTTTAAAATATCGTCAAAATTATCATCTAGACAATAAAATCCAGTATTTTGCTGCATACAATTTTTTAAATAATTGGAAATGAATCCATTTTCAACATATTCTTTAATTGTTCCTGCTTCAATACCTTGTAACCTCCCAATTAGAAAGTTATTTTTGTTACTAATAATATCAAAAATAGCCTTCCCACTTTTGTGTATATATTCTTCAACAATCATTTATATTTATAATATATGTACATATAAAAAATGTACTATTTTAAAGAAAATATATTTAACAAAAAAGAATCTATAGTAAATATATAATGAAATTATTTATATTTGGTTCAAATGGGATGTTGGGGAATTACATTAAATCATATTTATCTAAATCATATACTATTATTGGATTAACGAGAAAAGATTTTGATTTATCTAATTTATCTATTGATTCTTTATCTAAATTATTAATATCTAAAGACTTACAAGAAAATGATATTGTTATAAATTGTACCGGTGTAATACCTCAATCTTCTAGACAACGGGGATTAAATACACGACTTTATTTTACAATAAATTCTCTATTTCCAGTAATTTTAAGTCAAATATGTGAGAAATTTAAAGCAAAAATGATTCATATAACAACTGATTGTGTTTTTAGTGGTAAAGATGGAATGTACAATGAAAATTCTATTCATGATGAAATAAATGATTATGGATTATCTAAATCATTGGGGGAATTATGTAAAGCCACAATTATTAGAACATCCATAATTGGAGAAGAAATTAAAAACAAAAGATCGTTATTAGAATGGGTTAAATCTAACTCGGGAAATGAAATAAATGGGTATACTAATCACTATTGGAATGGTGTAACATGTTTACACTTATCTAAAATAGTTGAAGATATAATTACTAAAAACAATTTTTGGAATGGTGTTAGGCATATTTTTAGTCCAAAATCTGTTTCTAAATATGAACTTGTATCAATGATAAATGATATTTATAATTTAAATATCAAAATAAATAAATTAGAAACTGAAAATAGTGTTAATAAAACTATAACAAGTATGTATGATAATAATTTTGTAATTCCTGATTTATTTCAACAAATCAAAGAAATGAAAGAATTTAATGTACTAAATATGTAATTTATTATCGTGAAATAATTATTTTAATAAATAAATAATTATTTCATCCAACACATTTTATTAATGATACTGTGGTAGCCACTTATTATTTTACATACTTTTTCGGAAAAATTTGCATCTTCATAATGAACAATTTTACTATGATTATTATCTAGTTTTAAAGCCACCGAAATAGATGTTTCTAAATTTTTCCAATCTATATTTCCTAATATAACAGATCCTGCATCAATTGTTTCTGGATGTTCTGTTGAATATCTTAATAAAACAGTTCGTAATCCAAGAATATTAGACTCTTCAGAAATTGTACCACTATCTGAAATTACAAGCATACTATTATTCAATAATTTATAATAATCTATAATACCAAATGGTTCAGTAATTATGATATTTTTATTATTCATAATATTTTCAACATTATTACTTTTAATTTTTTTCATTGCTCTAGGATGAGCGCCAAAAATAATTTTTTTATTGTACTTTTTATTTAGATTAATTAATGAATTTATCATTAAATTAAAATTTGTATCAGTATCAATATTATCTTCACGATGAGAACTCCAAACAATATATTCATCTTTGGTTAAGTTATATTTTTCTAATATAGTTGAAGTATTAATCTTGTCCTTAATACTATTATATACTTCTCTCATAGGTGATCCTACTACAAAACAATATTGCGGTTTAACATTTTCTTTCAACAAATAATTTTTAGATTGTTCCATATAACACATATTTATGTCTGATAAATGGTCAATTATTTTACGATTTATTTCTTCAGGAACATTGGGATCGAAAGATCTATTACCGGCTTCTATATGAAATATTGGAATTTTTAATCTTTTTGCACTGTAAGCACACATACAACTATTTGTATCTCCTAAAATTAATATAGCGTCAGGTTTTATTTCAAGAAAAATATCATATGTTTTAGAAATTATATCACCTACTGTAGAACAACAATTTCTTCTTGAACAATCCAAAAATATATCTGGTTTTTCTATGTTCAAATCGTTAAAAAAAACATCATTTAAATTTTTATCCCAATTTTGACCTGTATGTATTAATGTAACATCAAATAATTGTCTTGCTTTAGTAATTACTTGTGATAATCGAATAATTTCAGGTCTAGTACCAACTACGATAACTAATTTAAGCGTCATATATAAGATTATTATAAAAAAAAATAATATAATTTAATAACTAATTAATATTATTTTTTATCTGTATATATGTATATATGAATAATGGAAATAATAAAACAAATACCAATAAACATTATGTAAATAATGATGTTTTTTTCACATATAAAAAACTTATACGAGACACAAAATATACACAAGATTTAGGGAAATTATTAAATTATTTAAATATAACTGAATTAAAAAAAAAAGATAACTTGGTTATTTTTGATATAGGTAGTAATGTAGGCGTATATACTTTATTATTTACTAAAACATTTAAAAATATTAAACAAATTTATTCATTTGAACCACATTTAAAAACTTTTAATATTATGAATGATAATATTACATTAAATAATTTAAATCATAAAGTTTCACAATTCAATATAGGATTTAGTGATAAAAAGGGAAATTATAAAATAGGATTTCCTAGTAATGATTTACTAAAAGAAAATTCAATAACAGTAAACGATAATACTAATACAGATAAAGATACAGAATTTTATAGTTTATTTGGTAAAGAAAATACAGAAGATATTTTTTGTGATACTTTGGATAATTTTGTAAAAGAACACAATATTAATAAACTAGATTTTATTAAAATAGACGTTGAAGGATCTGAATTTAATGTTTTAAAGGGAGGAAAAAATACATTAAAAACCCTGAAACCTGTAGTAGTATTTGAATTTAATAAATTAACAAAAAATTTATCTGGATTAAATTCTGATGATTTATATAAATTTTTAAAAGAATTAAATTATAAAATGTATGGTTTTGAATATAATTTTTTTATAAATCCAAATGAGTTGAAAGATTTAAATGTAAATAATGTTAGTGATATTTTATGTATTCCAAATAAATAATAATATTTTACTAATAATTAATTTAATATATAGTTTAAATTAATTATTTATATATTTAGTAATATACTTTTATCATAATTTCGACAATTATTTTTAATAGTATATTTATCTAATTTAAAAATCATATCTATATCTTCATTTACATTTGTATCTAGATTCGATAATATTTCTAATATATAATTTGGATGTAAAGATAATGCACCTGCTATATTATAATACGGGTGATGTTGAATTTTTTTTTTGTTATATTGTTTTTTTGTTAAAATGTGCTTATCAAAAAATGTAATTATAGGTGTAATTTTTTCTTTAAAATTAACTTTACTTCCATATTTGTAACAAATATATTGTTCTGTTTTTAAATTACCAGCACCTCTTCCCAGCCCATTAATACTTGAATCTATCATTGAGCATCCATTGAATATTGCTATTTTTGCTTTTTCAAGACCGTCGCCATTATTGCTATGTATATGAAATCCTAAACTTAATTTCGAATTATATTTATTGAGTTCATAATAAAATTTATGTAATTGTATTGGTATATTTTTACTATTAAATCCTCCATATGTATCTGCCAAATATAAACTTTTAATTTTAACATCGTGAAATTCTGAAATAATTAGTTTTATTTCTTCATCATCAATTATATCTCCACATCCTAAATTAAAACATACTTCATATCCTAAATCTATTAAATCATTACAGAATTTTTTTGCAGTAATTATATCTTGTTTATTATATTTACTTATAACAATCCCTTCTTTTTTTGTGCATCGGGCTAAAAGTACTCTAATCATATCTATATTTGATAATTTTTTTTCTACAAAGTCATCTATTGTAACTGTACCTACTTTAGCCATTACACATATTTTGGTACCTTTATATTGACTCACTATTGCATTAATATCATCTTCTGTTGAATAACACCATTTTCCTTTGCCAGACAACAAATCTTTATTGGTTCTAAAACCAATTTCAAAATAGTTTATCCCTGTTTCGGTTACCGCTTTATAACAATCAATTACCTGCTCATCTGTATAATTCCAATTATTTAAATAACCACCATCTCTAATTGTACAATCAACTGTTTCAGGTTCATCAACTCTTCTCTCTAATATTAACT
>Ga0315320_10004724_pt1 | contig 11152 bp, 12 predicted proteins | sample M140m21515metaG_FD_203458 | JGI IMG/M metagenome (GOLD analysis project Ga0315320, IMG submission 203458) | Ammonia-oxidizing marine archaeal communities from Monterey Bay, California, United States - M1 40m 21515 | ecosystem: Environmental > Aquatic > Marine > Coastal | place: USA: California...
GAGCACGCAAAGCTCAATGGTCTACTCGCTCGTCTCGCCGCGCAGGCCGGTGAGGTCGACGAGACCGAACGCCTCGCGAAGGAGGCCTCCGAGACGCTCACGCGAGAGGGGGACGCGGGCGCCTTGGCCGTGGTTCGGCTCTCGCTGGCACACGCTTGGAAGCAGCTCGGTCAGCACGTGCGCGCACGAAACGAGGTGGAACGAAGCCGCGCTTGGGCCATCGAACATGACCACCCTTTGCTGCAGCGAAAGGCCGACGACCTGCTTCAACAGATGCCCGTGGAGACCCTCGACGACGGACGGCTTGACCTCTTGCTGCGACTCGCCACCGAAGTGAGCCGAGAGCGAGACCTGTCTCGACTCCTCGACCACATCGCATCTGCAGCGCTCGAACTGATCGAGGGTGACCACGCCTTCGTCTTGCTCTGCGACAAGGGCGAACCGGAGGTGGTCGCGACCGCCACGCGGAGGGCTGGTTTTGATGGGGCCCGCCCTTCGCTCTCCGTGGTTCAGCGAGCCATTCAGCAGCGGCGTGAGGTCATCGTGGCTGACGTATCCGAGCGGGCCGATTTACGAAGCCGAGAGAGCGTCGTGTCGATGTCGGTGCGTTCAGTCCTCTGCGTACCGCTTGTCGAGGAAGATCACGTCTTGGGCGCTGTCTACGTCGATCAAACCAAGGGCTCTGTGGCCGAGCTCCAACAAGCCACACGCTTCATGCGAGCGCTGGCCTCCCACGCCGCGGTCGCCGTCTCAAACGCGCGGACCCTGGCGACGGCAAAGCGACGGGCGGAGTGGGTGGCTGAGGCGGCGCACGACATCCGCGGACCGATCGGGACCGTCGTGTCGATGCTGGACAGCATGGAAGACCTCTCTGCAGGACGAGAAGAGCTGCGGTCGCTGGCGGTACACGCCATGGACGTCGCTGAATCGGTCCTGCGCGACGGCTCCACCGAGCGCCGCCCGGTCGACCTGTCCGCGGTTGTAGATCGAACCTGCGCCTCTCTGGAGCGCGATGTCGCCGGTTACGGTGCGCAACTGGTCTGGGCCTGTCCGCCCGACATATCGGTCATGGGGGTCGCCCTTGACTTGAGGCGCTGCCTAAGCAACCTGGTCCGCAACGCGGCGCGATTCAGCCCAGCGGGCGGCTCCGTTCGCGTGCGCCTCTCGACCCGAGGGCGCGCCGTAGTACTCACCGTCCACGACGACGGGCCCGGTATCCCACCCGATATTCTGGCGAGCCTGTTCCAACGCGGCGTGACCGGCAACGGCCCGCAGAGTCAGACCGGGTTGGGGCTCTCGATCGTAGCGGACCGGGTTCGGCGTCTCGGGGGGCAAATCGAGGCGAGCAACGCTGCCGAGGGCGGCGCGATCTTCACCCTGCAGCTACCCCGCTGCGCCTCGCCTGAACCCACACTGGCGGGCGCTCTCTAACGGTCATCGACAAAGGTACGTCCATCGACTGACGAACCGTGCTCAGCGCGGTATGTTTGGCGCCGAACCGCGGAGAGTCACGATGAAAACTACAGACGAACAACTGTCTTTGGAGCTCCGAGAGCTCTCCTTGAACGAATCCAGCTTCCGCGCGCTCGCGCTGCTTCCCCTCGTAGAGGTCGCGTGGGCCGACCACAGCATCCAGCCGCGTGAGCGCAGCAAGATCATGGAGATCGCAAAGGGGCACGGCCTTCTCGAGGGTCGCTCGGCAAGGCTAGTAGAGGCCTGGCTCACCCGTCAACCGTCCAAAGACTATTTCCGCAAGGGACGCGAACTCCTCGTCAAGTTGGCGCACCGCTCCGAGGGTCTTGGAAACGACCTGCCACCCGAGGCCCTCGAGACCGTGGTCGATTTCTGCTCACACGTGGCCGAATCCGCAGGCGGCGTGCTGGACGTGTTCTTCACCACCAGCGCAGCGGAGAAGGTAGCGATCCGCGAGATCGCGGAAGCCATCGAAGCCTCGTCCGAGCGGCACGCAGACCCCACAGCGGGGATCGTTGGACACACGATAGGCTTCGAGTGGCAAAAGCTCTTGAAGGAACTCGACGAGGACTAGGCGTCGGAGGTCGACCCACCGACACCCTCCCACGACTAGTGCTGTTCGATGCCTTGGAAGAAGTAAGCGACCTCGATCGCCGCGTTCTCCACGCTGTCTGAACCGTGCACCGCGTTCTGACCGATGTCGGTCGCGTAGAGCTTGCGCAGGGTGCCTTCAGCAGCCTCGGCGGGGTTTGTTGCGCCCATGATCTCGCGATTGCGGAGCACGGCGTTCTCACCCTCAAGAGCCATCAGCACACAAGGGCCGCTGGTCATGAACTCGACCAACTCGCCGAAAAAGGGGCGCTCCGAGTGCACCGCGTAGAAGCCTTCGGCCTCTGGCGTACTCAGGTGCACCTTGCGGATCGCGACGATGCGCAGTCCCTCTTCTTCGAAGCGGGCTACGATCTTTCCGATCACGTTCTTGGCTGTTGCGTCTGGCTTAATAATGGACAGTGTACGTTCGATTGCCACAGGACCTCCCTTGTCTTCTCTGGGCCGCTCGACTAATGCGCGGAAGGTTCCCTGACCACTCGCGAGACGCATGTGGTCCCAATATGACACACAAGGATGCGGGCATAACGACCGCTGGAGGTGGCATGACGCCGAGGTCGCTACGGGAATTCGCTATCCAATGGATGGCCGATGATCCAGAGGCTCAACACGCCGCAGAGGTCCAAGAGCGCCTCGACGACGAGCCTTGGCTCTCGGAACACTTTGCGACACCACTAGACTTTGGCACCGCAGGCATTCGCGGGAAGCTCGGAGCTGGACCCGCCTTTATGAACCGCGCCCTCGTGCGGCGCGTCACAGCCGCTGTTGGCGCCACCCTCTCCGAGCGCAGCGCCTCCGCGCTGGTCGTTATCGGTTTCGACGCGCGCGATGGTAGTCGCCTGTTCGCCTCCGACGCGGCGCGTGTGTTGGGCGGTCTTGGGCATCGCGTTCGGCTGTTCGAGCAGGTAGTGCCCACGCCACGTTTGGCCCACGCGGTAACGTGGCACAGAGCCGATGCGGGTCTGATGATTACCGCGAGTCACAACCCTCCGAAGGACAACGGGATCAAGGTCTACGATGCGCTCGGCGCACAGATCGTCGCACCGGTTGACGCCGACATTCGACGTCGAATCAACTGGATCGCGCCTCTTACCTCGATCGCCACACCCTCCCGCGAGGACCTCTCCAAAGCACAACTCATCGAGGCACCGGACGCGACGGCGCACGATGCGTGGCTGTCGGCGGCCTTGAACCAAAGGGTCGCTCCTCATGTGGAGCGTACGCCCCTTCGCATCGGCTACAGCGCGATGCATGGGGTCGCGGGGGAAGATGTCGTCGCGGTTCTGCAACGCGCGGGCCATCACGACGTGCGCGTCGTTTCTGCTCAACAATCGCCCGACGGCGCGTTTCCCACGCTGCCCAACCCCAACCCGCAAGACCCCAGCGCGCTCTCCAAACTCGTGGCGCTCGGCATTGAAGCGGACTGTAGGCTGCTACTCGCCAACGACCCCGACGGCGATCGTCTGGCGGTCGTGACGCGGGACGCGCAGGGCCGCCAGCGCGTATTCTCTGGCGATGAGATCGGTCTCTTGCTCGCCGCAGACCTTCTCGCGCACGGGGACCGCTCGACGCCGCGCTGTGTCGTCGCCAGCCTGGTCAGCAGCGGCCTACTCTCCGACGTCGCGAAGACCTACGGTGCGCGAAGTATTGAGACCCTCACCGGCTTCAAGTGGATCTCGCGTGCCGCGCTCGCCGCGGAGGAGAACGGCGAGCGGTTCGTTTTCGGATTTGAGGAAGCCATCGGGTACTGCGCAGGTCTTCACGTTCGAGACAAGGACGGCGTCACCGCTGCGGTCTTGGTCGCAGACCTCGCGGCGAGACTCGCCACCACCGGTAGAACGTTGGAGGATGCCCTCTACGAACTGTTCGAGGCCCATCAGTTGGTGGTCAACGTGCAGCAAGCGATACGGTTTGAGGGACCCCACGCGGCAGACGAGATGGCCGACGCGATGACCGCGCTGCGCAACTCGCCGCCCCGTCTCTTCGGAGCGCATCCGGTGCAGCAGGTTCGTGATCTGCTCTCGGGACAGGTGATTCACTATCCGGCCAACGACGTCCATCAGACGACCCTGCCCTCCGCAGACGTCTTGGAGTGGCGCCTAGAGAACGGTGACCGGGTGCTGTTTCGTCCGTCTGGAACGGAGCCCAAGCTGAAGATCTACGCGGAGCGACGACGAGACTGGCAGACCGACAAGCCAGGCGTGACACAGCATCAGGCTGCGAAACAAGAAGCGCATCGGCTGCTCGAGCAGGCCGCGAATTGCCTGCGGCAGCGCAAATAGGACGATGTGCGGCAGCGCATGCACACCACACAGGGTAGAATGCACCGGTGAACCCAAGAGAGCGTCTCCGATGAATCGTCCACTCCTATTCCTCTTGTCGCTAGTCGGCTGCGCAGCCTCCCCGACTCCCAAAGAGACGGGCGAGACGTCCCCCGCGACCTCCCCTACGCAGACGACGCAGACCCCATCGTCCACCATCGACGGTGTGCCCGTCGGGACGCGTGTCCGGTTCGTGAGTTGGAACATCGAGCGCGTGGGCCGCGACGGCTCAGAAGAGCTCGCTGCGCTGATCGATGTGTTGCGCAGAATCGACGCCGATGTCGTTGGCCTCAACGAGGTCGATGAGGGTGAGACGGACCAACTTCGACAGGTCGCGAAAGAGCTCGGATATACCACCGTCTACGTCCCCGACAGCAACCCCTTTGGTGAGCTGCGAAACGGGGTCCTCAGCCGACTACCGGTACAACGCAGCACGGCATGGAAAAGCGCCACCCTCTCCAGCGACACCCGCGCGAACGACATGACGCGGTGGCCTCTAGAAGTCGAGGTAGATGTCGATGGACTGCCGGTCCGCTTTGTGATCCAACACTTTAAGTCTGGCTTCGACGCGGCCGACACCTTCCGTCGCGCGATGGAAGGTGCTCGAATCGGCCAAGTAGCGGTCCACGATCCAGACGCCCCCTTGGTGGTCGTTGGGGGCGACTTCAACGCCGAAACCGATGAGTCCAACTCTCCGCGAGACTGGACCTTCACACCGTCGGGACTCCCCAGCAGCTATGCGCTCGGTGCAGATCTAGCCGCCGGTCTCGGCGATGGCCTCGCCAACAGCAACTTCGAAGCGCTCTCCGATTTGGGCTTCGAGGCCGTGGACGCGACCCAGCCCGATGGCCGAGACGCAACACGCGACGTGTCGGGTCGGCGCCTCGACTACCTGTGGGTCTCCCCTTCCATCGCCTCGCGGTGTGCGATTCAAGCCGAGGTGTACGACGCACGCGATGACGCGAGCTCCACCCTAAGCTTCGCAGGCGAACCGCCTGCGCGCGAAGCCACTGCCCAAGCGTCCGACCACTTCCCCGTCATCGCAGACATCTGGATTCACCAATGAAAACAACGCTCGTTCTCGCCGCCCTTCTTCTCGGATGCTCCAGCCAAAACAATGCGCCTCCCTCGTCTTCTGCCGAGGGAGAGCGAGCGCCGGCGGCCGAACGGATCGAGGTCGCTCCTGAGGAAGCCGAGCCAGAAGCTGAAGAGAAATCTCCCGAAGTTCCTGACGCCGAGCCGGAGCCCGAAGAGCCCCTACCCGACGCCGAAGCGGACATCGGGCCTGGTTTGGGCGATGGTGCGGCATGCACCAGCAACGACCAGTGTGAGAGCGGGACATGTGAGGGAGAAGGCTGCGGCGACGAAAACCCGGGGACGTGCATGCCATCGATGCGCATGTGTCTGCGCGACCTTCGCCCCTTCTGTGGCTGCGACGGAAAAACCTTCATGCGTGGAAGCAACTGCCCAGGCAAGCGCTTCGCCGCCCGAGGTCCATGTGACGGCGATCCTCCCTCACCCCAACTCCCACCTCGATAAACGACCAGCGATGATCAGCTGGGTGGAGGGAAGGGAAGGTCTCCGTCTGCGGGTGGCGGAGCGAGCTCTTCCACGTCAAGGTCATCGAGATCGCTCATGTTGCTCTTAAATGCCTTGCGGAGCGCGCGCTCATCACGACGCGTTTTCCCGCCAAACCGGTAGCCGATGTCGAAGGCTTGAAGCGTCCAAGCTAGGCCTGGTGCGCTGATACCTGCGCCCATTCGCATCTCCCACTGACGCCACTGGAACTGCCAGCCGAGGCTCGCCGCGTAGAAGGAGCCCGGTGAGACCCAGCTCTGATAGGCCCCCTGAAGCGCAAGATCGCCAGAGGCGATGAAGTTGTCTTCGGCTTCTGGGAAGTAGGTGTCGAGGTCGAACCCGATGCGCACACCGGCGTACATCGGACCTCGAAAACGGAACAGAATACTGTCGCGACGGTTGAGCCGGTAATCTACCCCGACATGAAAACTCGCGGTCTCGCCGGTGAGCGCCGGCACGAGCTGCGGCCCATCCGCTGGGTCTCCGAGCCCGAGGTTCAAGCCCGGTGCGATGAGCGACGGAAGCGAGAGCAGGCTGAACTGCCCTTCGGCGCGGGCTTGAACGTAGTTCAACCTCAAGTGCGCGGTGACCGGGTCCGCAACTCGGTAGGACAGGTACGCTGAGATACCAAAGAAGTAGGCGCTGGACGTCTCCAGTACCTCGCCTGCGGTCTCCCCAAATAGCCCCAGGCTCTGTGCCAAACCCAAATCTGCGTAGCTCTTCGCCAACGGCAACGTCACATAGTTCGCGCCAAGCGCGAAAGCGGCCCGTTCACCACGCGAGATGTTCACCTTGGCGCTCATATTGAACGCACCAAACGCATCCAATACGGGGATAGAGCCCAACTGGAGCCCAGGTGCGAGGCCGTACTCGAGACTCACGAGTCCCATTCGGGTCTCACCCCACTCCAAGGTGTACGCCGTGAAATCCGTTGTACCGTAGGGGTTTTGCGGCAACCGATGATGCTTGGGCTTCAAAAACTGCTCTTGCGAACGTGTCAGCCCCTCATCCAAGACCTCGGTCACACCCACGCCCTCGAAAAGTGCATCCACCCGTTTGGCAGCGACCGCACCTTGAATCTCGAGCGCCACGAACACGCCCGAATCGCGACAGGCCTGCACAACCTTCATGACCGTCTCGTAGGAGGCCGTCGATTCCGCCAAGACCACTGCGCGAAGCTCTGGCTCGTCTTCCTGCATCTGCACCAGTTTGTCTTCGATGTCGGTGAGGAACAAGATATCATCGCCGAGGTACAGATTTCCGTCCTGCGCGACGTACACTTCAATATCAAGAGCCGAGCGCTGCCCGGGGGCCGCCAACTGCAGCTCATCGATCGACTGTGCGTAGCCCAATGTCATCCAACTCAGAAGCAGCCACCACATCGAAAACCTCCGATTTCTGTCTACATTGCGTCCACAGGTCGAACGCTTCGGGAGTACCCCTTAAGAGACAAGACCGACCGTGTCGCACACCAATCCGTTCCACTGGAGATCACACGCCATGCACATAAAAACCAGCCACCTACTTCGGCACCTCGCGATCGGGGCGCTCTGTGCAACCGCTGGGTGCTACAGCGAAAAAGACTTCGTGGACGATCTCCAGACGGTCTACTGCGACGCGCTGTTTGCCTGCTACGATGCGCTTGAGGCAGACTGCGATGTGCTGACCTGCCTCTACCCGGACGAAGCGTCATGCGAGGCGACGCTAGCGGGCTACTACGAAGACGACCGCGGGGCCTGCAACGACGACAGCCGCTTTGTCCCCAACGAAGGGCTCACCTGTGTCTCGGCTCTCCAGACCTTTGAATGCGCCCGCATGGTGAGTGGAGAGTTTCCTCCCTCGTGCGAGCGCGCGTGCGACGCGGACGGCTAGCGCTTTCGATTCTTTTTCATCCAGTCCAGCGCCGACTCGGCCTGCCCACCCACTTTGGGCTCAGGCGCAGGTGTGCGGGCCGCAGAGGGCTGCTTCTTTCGGGCGGGCTCACCGGCAAGTTGAGCCTCGCTTTGCATCAGGTCATCCAACGACAGTTCAGGCGGCGAGTCTTCATCGAACGCCGCCGACAAACCAAAGAGATCCTTCAGTTCTAGCGCCCCTCCACACTCTGGACAGGCCATGCCTCGACCACCCAAAGACTCGGGCTTGAGCATCGCGTTGCAATGGGGGCATCGCACATGGTCAAAATATGACATCGTCATCTCCTCGAAAGCAAGGTAGCCAAGTTGTATCCGCCTGGCGCGATAAAGAAGGAAAGCGATGACTATGAACCCCGATGAACCAACGCAGAGTGTGGACTGGCGGCAACGCCTGACACCCGAACAACACCACGTCTTGCGCGAGGGCGGGACCGAACCACCATTCTCCGGAGCCTATTGCGACGAGACGCGGACCGGCGTGTACCACTGCGCAGGCTGCGACGCCGAGCTCTTCTCGAGCGAGCACAAGTTTCATTCGGGATGTGGCTGGCCGGCCTTCTCTGACGCAAGAGACGTCCAAGCGCTTCTCGCGCTTCAAGACACAACCCACGGTATGACCCGCACGGAGATTCGCTGCCGCAGCTGCGGGGGGCACCTCGGCCATGTCTTCCGCGACGGACCGCCTCCCACCTACATCCGGTATTGTATCAACAGCCTCGCCATGCGCTTCGAGGCGGGCTGACTAGCTCGCCGTTCCGGACGTGGACGTGTCGGTCCCGTCTGAACAGTCGAGTTCGCCCTCTGCGCCCTCCAGTACGATGGGGAGCGTAAAGGTGTCGATCCCTCTTCGGGACGTGACGTAGTCGATCACCTCGACCTCGACCTCCAACATCATCGCATCCCATGCGCAGACCTCTTCCAGCGATGGCCAGGTGGCCCAGAGGTCGTCGACCAAGCCGCGCGCCTCGCTGTAGTAGCCCTCGCATGTCTCGTCAGACCACTCAATCAGGCCAACACCGACCCGATCCGAGGTCTCGTCGCCACCCGCGAGTTGCTCTTCGGTCTCTACGAGCCGAAGTTTGGTCACGAAGAACACCTCTTGCGGTACACCTTGTGCCGTGAAGCAGGCGTCCACATGGTAGCCGCCTTGTGGTCCGTTGAAGACGACGACATGCGACGCTTCGTCGCCGGCCACGCAACCCTTTGGACCGGGGACTCCAGCGGTCACGATCAAAGGGGCTTTGGGGTCGAAGTTTGGTCGGCCGTCGCCGTCAGTGTCCTCGCACGAGAGCACAGGCTCTGTCGTACTGGTCGACGTGGTCGTCGTGCTGGTGGTAGTCGACGTCGAGGTAGGCTCCGTGGTCACGCTCCCCGCGGTGGAGCCCGTCTCTTTCGTTTCGACCTCCTCTCCGCAAGCGGTCAGACAGAACACTCCAAGTGCCAATTTCCAGACGTACATCGTTCACTCCCACATTGTCTGCACCCTACACGCTCCAAGGCATAACCGCCAGCCCAAAGCGGATCAGCCTTACGATAGACCTACAAGAATGCGCGGAGGTAGTTGATCACTTGCTCGTTTTCGAGGCCGAGAATCTTCCCCGCTTGGCGGAGCACCATCATCTCTCTCTTGTCGAGCGACCCGTCGCTGTAGCTTGCGCTGAACAGCAACCCGATCAGGGCCAGCTTGTCGTGGTGACCGAGGCGCGAGTGCAACTGATCACAGGCGGCCGTGTACCACTTCTTCAACAACTCCGGCTGAGCGAGTCGGCGAGCGTGCATCAGATCAGCCGGGAACATGTCATACAAAAAGCTCTTCTCGTCGCTATCCACCACACCGTCCGCCTCGACGATGCGCTGCACAAACACACGAGCGAAGGCCAAACGCATGCGCTCCAAGTCGTCGTCGGCTTCGCGACCGGGGCGTCCAATGACATGCACAAGTCCCGGCAAAAACACATCTGGGCGGGCCCGACTTGCGGCGAGCTTCCCGACACGCACGCGCGCGACGCCCTCGAGGTCGAGCCAGTAATGATAGGCCACGCCCTCCACTCGGGTCCAAACCTGGTGCATATCGCCGCCCTTCATGTACAGCGAGCGAAGCGCATGATCCGGAACGGACTCAATCGTGGGAGCGCTCCACGGCACCGCTGTGTCGCTAAGCGCCTCTTCAAGGGTGTTTAGATGATGCGGTGCCGCGGGTCCATCAATCACAAAGTGCAGGGTGACTTGGCTGCGACGCTGATCGGACGAATCCAACCCGACGCGCCAACAGAAGTAGGCCGCAATGTCCAAACTTGATGACGCATAAAAGGAGCGCAGCGCCTTGGCCGCGATACGCTGTACGTCGACCCAAGGTCGACCGGCCAGAAGCTCGGCCGCATCGGAGATAAACACGATACCGTTCGGGTTCGAAGGCAACGAGATGCTTTGATTCACCAAGACAGACACCGGACCACCCACAATTCGATTACGACTGGACACTAGCTGAACAAACCCTCACCGGCACGGTCTAGTTTTGAGAGATGCGCATTGACAAAAATTATCGCACACCGGGGCGCCTCTGGATTGGTCCCCTTCGGCAACACGTATGAGGCCTTTGACGCAGCCGTCGCGGTTGGGTGTTCATGGGTTGAGATCGACATCCGACGGCTCGGCGATGGCGAGTTGGTGGTGTTCCACGACGCGGCGATCGGGGGGCACCCCTTGTCCTCCATCAACATCAGCCAAGCGCGTGATGTCGCGCAGCAGCTTGGGTTTCATCTTCCGCGACTCGGAAGCACGCTTGAGCGATACCGCGGACGCCTCAAGTTCGATCTGGAGTTCAAAGATCCAGACTGCGAGTCAGAGGTGATCACACTGGCCAGCGCGACGCTGGGGGAGGAGGCCTTTGTGTGCACATCCTTCGACGAACAGATCGTACACAACCTCCAACAGATCGCGCCCAGCGTGCCCGGCGGACTGCTCCTCAGCACGCAGCGCGACCATCCGGGTGTCCCCGATATCTTCCCGATGCGGCGTGCCCGACAGTCGTCTTGCACCTTCGTCGCGCCCTATCACTCGTTGGTCGAAGCAGGCATCATGCGGCGCATGAAGCGCCTCGGGTACCCCGTCTGGGTCTGGACCGTGAACGAGCCGAAACGGATGGCACGGATGCTTAAGTTAGGGGTCGACGCGATCATCACCGACCGACCCGACTTGGCCTTGGCGCTGCAAGAGCGCTTGGCGGTCTCTTAAGGCTGGCGGGGTACTGCCCAGATG
>Ga0315320_10004726_pt1 | contig 11150 bp, 6 predicted proteins | sample M140m21515metaG_FD_203458 | JGI IMG/M metagenome (GOLD analysis project Ga0315320, IMG submission 203458) | Ammonia-oxidizing marine archaeal communities from Monterey Bay, California, United States - M1 40m 21515 | ecosystem: Environmental > Aquatic > Marine > Coastal | place: USA: California...
AAAATCCTTAGTTTATAAAATATGAAATTGATTGAAATAATTATTTATTTGTTAGAGAATTTTCAAATATGAAAGATGAAAGTTGGATATTGAAAAAAATGATATGTAACAAATAGTTATTAATTGATTATAATTTTTGAAATATGTATTTGGCCTTTTATTTTAATTTTCAAAAGATATATCCCTTTAATTAAATTGCCAACATATAATTTATCATGATTAGTCTCTATGCTAATCAATTTTCTCCCATTAATGTCAAAGACTTCACAGTGTTTAACACCTTTTATAGAAGAATTTATATAAACATAATGATCATTAATTGGATTTGGAAAAACACTTAATGACAAGTTTGTCATTTCAACAGTTGAAAGCTGTTCGTCTTTTGTTAAAAAACTATACCAAGAATTACCCTCTGAACCTACGTTTCTAACATACATTGTATTACTTGTTCTTGACAAAATTTGATAGGTTTGTCCACTAAGTGCGGTATACATTCCTAAATTACCAAAAGAATTAAATGTGATAGTTTCTTCATCATCTTCAGCATCACTGGTAAAATATTGATCTGTATGATCAATTAATGGGTAATAGAAATATTCATTATACTGATTGTCTGCTGAATATGAGTTTTCTAAATTTGGATCAAAGGCAGCATCAATTTCAGGTTTTTTTCCAAAGATTGATTCATCATCTCCAGTATCAATTTCCATAACTCCATTTTCAGTAAATATCCATCTGTCATCAAACAGTCCTGTATCGGAATCTTCGAAAGCACTAGAGTTCCACCATGGGGAATAATCTGAGCTTCCACCTAAACCTCTGTAATTATCAACTTCTGCATGAATTCTCCAATTTCCAGAAGATAAAAATTCTACCAATTCCTCATTCGAGTTATTGTTACCGTCAGTTGATTCAAATTCCATCCAATTTAGGTTAAATGGAGATTGTATTACAGTCATTCTTAGAATGTATAAACCCTCAGTTAAATATCTTGAAAATGAAATTGTTTGCCAGTTTTGCCAACCACCTGTGTTGGGGGTAGATATGATTCCGATATTTTCTACAGATGTGTCATTAATTAACTCTAATTTTAATGATCCCTCTCCCTGAGAGGCAACTCTAAAGCTTATTGTATAATCACCTGAATCATTAATAGCTACAAGATAATCTGCAAAATCTCCTTGATCTGTATAACCTATATTTAAGCCGCCAAAAGTATCGCCTGTATCTTCTGTCTCTAATCCTTCTTGGAAATAAAAATCTTCGGCTTGTATCCTCCCAGGGATTAATAATCTTGTGGACACATTATTCTCCACTGGGTAATCTTGAAAACTGTACAGGTACTGATCTGACTCAGAAAGTAAACCATCACCATTGTAGCTTATTGTAATTTCATCTTGAAATGACATATAATTTTCAGTTATAATATTTATAACTTGACTATTGTTAGAGTCAATTTCAACTGCTGAAATTTCTGTAGATTCATCATTTAATTTAAGATCAAACAAATTCATATCTAAGTTTTGACTTGTCAATGGATGTGTTAAAACTATTTTAATTGACTTTTCATCTTCTAATGTATTTGCTAATAGTACTTCAAAATCGGGGTTTTCATCCTCAGATTCAAAAAATTCTAGCTTACTTAGGTTAAAGGATATATTTCCTTTGATTTTTAATTTAAGTTTTTGAACTCCTTCTGCTAAATAAACATTTGTAGTTAACCTATTTATGAAATTTGAAAAGCTTCCACTGTTGTACAGATTAATATAGTCTGTTACCTCTAAATCATCAACAAATAATTTAATCTTTCCCCCACTTTGTTCAGAAGAGTATCTAGTTATAATGTCATAGAACCCAGATTGCTGTACATCAACAGTGTATAATAACCATTCTCCATCCTCAACCCAACCAATATTAAATCCGTTACTTTCACTGTCATTAGATTCTTGAATATCTACACCATCATTTCTGAAACTCCAACCATTATTCCAAGTAGTATATTCATCGGATGAAACTTGGTATGTACCACTAATAACATCAGAGTATGCATATTCTTGTGTGCCTAAATCGTATTCTGTTAAAAAGATAGTCCCAGGTATTATGTTATTAGAATAGGCAACAGTCTCATTAGTATGAGGTTGCCTCATCATAGCATCAATGACATTACTGTTATAATGAGTATTTTCAATACGAGAGTCAGTACTAAATTGGATAAGTCCTTGCATAGCATTTTCTATACTTGGTTGATTTTGTCCATTTCCAAAATAATCAATAATAGATTGAAAATTAGTGTTAGATGAAATTGATAAGGTCGAATTTATAGACTCTGTTTTTTTCCATGGCCACCAAGCCCAACCTATATCATTGTCCTCAAGTAATCTAATTGCATCTGTAAACCATAAGTTAGAGTTTTCTCCAGATTCACCCATCCATAGAGGAGTATTATATTGATTTCTAATATCAAGTACCCATTGAATTGACTCAGTGGTATTATAACTCCAATATTTATGAAAACTATAAACCATATTATCATCCCATGGCGGTATTAGTCCTGTGAAATCATTAGCAAACCAATTTCCTTCAATGAATATAATATGATTAGTATCATGTTCTCTAATTGCATTTGTAACCTGAACATAAAAACTTCTTAATTCAAAATTTGCTAAATCCCAATTAGTTTCATTTAGTAAATCATATCCTCCAATCCATGGCTCATCCTTATATCTAATTGCTAATTGTTTCCAAAGAGCAATAGTCTTATTTTGATTTTCTACACTTTCCCATAAAGACGGAAATTCAGAATTATAATCTGAAATAGCCGCATCGTAACCCTGTCCACCTGGAGCTGCGTGTAGGTCTAGAATTAAGTACAATTCGTTTTGTTCACACCAATCTAAAAGCTGATCAACAATTTCGAAACCTCTGTCTAGCCATGTATTTTCTCCTTCAACGGGCTCATTTTGTATTGAAAGTGTAAAAAGATCATAATGCATTGGTAGACGTATACTGTTAAACCCCCAGCTAGCAATTGAGTCAACATCTTGTTCATTTACAAAATTATCAAGCCAAGATTGAAAAAATAATTCTGTATTATCAGTTCCAACAAGGTTATTTAACTTTTCCTTAAATTCATGTTGAGTGTTTGCTCCAGAAGAGTAGTTAAACATATAAGGTTCTTGAAGCATCCAACCACCAAGTCCAGCACTTCGAAGAATAACCTCATTGTTATTTTCGTCTACAATGACTTTATTAAGAGTTCTTAAGTTTTGGCCGTATAAGGTCGAATAAATTAAAAGTAAAAGAAATATTGCAATCTTTCTCATTAATCAAGATTATCAAGTCCGTATAAAGTTATTTCAGAACCATGACAATATGTATCACTTCCGTAATTAGATGTAATTGATATTTTTAAATAATTAAACTGTTCCGAAATACCTTCTAGCTCAAAATCATGTCCATTCGCAGCAGCATCCATTGCAGCTTCAGGAATATTTCCATCTGCATTTCTGGGATCACCAATATCATATTGCCCTAATAGTGTCCACTCTTGCCCATTATTACTAGCGAATAAATCAAAAGATTTCATATTCTCTTCTTGATAGTAATAGGCAGTTACAGCTGATGGTCCATTATACCAGTATGCTCTTTGCCAAACTTTCAGCCTGTGTATTTTTATAGTTTTATTTAAATTTATAACAATATCAAGAGGCCAATTTAATGTTCCGCCATTTTGATCCCTCCAAATAATAAAATAACTATTGTCAGCATCTGTTTCAGCAGTATCAATAACATCATCCCAGAAACTTACAGTTGAGCCTTCCCAAGCATTACCATTTATTGATTGATTAGTAATTAGACTCCATGTGGATTTATCAATTAATTCTTCAAAAAGTGGAGCATAAACTCCTTTTTCTTCCAAATCAGTAATGTTTCCGTCAAAGTCCTCGACTTTAGTTAAAAAAGTCAAATCAGTAGCTTCAAGTCCTCTAATGAATCTATTTTCAACAGAACTGTTGGAGGACAAAATTCTTATTTCTTCTTCAGATCCATTTTGAATATGAACGTGTACATATACAGTCTTTGACTCTATATTTTCCCATTCAATTCTAACCCCACCTAAATCGGGAGTTATTTCAATACTTTCCTGTACTAGATAAATAAAGGATTCAAGAGGAATAAAATCTACGATTTCAGCTTGTGATGTATTGTCATTATCATCAACAACATACAAACTAACCTCAACTGGTAAAGTTTGGTTTAACCCTGAAATTTCAATTTCATTGTTATGTACGCTAGATACTCTAAAAACATCTACTCCAAGAGTGTTTGTATATTCTGCTCTCACAAATAGGATGTCATTATCATCGGGAAGAGTGTAGGAAATAATTCCACCGCCATTTGTTGGAGTTATGGAATCTATAGATAATTTTCCAGGTGCAGTGACATCACCACTATCTTTTTCTTCACAAGAAAAAGTAAATAATAACATTGTAAATAAAGTGAGTAATATTTTTATTTGTTTTTTCATATTAATTAATTTTTTACCAACCTGGATTTTGAATTAAATTAGTGTTTATAGTAAGCTCATTAATACTTATTGGATGTAAATAATCTCTAGGACTATTAAATGATCTATTTCCAACATCTCTAAGGGTGTAGAAACCATCTTGTGTAGTTTCATCAACTGACCAACCCTTTACTGGAGAATTTAAATAGTTTTCAGCAAGCTTCCATCTTCTTAAATCATTATATCTGTGACCTTCAAATGCAAACTCAATTAATCTCTCATGTCTAATAATGTCTCTTAATCCATCTTGAGTTGTGTGCTTGTTTACTGTAGCGGCGATTGAACCATCACTCCAAGCTTCTTCAACAGTTTTTATTCCCGCTCTTTCTCTGACGATATTTAACATGTTGTAAACTTCTTGAGAGGGTCCATTAAATTCATTAGCTGCTTCTGCAAAGTTTAAATAAAGCTCTGCTAATCTAATCATAGGCCAGGAATATTGAACTATTTTGTCATAACCATCTCCCTCAGAGTCTGGGTGAACAATTTTTTTAAGCGCATAACCAGTAATTAGATAGTCACTTGTATTAGCAATTCTACCATGGGTTTCTCCTTTTCTCATTTTTAAATTCCACTTACTTCCCCAAGTTCTGTTGTAGCCTCTATCAAAACCAATGTTAGCATAAAATCTTGGCTCTCTGTTTAAATGTAGGGTAGCTGTACTTTGAGCGTACTGAGCATAAGAATTTTGTAAAGCAGAGATATTTGATAAATTATATCTATTGATGTAATCAAATGTAAGGTCTTCATCAATAGGTAAACCATTTTTAGTATAATACATCTCTACGGATCTAAGAGTTGGTGCTACCCATTGCCAAGCAGCTTCAACTGATGATGATGTTGGGCTCTTCATCAAAGAGCCAGCTTGAACTTGCCACCAGTTAGTTCCCACTGGATTTGAGTGACCCCAAAGAAGCTCATTATTCCATCTATCTACAATTGAGTACCTAACATCGTATTGTTTTTGTACAATTTCATATTCATAATTTTCAGTATCAAAAGTTGGAGGAGTATCAGTGTACTCATATAAAGCTGAACCCTGTTCAATAGCAGCATTTATGGCATCCAAAGATGCATTCATTGCTAATTCCCATTTATTGATATCATAACTTTGATTAAAGAAATGTTCCCCATCTTCGTTTACAAAGCCAGAATAAAACTCACTATTTCCATTAAACAAAGGACTAGCTGCAAATAATAAAACTCTAGACTTTAAAGATTTAGCAATAACTTGATCAACTCTACCTAAATCATTATTATTTAGAACTCTCAAAGGTAAATTAGAAATAGATAAGTCAATTGTTTCAGTTATGTATGTAATACATTCATCTATTGTATTTCTTCTCACACTTACTTGTTGATCATTTGCTGAAATTGGTAAATTCTCATCAGTTATTGGAATGGGGCCGTAGTACTTTAAAAGAGTAAAATGATAAAAAGCTTTTAAAAACTGAGCTTCAGCCTTCCAGGCATCTTTTTCCTCTTGTGTCATATCAACAACATTATCCATGTTTTCAATTAATGTGTTACAGCTTCTAATTCCTCTCCACAAAGACCCGTGACGTTCATATCCTGACCAATAACTCATAAGAGGGTTAGATGATGATTGAAGACCTTTCATTAATCTTATCCCTGCTGTTTCTTTCGCAATAGGAGTTGTTAATGCATCAGTAGCTGTAAAATAAGAACTATACAAATCATCATTCTTAGGTAAATAACTGTAGCATGTTACGAGCGCTGTATATGCAGATTCTTGTCTATCGAAAAGTAAGTCTAGTTCCTGAGTTTGATCAGGAACAATGTCTAAATATTCATCACAACTAAAAAGTGTAAATGAAATAAGGGCAAAGTATATTATATTTTTTTTCATATTTATTTTTCTTAAAATTTAACTTGTAATCCTAAGTTGTATATTTTTTGTGGGGGATAACCTAAACCATTCTCACCCATTTCTGTATCCCACAGGTCAAATTTGCTAAAGGTTACCAAATTTAATCCTGTGAAGTATATTCTTGTGTTTAGTCCACTAAATATTCCACTACTTTTTTCTGGAAGTGTGTAACCAAATTCAATATTTTTTAATCTTAAAAAATCTCCATCACGCTGCCACCAAGTTGACTGCTGAGTGTTATTACTTATTTCATAGGTAGAAAGTCTAGGCCAAAATGCATTTGGATTTGGGTTGTTTTCAGACCAATAATTATTTGCAATTACACTTAATGCATTTCTTTCATTTACAAAAGGAGAAATATCATTTGGATTTATAAAAAAGGAAACCTTTGCAGCACCTTGCATAAAAATAGATAAATCAAAGTCTCTATAACCAGCTGAAATACCAAAACCGTAAATGATTTCTGGGACTTCAGGAGATCCTATTGCTGTTCTATCATTTTCATTTACTACACCATCACCATTTAAATCTGTGTATTTTATATCACCTGGCAAATAAGCATTGGAAGATGATGAAAATCCATTAAATTGTTCGGGTGAATTAGCAATATCTTCAGCATCAATAAATAATCTTTCAGCAATTAAACCAAAGGGCTGATTAACTGGATATCCAATTCTACTTAAGTTATCAAATTCATATATAGGATCTCCATTTAAAATAATTTCATTAGTAGCGTAAGTAAAGTTTGCTCTACCCGTAATATACAGTCCAGAAGAAAACGCTTGATTGTAATCCATTGAAGCATCAATACCTTTTGATTTAACCTCTCCAAGGTTACTGCTAATTCCAGTGGTTAAACCCATGGATTCTGGAATGTAATTTCTTTCCATGTAGATTTGGGTTCTATGCTCAGTAAAATAGTCAACTTGAAGGTTTAAAGCCTTATTAATTTCAAGTTCTAAACCAAAGTTTGTTTTTTCAGCAACTTCCCATGTAACATTAGGATTAGAATATCTATCAATCAAATATCCACTAGTGTAATTATTATAATCTAGCCCCCAAGAATAGCCATTATCTCCGTAATCTAAATTAACATCTGATAAATAGAAAAATCTATCACTTGCACTTGAAATCGCATCATTTCCAACTTTACCGTTTGTAATTTTAAATTTTAATAAAGTTATACTAGAATTCATTTCTTCAAACCATTTTTCATTAGATGCTATCCATCCAAATCCAACTGAGGGGAAGAAACCGAATCTGTTATCTTCAGCAAATTTTTCAGAGCCATTATATCCAAAATTAAACTCAGCATAATATCTACTATCAAAATTATAAGAAAACCTTCCTGAAAGTCCCATATTTCTTGAGGGTAAGGAGGCAAAATCACTATCACCACTAATTGTATTAAGAGATTCGCTAAAATTGAATACTAACAATCCACCAATTTCATGAAGTTCATCAAAAATTCTATTATACTCCGTAGTAAATTCATAATAGAAATTACTGTTACTATAATTATTAATTTCTGGACTATTTAAATACTCAGTTCCCTCTGAAATTTGGTATAAATAATATAACAAACCTTCCTCAGTTTCAAGTTCGGCTGTACCATAATAAAATGGATTATAACTTCGCTTATTTTCGTTCTCTGCATAAGTTCTAACTGATGCGAGACCTCTAAACTTCAAACCTTCTGTAATAAAACCTAAATCTTGCTCAAGTTGTACTTGAGATAGAATAGTATTTGTAAATCTGTCTTTATATCCTCTTACCATATCTGCATATGGGTTAGGGTAACCTCCGTTCCCTTTATTACCGAATAAAGTATGATTATAACCTAAATTATTTTCATATTCATAGAATTTTGGGAAATTAACTGGATTAGCATTCATTACATTTCCAAATATATCATTAGCCGATTCACTTGGCCCATTATACCTTTCAAATAAAGAATAAAATTTAACTTTAATCTTGGTAGTTTCCGTTAAGTTAATATTAATATTCGCTCTTAAGTTAGATCTATTAATATCAATATTATTATTAAAGTTATTTAAGGGGTCTACTTTTAGTAAACCTGTATCATTATTGTGTGAAATAGATAAATAATACTGTGCAATTTCTCCACCCCCGTTAACATTAAGATTAGCTTTTCTATTTAATGTGTAATCTTTAAATAACTCATTATACCAATTTACATTTGGATATATATTACGATCATCAGAGTTAATAGTTCCATATATTTTGTTAATTGAATACTGTAATGGTGCTGAAGGATTTCTTGATCTAGTTGCTTGGTTATACATATTCATGTAATCAACTCCACCTAAAAATTCATTAGTTTGAGTTGGAGTAGAGAAAGAGTTTTCATATCTAAACGATACCTTAGCCTTACCTGCCTTACCTTCTTTAGTGGTAACTAATATTACTCCATTTGCACCTCTAGCTCCATATAATGCAGTTGCAGTTGCGTCTTTCATAATTGAAAAAGTAGCAATATTATCTGGTTCAATTCTAGCAAGATCGTCAGTAGAAACTTCAATTCCGTCAATTAAAATTAATGGATTATTAGCATACCCAAAAGAAGTTACACCACGAATAAAAAATTGAGCATTATCAGCCCCAGGTTCACCAGATGTTTGATAGGATATCATTCCTGCCATTCTACCAGCTAATGAATTTGTTAAATTTGATGAAGGGATTTTTAATTCAGATGGATTTATAGTATTTATAGACCCTATAACACTATTTTTTTTCTGTTTTTGGAAAGCAACAACTTGAACTTCATCTAAAGATTCCAAATTTTCTTCTAAAATAATATCGATCTGTGATTGATCTCCAACTACAACATTTTGTGAATCAAAACCTATATATGAAAATTGTAGAACATCTTCATTTGTACTAACTTTTAGTGCATAATTACCGTCAAAGGAAGTAGATGTACCAGTATTTGAATCTTTTAATAATATTGATACTCCAGGAAGGGGTTGACCCTGTTTGTCAACTACTTTACCAGTAATTAAAATAGATTGAGCATAAACAATATTTGAAAACAATAAAATTATTATTGCTAGTTTATTTAAATTAATATTTTTTAACATGCTTTTCATTTAAAAAATTTCTGTACGGTTTAGATAAATTATTTATCCTCAATGCCAACTAATCAAAACATATTTCGTTCACTCAGTTTGATAAGTAGATATTGATTTTAAAGAATATTACGTATGCAAAATTAATCATAAACAATAATAAAATAAAAAATTTGTAATACTTTTTTTTTAATAACTCAGTTGATACATTTTCAACATATTTTAATTGTTTCAACATATTTTCAATGGTTGGAATTACATGAGGGTTGAGTAAAGGACTTAAAACAGTAACAATGTGTTTCAATTATTTTTAGTCTAAGCGAATTAATATTAACACCTGGATATTTTTTCGTTGAAAAATCAAACCTGTATCGACCTATAACCAAAGTTATTTCTTAAAGATTTTCTATTTCTTTTGAATTAACTTTTATAAATTTTACTATCTCAGAATGATCAACAAATACTCCATCAATTCCTTAATCATTTAATTCAATAAAGGTGATTCAAATAACACAACTTTGTCTATTTTCCATTTTTAGTAAAATATGACTAAGCATTTTTTACAATAGCAATTTCTTCAACAGTAAGACCATACAGCTCATAAACCATAGTATCTATTTCCTTATCTTTTTTGTCTATTTCAGCTTGTATTCTTGAGTTCACTGTATAAAAAAACCCTCTCATTTATGAAAGGGTTGGTAGTATACAGCTCATTGGAAATATCGAATATTAGTTTTGCGCCAAAAGACTTTTAGTTGACAAACCATTTAATCAAACATTGCTCCAATAACTGGAGCTCCAAGAATTCCAGAAATACAATATTGATTAGTTAATGCGACCAGTTCTGAAAACATCTGTTGTCTTTGTTGACCCAATTCCATGTGAGCCGCGGCACCTTCAGAACCATTATATATTTCAGTAATTCCATAAAGAGTGTTTCCTGTTTCCCCACTATTTGGATCGAGTGGATTATTTAATTCAGGAGCCTTTAAAACAGCATAGGTTAAAACAAGAGGCTCCACTTCCCCCTTAACATGGTGCGTCTCTCTCATGAATTTTTGATGGGTTTTCAAAAAAACTTCCATTCTTTGAATAGAATCATTAGGTACCTTAAAAGCAATATGAAACCCTACAGATCCAACTTTAATTTTATTTTCTATTTCAGTTGCTGGCTCTTGCCCACATGAAGTAAATAATAAAATACTTAGTAATAATAAATAAATGTTTTTCATTTTTTAATGTTTTAACGTTTAACAAATTAACTAAATATAAGAAAAAAAATAAATTATGGAATTTTAAAAGATACAAATAGTTAAATAATTAAAAAACGGTTACACTATATAGTGTAACCGTTTTATTTTTTAGTAGATAACTCATTCGAAATATCGAACATAAGTCTAACTCCAAAAGACTTAATCGACACTCATCACATAATGACTCTTATTATGAAAAATTAAACTAATATGATTTTGATTTCCTCTTCTAATAGCAAAAAATTTCTTTGGGATTTAGTAATCATCATCGTCGTAATCTTCTTCATCTTCATCTTCAATCTCTTCCCAATGAAGACCATCAGCTTTTAATTTAAAATTAAAGTCACTAC
>Ga0315320_10004727_pt1 | contig 11150 bp, 11 predicted proteins | sample M140m21515metaG_FD_203458 | JGI IMG/M metagenome (GOLD analysis project Ga0315320, IMG submission 203458) | Ammonia-oxidizing marine archaeal communities from Monterey Bay, California, United States - M1 40m 21515 | ecosystem: Environmental > Aquatic > Marine > Coastal | place: USA: California...
ACAATGAAATATTTGACTATGATCAAGAAGTTTTGAATATCTATTTTGATGGTCATTTCACAAAATTAGATGAAAACTTAAACTACCAATCAAGAGGTGGTATGGATAAAAACCTTTACAACTTTATCAAGAAAAATGTTAACTTTCTTCACTATCTTGGAAAGGGAAAGCCTTGGAATGTAGACAATTATATATACTTGACGTCTAAATTTTATCAAAATGAATTTAGCAAATTAGGTTATCAAAAACCACATTTAATTTTTCCAAAAAATATAAGTATGATGAAAAAATTTATAAAACTATTATTTAGTTCATCTTTTAAGAATTATGAGAGCCGCTTTAAATTTTTAAGATTATCTTTTATTTCGTTTTTTAAAAAATAAAGCTTTATTTAATATTTATAGAATTAAAAAAAAATTAATGCAGTCTCATTCTCCTCATAAGAATACGCTTAATCTTTTTTTTATTAGATGTTGTTTTCTTCCAATACCAATGAGAATTATGTAAAGTGATTTCTTCTGACGTAGAAGGATTTGTAGAAATATTTTCTTCAACTAATTTATTTAATCTACTGTGTATATTGAACTCCGTTAATACTTTGTTCTTTGAATCTAAAAGTTGGTTGAAGTTTTCTGTATACATGTCACTTTTAAGAACATCTTCAATTGTTTTAATTGAGTTGCTTACATCATTTATATCAATAGAAATAAATGAATCTTTATCAAATAATTCGCCAATATTTGTTGCTCCATAATAAATAGGAAATGAAAGCCCAAGAAAAGAATCATAGAGCTTTTCTGTAACTAAATTATTTCTTGAGTCGTTTTCAATTGCTATGTGGTATTTAGATTTAAAAATTATATCTGATTTTTTCTCTATCGTATTTATTCCATTGCCATACCAATGTAATCTTTCTCCAAAATGATTTTTTAAAATCTTTACAAACTCAAGTCTTAGTGAATGATTTTCAGTATTAGATTTACTAGAACAAATAATACTTAAATCAATTGATTTTTCTAAGTTATTTAGTTTAGAAAAATAGTCAAAATCAAGATTTGATTCTTGAAAAACTGCATCACCATGGTTTGCATGAATCATCCATGGGGAAAAAGTAGGAGTATTGCTAACATAGTTTTTGTGCTTAGTAGCGTAGCAGCCAAAGCCTTTACTGAATTGATTTAAAAACTCTACCATATGGTTGTCAAAATAATGATTCTTTTTATATGAAGTTTCATTATTTAAGTAAAATATATTATTTTTTGGCACTATGCATGTTTCTGTTTCATGTTTTAAATTCTCCAAAACAATCCAACCATCAGCTTGAGAGATTTCACTGTTAATGTGATAGTTGATTTTTTGCTCTTGATTATTTCCATGAAAATTCTTAAAAGTTAAGTTACTGCCATGACCAGGCAGTGAGAATTTTATATCAATCATTATATTATTGTAACTATTAATCATTATTTTCATAACTTTAATATTTGAGCTGTAATCTAATTATTTATACTATTTATTTTGCTCAGTTAATTGTTTGGTGATAATAATTTTTTCGTCAGCAAGTTTCCAATAGAAGTAGGTAGTATAACCATCGATTTTCGATGGTAGCTCTCTGTATATTTTCTTTTCCAAATATAAATAGAGGTTTAGAATTCCTTGTTCGTTACTTTTAGTTATCGGATATTTATTAACAAGATTAATAATTTGATTTTTGGTATGCTCATTTATTATTTTTGTATCAAAATACATAACCCCTGTTTGAAAATAATCACTAACACTCAAGTCGTAATTTTTTTCTAACTCTAGGTATAGAGGGTGTGTTTGGTCAAACTGTGTTTTTAGATCTCTGTCATAGTTAGGGTAGGTATCGGATCTAGCCATAAAGCCATTGTCTGGTGTGAGTGTAAGTATACGATTAATGTCATAATGAATACTCATATTTATGTCTAGATAAAATACATAGTCCCAATTCTTCATACGCTCATCAAACAAATGTAATTTATGCCATTGAAATTTTTTTGTTATATTTCTATTCGGATCATTAGATGTTTCTAAGTTATTCAGTTCAAAATCTGTAATTTTGTCGAATTTAATATTTTTAAATCTTAAAACTTTGACTTGGTTTTTTTTTCTTATTGATCTAATTAAAAAGCTGGGGCTAAATTTAGAGGTAATTATTAATATTTCACCTTGGTAATTTCCATGTCCTCTTAATTGGTTGTACAAATTGTTAAAATTATTTTTTAAAAATTTAAAATTGCTTACAACCGCAATAACTTTTTTTGTGTCACTTGAATCCATAATTTAAGTTTAACTTGTTTAATAATTCTAAATTTTATAAATTAATAATTGGCCTAAGTGGTTTGGAGCAACAAAATAGCGTTCATCAGACTTAAGTTCATTCCCAAATTTAGTGACACCATCAGTGAACCAGCCACCAAAATCATCTAGGATTATTAATGCTCCCTGTATTGCATTTTTATGAATAAACTCTAAACTTTCTTTTGCAGATATATAAGTATCAACATCAATATGTGCCAAAGAAATAGGTTTATCAATCTTAACTCCATTCATAGAATTTGGGAAAGTTCCTTGAATGGTTTGTATTTTATAACCTACAATATTTTCGACTTCATTAATATCCTTAATGCTTGTGTCGTCATATTCTTCCCCTTTAAAAAAACTATCTTTTTCAGAAGTATTGACTACACCTGAAAAAGTATCACATGCATAATAATCAATATTTTTACCCTTGTTTGATAAAGCTACAAGCCCTGTTGCTCCTCCCTTCCAGCAACCAACTTCAATAAAGGAAGAATCTGGCTCCAAGTATCTTTTTGACATGTCGTATAAGGTGAACAATCTAGATTTTGGGTTTAATGTGTGATTAGAAATTAAGTTATAGTTTATATTAAATTCTTTATCAGTCTTCCAGGGTAAGTAGAAATATTCGAATATTTCTATTCCATAATCTTTTCTATTTTCTTTATACCTTAAATTAATTTGAAATACTTTAAATAAAAATGAGGTAAGATATTCAAGTCTTTTTCTTGCTGTTTTAACTTTTTTTAAATTAAACATAAGTGGCCACTGGCAGAATCGAACTGCCACTCTAACATTCTAAGTTTAGAATTTAACCTCTTGACCCAATTTTATTTTAACTTGTTAATTAAAGTAAATTAGCAAGTTAAGATGGTAATTACTATTAATAAAAATAATTTTAATCAGCTCAAATTATTCAAAAATGAAAAGCTCTATAGGTTTTTTTGTTATTCTCTAATATTTATTATATTTTTGAATTCTATTTTGAATCTATTTTCTAGAAATCAGGCAGATGTTTTTAGTACTATCAATATCTTTGATATTGGAGCTGGAATTTTATTATTCACATGTCTTTACTTTGCGGGTAAATCAATAAAGAACATTCTAAAATTTGAAACTATATCAATCGGCATTACGTTTTATTTATTTAGCTTCTTTATTTTTGATTGTTTTATTTTGTTTTTCTATCAAAAATTATCTTTCTTAGAAATAATATTTCTAGTAAATTTATTTTGGTTTTTATTTTTTTCAATTAAATTAAAAAATCTAAAAGCTTTTCTACCATTATTGGGTTCATTTGTTTCTTTAAGGTTGTATTTTATTGAATATATATCAAAACTAACATTTAATAATAATATTCGTGGTGATGTTGAGGCTGTATTCTTCGAGCAGGCGAAGAATATTTATGAAAGCAGCTATTTTATTTCCATAAATAATTATGTTTTTGAAGGATATCCTCAGTTTTTAAGTTATATTCAATCTATTTTTTTAGGCTTAGCTGGAAGTATCGACATTTACATCTTCTATAGCTTTACTTCTCATATAGTTTTTTATTTATCTTTATTATTTTTTATTGAATTGAATATTTCTAACACCCACAAATTAATTTCTTTGGGATTATTCTCGTTACTTTTATTAAATAACCAATTTATACAATTTTTATTTACTTCATCATTGATGTCTGAAGGGTTAGTAAGTTTATTTACAGCAATCTTAATTATTGCTGTACTCAATAACATAAAAAATACTAGGCACCTTGATTACAAAATATTCTTCCTATTGGGAGTAATGTATTTTTCAAAACAGTTCAACAGTTCGCTAGTTGTAATAATGACAATATTGGTCTTCTTCATTACTGGAAGAAATAAGGTAGTAATCTTAGGATTCTCTGGGGTTGTAATAAAAGAATTGCTTTTCCTTTTTGTATTTACAGATGTAAGTAAGGACCACCATATTAGACAAATGGATGTTACAGATACCATTTTAGACTTACTTCTTTTTAGGGACTTACAAATTCAAAACATATTTTCGATAATACAAAATTTATGGATGGATAAACCATTATCAATTTTATTTTTTATTTTTTATTTTTCATATGTATATTCAAAAATATTTACTAAAAAGTTTGAATTAAGAAATGATCTAATCTTTATTTTAATTAATCTTAATATAATTTTTGTATTCTTAATTTATATATCTGTATGGCAAAATATGGAACTTGAATCACCTATTAGATATTTTTTAAACAACCTTCATTTACTCATATCTTCAATACTGATATCTATAGAAAGTGCAAAAAGTAGTACTCATGCTTGACTGGCTTTTAAGATATTAAATTGTTGTTAGAAAACTATGATTTGTTTTGATAGAAATCTTTATACCAGGCAATTGTTTTTGATACACCTTTGTCGAATTTTGTTAATTGAAATTTAGGATTATATATTTTGATAAATTTACTGCTATCAATTTTTTGTTCTGGGATTTCGTTCAACTTATTATTTAACACAACAGGCTTAATTGCACTTCCAAAATTCGTCGATATGTTTGTGTAAACTTCATTTACACTTAAGGTTTCTCCAGATCCAAGATTAAAAATAAAATCATCATTTTTATTCTTTGTGAGCATGATAATAAATTTTATAAGGTCATCTATATAAATATACTCTCGAAGATATTTCCCATTACTCCTGAAAATAGGTGGTTTGTTTTCCATAAGGCTCTTTACAATATGTGGGATTAATCTATCGTAATTAAAATCAGCAGGTCCGTAGATATTAGATGATCTAAAAAGTGTAATATCTAATCCATAAATTGTTTTATAGTTCTGAGCTATTAAATCCGCAGAGATTTTAGAAATATCATAAGTGAAATTACTATAAAGTTTATGGTCTTCTTGATATGGCAAGTTTTCGGAAATGCCGTAAACTTTATCCGTTGATGCATGCACAATTTTAGGATTTATTTGCAGCTTTCTGATAGAGTCAAATAGATTTAAGCTTCCAAATATATTTGACTTATATGTTTCTATTGGATTGTCTGAGCTTCTTAAAACTTGACTTTCAGCAGCTAAATTAAAAATTATGTCTGGGTTAATTTCTTCTAGTAAATTAATTAAATTTCTATTATTCAAATTAAGCTTATAATCGTTAACTACTTCATAGTTAGAAATTAATTTAGGATTTAAATCTTTTTTATCTATTGAAAAAACTTCATAATTATTTTTGTTAGAAAGTTTATTAATTAGGTTTACGCCTAAAAATCCAGATCCGCCTGTAATGAGTACCTTCATACCCAAAAAGCTTTTTTTTCTTGATACATCTTATTAATCTCTCTTAAGTCTCTCATATTATCAACTGGGAAAAATTCACCAGTATGTTTGTGTGCTGATAGTTGGTTGTCGTTTATCAGTCTATTCATCGTATCTACTTCTAAGATATCATCTTTCTTTAGGTAATTAAAGAGTTGTGAATTTCCAAACATATAACCAATATTTATCCATTCTTTAAGATTTGGTTTTTCTTTGAAATCTGTCACTTTACCATTTTTAACATCTATTAATCCAAATCTAGAGGATGGGTGCCCTGCTGAAAGCGTCAATGCTGTGTTGTGTTTTTTATTGACTTTTTTTACTAAATCTAAATTTACATTTGATAAACCATCACCATATGTTATGAAAAATTCATCTTCAAGATATTCTCTTATCGCATATATTCTTCCACCAGTATTAGTCTTGACACCGGTATTTATTACTTTAATTTCTGCATTCTTATAGATAAATGTTCGTTTATCTTTTTTTTTGTAATTTTTTTCTAAGTAATTTGTTATATAGTTACTTTTATATCCAGAACATACAATAAATTTTCTACAATTAAATTTTAAAAAATAATCGACTATGTGAAGGAGCATCGGTTTTCTTCCAATATTAACCATTGGTTTTGGAATTTTGTGAGTTTTTTCATGAAGCCTCGTACCATAACCCCCAGCGAGAATTACTACATTCATATTTACCTTTCCTAATGGTCTCAATAATAGTAACAATTATTAATTATTTATCCCCGGTGGGTATTCTGAACAAACAAATTATGTAAAATATCATGCGTATAATATAATTAAACAATCGAGGATTAACTTTTATGAATAAGTCAAAGAATTTACTAATACTTGGCGCAAATGGTTTTTTAGGAAAAAATATAGTAAATAAATTGATTGAAAAAAATGAATATAAAGTTTATCAGTTAAATGGGAAGAATGACCTAGATTTAACAAAAGATAATTTATTGAATAATTATCTATCTGAAAATAAAATACATTACATTATCAATTGCGCTGCTTTTGTAGGTGGTATTGCTTATGGGTATGATTTTCCAGCAGAGCTGCTTATGAAAAATACTACTATGGCAAGTAATATATATAAATCGGCACATGAAAATGGTGTTGAATTATTAGTAAACCCAATTTCTAACTGTGCTTACCCAAAAAATCAAAACCTCTATGAAGAAGAATATTTTTGGGATGGAGCTCCCCATGAGTCAGTTTTTGAATATGGTTTATCAAAAAAATATTTTGTTGCTTTAGGAAATGCGTATTATAAAGAATACGGTTTTGCTTCAGCAAATATTGTTTTATCAAATATGTATGGTCCCCATGATCACTTTGAAGAAAAAAAATCACATGCATTAGGTGCTTTAATTAAAAAAATATATGATGCGAAACTAAATAATTCTAAACATGTTAAAGTTTGGGGTACTGGAAAACCAATTAGAGAATGGCTTTATGTAGAAGATGGTTCAGATGCCTTAATAAAGAGTCTCAACCTAAAAGAAGATAGTTATTTTTTCAATATAGGGGTGAATAAAGGTATATCTATTTACGAAATGGCCAAAATTATTGCAAAGATTATTGATTGGAATGGAGAATTTATTTTTGATACATCTAAGCCTGATGGAGCAAAAGAAAAAAGGGTTTTAGGGAAGTTTACAGAAAAAAACTTTAACTGGTCTCCACAAATTTCATTAGAAAATGGAATCAGTTTAACTGTAGAGTGGTATAAAAATAATATTTTAAAACTATGAATATAAGAAAAATTACTCACAAAGGTAAACTTTATGCAGTTTACTTTAATGTGTTAGAAGCAAACGAGGGTCTTTCCTTTATCTCTGAGGATGAAGATTTCATACAAGTTGGTATATGGAACTATCTACCAAAAAAAGTTTTGCCTGCTCACTATCATAATGAATACCCTAGAGAAGCTACTAGAACTTGCGAATCTGTATATGTTGTTAGGGGGAAAGTTAAATGTAACATCTATACTAAATCTGGAAGTTTTATTGATACGTTTGATTTAAACGAAAATGAAATGGTGATGCAGCTCTATGGAGCCCATGAATATGAAATATTAGATAAAACAATTGTAGTTGAAACTAAAAATGGCCCATATTTTGGGCCCGAGAAAGATAGAAAAAGAATAGATGTCCAAAAAAATTAATCAGATTGAACCATCCATAGATTTTCAAGATGAAAGGGCCGTTAGCTCATATATAAAGTCAGGAGGTTGGATAACTGAACATCTTGAAACAGAAAAGTTAGAAAAAAATATCAAAGATTATGTAGACAGAAAATATGCAGTAGCCGTTCCAAATGGAACCATAGCAATATACCTATCTCTTCTTTCACTGGGTCTTACTAGAGGAAAAAGAGTTGCTGTTCCTAACTTAACAATGATTGCTACAATAAATGCAATTATATGGGCTGGTGCAACTCCAGTTCTGGTTGATGTTGATGAAACACTTTGTATGTCTTTAAAAAGTTTAAAGAAAATAAAAAATTTAGATGCAGTAATATTTGTTCCATTAAATGGAAGAGTTGGTTCAGGAAAGGAAATAGAAAACTGGTGTAAACAAAATAAATTAAAACTAATTGAAGACTCAGCACATGCACTTGGATCATCTTATTCGCACAAAAAATGTGGGAAACTTGGTGATATAAGTATTTTTTCATTTACTCCCCATAAAATAATTACTATGGGTCAAGGTGGAATGATAGTAACAGACAAGAAAACATTGTCTAGCTTCATAAAAGGTATAAAAACCTTCAATAGATCTGGTGATAAGTCAGATTTTCATAAAGGGTTTGGATTAAATTTTAAAATAACAGACTTGCAAGCTGCGATGGGAAATTCTCAGTTTAAGAAATTAAGTAAGCATATTGAATTAAAGAAAAAATTACTAAATCATTACAAAAACAATATTTCAGATGAACATCAAATCATCGAATTTACCAAATATGAAGTTCCATGGTTTATAGATATTTGCTTTAATAATAAATCAAAAAGAACAAATGCTATTAACAACTTAAATAAACAAGGAATAGAAACTAGACTAAGCTACCCTCCATTAAGTAAACAAAGTTATCTTAAAAAATATGCAAACAACAACTTGAAGTATTCAGAATCAGTTTATGAAAAGATTTTATGGATGCCATCATCTATAAACTTAACAAAAAAAAGTATCTCAAACATATGTTCAGTAATAAATGAATAAAAAAATACATTTGGGTTGTGGAAAACGATACTTAGATGGATATATACACGTTGATATACATCCTCATAGTCATGTCGATTTTGTAAGTAGTATTGATAAACTAGACATGTTTCATGATGGGTGTGCAGATATAATTTATGCAAGTCATTGTATTGAGTATTTTGATAGAGATGAAATCATTGAAGTACTAATAGAATGGAAAAGAGTGCTAGCTCCCGGGGGAACGCTTAGATTAGCAGTTCCAAATTTCAAAGCATTAACGGAAGTTTACAAAGAAACTAATGATTTAAATAAGGTGCTGGGACCATTGTATGGAAAGTGGAATGTTGGAAAGAAAGAATTTATTTATCATAAAACTGTATATGATTTGGAATCGTTATCTAGCTTATTAAAACAAGTTGGATTTAATCAAATAAAGGAATGGGACTGGAAAGATATATTTATTAATCAACCAGATTTTGATGACCACTCTCAAGCATATTATCCCCACATGGATAAAGAAAACGGAATTCTAATCAGTCTAAATATTGAAGGCACAAAACCAAGAATATAACTTTCCTTATGGATTATAGACTTCTGAGTACTTCATGCAAATTCTCAATAATAAAGATTTATCTTTGGCTTTTATTTGGAACCTCTAACAGCTTAGAATTTTTCATAATTGTCTGTGCGCCAAAAAAAGAAAGGTGATAACCATCTATAAATAATGATTTATCTTCAACAAAATAGTTACAAAATGAATCTTCACAAAAACTATTGAATATTTCAATGTATGTTAATCCTTCAATCTCTAAAATATTTAAATTAATTAATAACTGCTCATACCTTAAGTTTAGAGTTGCTTCAATATCAAAATGACTCGAGTTGTTTGTCTTTAAATGATAATTATTTTTTTTGTAAAACATAACTTCATCAGACTTAGGAGATGGTAGATAACCGATTAAAATTACTTGATTATTACTAGCTACCAGCTTACTAATAGTGTTTTTGAAGTCTGAACTTTTTATTGATTCAAAATTGTATCTACCACCAATTAAAATTACAGAATCCCGAAGAGATAAAATATCGTCATAATACTGGCTTCCCTGTTCGAAGTTACAGGTATTTATAACTGGATAGCAACCTGCCTGTGTATATTCAATTACAGTATATTCATTTAATAACTCTCTGTTTAAAAAACCACTTACAAGTGAAGATACAGTGGAATCCCCAAGGATAATTAATTCCTTATTGCCGGTTCCAAACCTACACGCTGTAAATAAAGAGTCTCTATTGATGCATAACTCATTATCGGCATTTCTCAGATAATTGGTACCTGGCTTTGTGTTGATATCTTTTCTATGTGGCTCAACCTGAAATGTTCCTTGAGAGTATATTGAAGATATAGCTGAGGGATTTAAACTTAGAATCAAAATTACACTAAGTCCTATTAAAGTAAATTTAAATTTTTTAAATTCAAAAGTTTGGTGTTTTCTATTAATGATTTCAACAAAATTATAATTTATTAAAGAAACCAAATATACAACTAAGCAAAATAAAATTAGTGTGATTGGCCTCGTGAGGTCTATAAATGATACTGAATTTGGAGTTGCATAAAAATTATTATTTCTTATTCCTGCAAGAATTGGTTGGTGAAAAAGGTATAAAGAGTAGGAAATATTCCCTAGATGTACAAGTATTATTAATGGTTTATTTGCCTTAATAGAAGTTTCAGATATTAATAAAAGAAAGGTGGAACTTATTATGAACATTTGATTATAAAAATCAATCTTTGTATACAGAAGAGCTATCAATATTGCTATAAGTAAATATTTAAAATTGGGACTAAATAACTTTCTATCAGGTTTAATGATTGAGGCAACTGATCCAATTAAAAACTGAGAGGTTCTCGTAAAAGGGCTATAGAAAATATAGCTATCATAGTTAAAAAATATTTTGCTCAAATTCAAGCCACTGTAAAAAGTTTCACTGTAGCTTATTAATGAAACTCCAAAACATAGTAAGAAAAAATATAGAATATTAATCTTTTTAACTTTTAAACCAAGAATAACTAAGAATGGAAATACGATATAAAACTGTTCCTCAACACTTAGGCTCCATAAATTAATTATTAAATTACGATCCCTATCGATGGAAAAATAATCAATAACCTGAGAAAAAAATATATTCCCTGCAAATAATAAAGAGTACTTTAAGCCTCTAAATAATTCATAAAAATGTTCCAGCGATAGGTTGTAGTACCCAATAGCTATTGTAAAAAGTGAGCTACTGATTAAGGATGGCATTATCCTC
>Ga0315320_10004730_pt1 | contig 11149 bp, 9 predicted proteins | sample M140m21515metaG_FD_203458 | JGI IMG/M metagenome (GOLD analysis project Ga0315320, IMG submission 203458) | Ammonia-oxidizing marine archaeal communities from Monterey Bay, California, United States - M1 40m 21515 | ecosystem: Environmental > Aquatic > Marine > Coastal | place: USA: California...
AGAAGAGCAGACAATGGAATGAAGTGGACGTCGGTTACTTCGAGACGGGTGGCGAAGTCGGTGTACTCAGCACGCAACTCCTGATAGCGCTCCTCGCTCCAGTCGACGAGGTCCATCTTGTTCACGGCGACAAGCACGTGCTTGATTCCCAGCAGGCTTGCGATGAAGGAGTGTCGCTTCGTCTGCGGAAGCACACCGTGGCGTGCGTCCATGAGAATCACGGCAAGATCTGCGGTGCTGGCACCCGTCGCCATGTTCCGGGTGTACTGCTCGTGCCCGGGTGTATCGGCGATGATGAACTTGCGGTTGTCCGTCGAGAAGTAGCGGTATGCGACATCGATCGTGATGCCCTGCTCTCGCTCCGCGCGGAGGCCATCAGTGAGGAGCGCCAAGTCGGTCTCTCCACCGACGGTGCCTTTCCGTACGCTGGCCGCCTCCACTGCGGCGAGCTGGTCCTCGTAGATCAGCTTGCTATCAAAGAGCAGGCGTCCAATCAGCGTGGACTTCCCGTCGTCGACGGAGCCACAGGTGATGAAGCGCAGCAGGTCCTTGTCCTGATGCTGCTGAAGGTATCCGAGGATGTCCGAGGAGATGAACTCCCGGTCCTTTTCGTTGATTTCCATCTTAGAAATACCCTTCGCGCTTCTTCTGTTCCATCGAGCCTTCTTGGTCGAAGTCAATGACGCGACCCTGACGTTCGGATGTAGTCGTCAGGAGCATTTCCTTGATGACGTCTGGCAAGGTGGTGGCGTTGGACTCCACCGCTCCGGTGAGCGGGTAGCAACCAAGCGTCCGGAAGCGAACCATCCGTGACTCAGGGACTTCGCCTTCCTCCAGAGGAAAACGCTCGTCGTTGACGTAAATCAAGGTTCCGTGGCGCTCGACGCAGGGTCTCTCTGAGGCGAGGTAGAGGGGAACGATGGGGATGTTCTCAAGGTGGATGTAGAGCCAGACGTCGAGCTCGGTCCAGTTGGAGATTGGGAAGACCCGGATGCTCTCCTTGCGGTCCCGATTGATTCGTCCGTTGTAGACGTTCCATAGCTCAGGTCGCTGGTTCTTCGGGTCCCACTGCATGTGTCCGTCGCGGAAGCTGTACACACGCTCCTTCGCGCGTGACTTCTCTTCATCGCGCCGCGCTCCTCCGAAGGCGGCATCGTATTTACCGTCACGAAGTGCCTGCTTCAGCGCGACCGTCTTGTACGCGTTTGTGTAGACGTTGGAACCATGGACGAAGGGGCTGATGCCCTCTGCGACGGCGTCCTGGTTCGTATGTACGTCGAGTTCGAAACCGTTCTCTTCGCAGAAACGATCTCTGAACGTGATCATTTCGTGGAACTTGTAGGTGGTGTCGATATGGAGCAGTTTGAAGGGCAGTGGGCCGGGATAAAACGCCTTGCGGGCCAGATGCACCATGACGGAGCTATCTTTGCCAATGCTGTAAAGCATCACAGGGTTCTCGAACTCGGCGACCACCTCCCGAAGAATGTGAATCGACTCGGCTTCGAGCTGTTTGAGATGGGACAGTGCGTAACTGTTCACTCGGTTCGTCCTCTCGCTGGGGAGCAGCGCGCTGTTTGGTACAGCTGCCCTCTCCCGGCGCGGGATTCTTACCCCCAGCCGGGTGTCTCGCAAGCAGCAATGGCGCACCGTAGGCTGCTCTCTCGATTGGTTCAACCAATGAGGGGGCGTTCCGCGAGATCTCTTGCTGTTCCCGAGTTCGGGGTCGATCATGCTGGACCGGCAGCCGCCCGTTGCGTCTCCATCCTGCATTCGGAGTCCCCATGCGATTGATTCTCCCCGCCGTATTGGCCGCATGTTTGTGTGCTTCTTCCGCCCCCGCGAGCCCATGGGTGGGAGAGCGACTACAGGAGTTCGGCGGCGAGTCGTATGAGCTGTATGTCGTGCCAGGGGCGGTCTCGGTGACGTGGTCTCCCGGCGTTGTGCCAACTCGCGACGAGTTCGCGCCGTTGATTGGCCCGGACGTTCTTTTTGTGGACGGGCTGGAGCTGCGCCGGGTCGGCAGGATCGGAGGGGCACGCTTTCACACCCAGGAGTACCGGTCGGTGGGGGAGGTTGATCGCGAGGCGACCCGCGGGGTCGCTCGGTCCTTACTCTCTGTCACGGGGGTTGCCGTCGCTGGCCCCATGTTCACTTTGAACCCAGATGACGAGGTCGCGCCCTGGGCCATCACCGACCAGGTTCTGGTGCGGCTGACGTCTGGGGCTGCGGTCAATGAACGCGCTCTGAGCGAAGCTGTAGCGTCCATGGGGTTGGTACTGGAGGGTCGCCGGGGGCTCGCGCCGGACCAGTGGCTTGTGCGCGTACCTGCCGGTGCTTCTGTCGACCCAGTAGAAGCGTCGATGATCCTCAACGAGATGCCTGGGACTGCCTGGGCGGAGGTGGACTGGTTCATCCCGCACTTCCCGCGATACACACCCACGGACCCCGTCTACGAGGACCAGTGGCACCTCAACAACACGGGGCAGTTCAATGGGGGTGTCGACGAGGACATGAACCTCGCCGAAGCGTGGGACATCACACTTGGGGATCCTGGGGTCATCGTCTCGGACCAGGACTCTGGCGTCGATCTGGACCACCCAGACCTGATCGCGGATTTGCTTCCGGGATACGACTTCGTCAACGGAGACAACACACCCAATCCGTCGGGATCCCACGGCACCTCGGTGGCGGGTGTGATGGGTGCGCCGGAGAACAACCTGGGTGTTGTAGGAGTCTGTCCTGCCTGCAAAATCCTCCCTGTTCGGGTCATCGGAGCGAACAACTCAGGCCAGGCGGAGGCCCACGACTTCTCGGTGGAGAACGGGGCTGCGGTCATTAACAACAGTTGGGGGCCGTCGGACTCGGCGTCACCAGATACTCCTCAACCCATTCCGAATGTCGTGGCGACGGCGGTGACGAACGCTCGTACTGCGGGTCGCGAGGGCAAGGGGACCTTGACCTTTTGGGCCGGCGGCAACGGGAACAACAACGGTCAGACCTGTTCCCAGGACGGATACGTAAGTCACCCAGACACGGTCGGGGTGGGAGCAAGCACCAACTTCGGTGAACGCAGCAGCTACTCCGAATTGTGTCCGGAGTTGAACATCAGCGGTCCGAGCACCGGCGGGTCTGCAGGCATCTACACCACCCGGAACGATGACTACACCGCGAACTTCGGGGGGACCTCCGCTGCGTCACCAAACACGGCAGGGGTGGGGGCACTTGTGATGAGCGCGTTGCCTAACGCCACTGCGGAAGAGATACAGATCCTTCTTGAGACGACGGCTCAAAAGATTGACCCCGCGGGTGGGAGCTACGACGTGGACGGTCACTCGACGGCGTATGGGTTCGGTCGCGTGGACGCCCTCGCCGCACTTCAGGGCCAGGTCGCACTGTTGAACGTGCCAGCTGGCATTCAGCGGTGTGATGTCCCGTTGAGCATCTCCGTGTCGATTCCGAGTTCTCCCGGGCTAGGTCAAGTCTTTGTGACGTCTTGGAGTTCGACAGAGTCCACGGTCGAGACCATCACCCTGGGCGAGACGACCCCTGGCATGTACGAGGGCGAGGTCGCTATGACGTTGGACCCCGTGGTGGAGGGAGACGGTCTCGTCACGGTGCAGGACGGCGATCAGGTGGTCATTAGCAGCGGGGATGCTGAGTCCGAGCGCACGGTGCTGGTGGACTGCGAGGGGCCGACATTGTCGGACTTCGATGTCAGCCAGATCACGTCGACGTCGGCGGTTCTCTCGTGGAAGACCGACGAGCTTGCTGACGGTCAGGCGGTCTGGGAAGACGGAGGAAACGAAGACGAGATCATCGATTTCGACCACCTCGTAGTCGCTTTGGACCTGCTGCCTTGCACGACCTTTCAGGCTGACCTGACCTCCACAGACACCGCGGGATACAGCAGCACCGTGCAGGGCGCGATCTCTTGGGCTACCCCTGGAGATCCCTCTGTCGTTCCTGAGGACGCACCGGAGGGCGCCGACCCGTGCGACCCCGACACTTGGGAGCCAGAGCCTACTCCCGGACCAGGCGATGACGACGACGCGACCGACTCGGTTAGGGATCCCAACAGTGGCTTCTCGGGCTCCGGATGCACAGGCTGCGGAGGGGATGGGTCTCTCTCGATTCTGCTGTGTCTCGGACTCCTGGGGCCGGGGATGAGGCGGCGACGCTCGCGGACCGAGTGACCCCTCGCTCCCTCAGCCGATGCGAATGACCTTCACCATGTTCGCGACCCCTTTGAGCTCGGTGAAGCCTGCGACCACGATCGTCTCGTCCCCCGACTTGAGGTAGCCCTTGTCTACTAGGAGCCGCTCTGCTTGAGCGATCATGGCGTCGGAGTTGGCCGGAAATGGCATGTGAATCGGGACGACCCCGCGGAAGAGACACATCGAGCGCTGGGTCTTCGTGCTGGGAGTGACTGCGAAAATAGTCGTGCGTGCGAACGTCCCTGCGAGCAATCTGGCCGTGCGACCTGACAGCGTGAAGACGATGATCGCTCTGTAGTCCCCCTGCCGGGCGATCGCCGCGGCGGCATGCACGATTGCCACGGTGATGGGTGGCTCGTCCACGTTCGAGATTCTTAGATGCTCGGTCCACTCCATCCACGGCTCGACCTCTCGGCAGATGGAATCCATCACCTTGACTGCCTCCACCGGGTATTTCCCCGCCGCGGTCTCGCCGCTCAGCATGACCGCATCGCATCCATCGAGGACTGCGTTGGCGACGTCGCTGGCTTCAGCTCGCGTGGGACGTGGATTCGCCGTCATGGATTCGAGCATTTGGGTGGCGACGATATCGAGGACCCCGCGACGATTGGACTTTGCGAGCATCTCCTTCTGAAGGATAGGCACCTTGTAGTTCCCTACCTCGACGGCGAGATCCCCTCGAGCCACCATGATTCCCTCGACCTCATTCAGGATGGAGTCGAGGTTGTCGACGGCCTGGGGCTTTTCGATCTTCGCGATGATCGGTAGCCGGAGCTTGAGCCGAGCCATCTCGTCTTTTAGGTCTCGAATGTCTTGGGCTGTCTGCACGAAGCTCAGGGCCACGTAGTCCACGCCGAGGTCCACGGCTCCCGCCAGGTCGTTCTTGTCCTTCTCTGTGAGGGCAGGGATCGAGACCACGTTGTCCGGCAGGTTCATGCCCTTGCGGGTCTTGAGCGTGCCCCCGACGACGACTTCGGTGTGGACGACCCGCTCGCTATCCACCTTGATCACGCGGAGCTCCATGAGCCCGTCGTCGATGAGAATCCGGTCTCCGGACGCCACGTCGTCTGCCAACCCCTGGTGCGAGCATGTGATCCAGTCGTCTCGGCCCTCGGCATCACCCGGGACGACCCGCAATGTGGCGCCGTCTTCCAACTGCATCGTCTTGTTCACGAGGTACCCAGACCGGATCTTTGGGCCACCGAGGTCCAACAGCGTGCCGACGGCCCTCCCTTGCAGTCGGGCGATCCGCCGTAGGTTGTCGACGGGCATTTCCAGCTCCATCGGATGCTTGACATGGGAGCAGTTGAGTCGCGCGATGTTCATGCCGGCCTCGACGAGGCCGCTCATGACGGCTGTACCCATAGATGCAGGGCCGAGGGTGCAGATAATCTTCGTGTAACGCATGCAGGCTTCTCCGAGGTAAGTCGAGCCTATCGAACTTGTTCGGCCCACGTCTCTCGCGGGCCGGTTGGGCGGTGACGAACTACTCGATCTTCTCGCCGTCGGCTGACGGTGACGCTGTGGTTTTTGTCTCGGAGGCTTCAGGGGGTGGTGGGTTCCCGTCCTGGGCTTGTTCCGCTCTGTCGCCCATGCGCCCGATCATGTCGGCGATGCCCTTGAACTCGCCTGTCATCTGAAGAGCCCAGATCCCGTTTGCGCCTCGGACCATTGGAGTGACGGCGAACTTGGTCATGTCGACCCCCTCGGAGTTCAGGACCATTTCGTAGACGACGAATGCCTCGCCGTCGGCACCGAACGCGACTCCCCGCTCATTCATTTGTGCGTTCGCCATCGCATCACCGAGCCCGGGATTCATCGCGATGATTCCCGTCATGAATGCTCCGAAGAAGCCGGAGTCATCAAGCTTCGCTAGCGCATCGGGGCTCATCCCGACCATGGTCTCCGCCACGGAGACTCCCTCTCCGCTGTCCATCTCCAGGACAGCCTTCATGGTCTCACGGATCCCCGCGAGCGCAGGTGGGTCGAAGTACGTAGCCGCCTCCGCCCAATCGGATGCTCGCACTGCCGTGACGTACTTTTGATGGGTATCGAGGATCTGCGCTTCACCCCGCTCGCGGTTGTCCTCCTGGATCTTCAGCGGTCTGCTGCTTTGCTCCTCCGGATCGTCGACGCTCATCTCTTCGAGGATGTCGTTGCACAGACCAACACATTCGTCGCAGATGTAGACGGATGCACCTGCGATGAGTTGCCGCACCTCCTTGCTCGACTTCGAGCAGAAGGAACAGTTGAGCTCCTGTTGTGTTTTGGCGGTTCCCCGAGGAGTTGCCTTCGCGTTCTTGTGAGCAAAGGCTGGGCTGGAGACCAGCAGGGCGGAGAAGAGAAGGAGAAGAAGCAGGCAGTGGCGCATTCGACGAGGTTACAGCCGTCTGCTTCGGGGGGCGATATCAGGTCCTGTCAGGTTCCTGACGCCGAGGGGGGCTCCCACCCCGTCGACTTTCTGCCGCCTATCTCGACGATCCCTTTCGTTGTTACCTGATCGACCGAGCCGATCCGATCTGGCACGCCCCTCGCAAGAGACCTCCTCGGAATCAACGGAAGGAGAGGTCATGTCGAACTCACTCTTCACCCCCATCGTGGGGAATCTGCAGCAGGTCCTGAGCTTGCGTCTGCAGCAGCACGGACTCGGGGCTTCAAACCTCGCGAACGCCAATACCCCTGGGTTTGAGGCGAAGCGGGTCGACTTCGAGAAGGCGCTGGGCCAGGTCTTTTCTCAGGACGGTGTACAGATGAAGCGCACCCGAGCCGGACACACCGGGTCTGCCGGGAGCGATGGCTCTGCGCCGATCAAGTCCATCGAGCCCCACCCGATGGCCGAAGATGGCAACTCGGTGAACGCCGAGCAGGAGATGATGCTTCTCACTGCCAATAACCTGCAATTCAACGCGACCGTGGAGGTGCTCTCCCGCCAACTGGCGATGCTCGAGTACGCCGCCAGCGATGGGGGTCGATGATGGACCTGCTCGGTATTCTTCAGGTTTCTGGCAGCGGTCTCAGCGCAGAGCGCACCCGTATCCAGACGGTCAGCTCGAACATCGCAAACGCCCAGACGACGCGCACCGCGGATGGCGCTGGCCCCTACAAGCGCAAGGTTCCGGTCTTCAGCGCCGTCGAAATGGGCGACCGCTTCGGTGGCGTCCTCGGAGCGAAGCTCGCTCAGCCCCTCGTGACGGATGTCATCGAAGATGCCCGGCCTGGGGAGTTCGTCCTGGACCCGTCGCACCCTGACGCGGACCCGAACACTGGTTATGTGGAGATGCCCAACGTCGTGGTGGTCTCCGAAATGGTGGACATGGTCAGCGCATCCCGCGCGTACGAAGCCAACGTCACCGCCATTTCCGCAACCAAGAACATGGCCCTGAAGGCCCTGGAGATCGGCAAATGAGCGGCGTGGGCCCCATTCGCGCTTCTGGTTACAGCGCGATTCTCCAGCGCGCTGCAGCTCGCCGCGCGGCTCAGGGGGCTCAAACCGGAAAGGTTGCTGGGAGCGCGGCTGCGGGGCCTACCCGCGGGGTGGCGAAGCTCGGCGTGGCAGACCCAGCCAGCTTTTCCGTCGATACACGCGCTGTGGGTGCGCCGGCGACGGCCTCTCCCAGTGGCATCGACAGGGCCTTCGCCGGGGTTCACGAGAGCCAGGCGAACGCCGACAAGATGGTCATCGACCTCGCATCGGGCCAGGACGTAAACATTCACAACACGATGGTCGAGCTTGAGAAGGCCGACATCGCCCTCAAATACACGGTGCAGCTCCGAAATCGGGCCCTTTCGGCCTACGAAGAGCTCATGCGGATGCAGGTCTGAGGACTGAACAATGAACGCCTTCACTCAACGATTTTTGGCCTTTCGCGCCTGGTTTCTCGGTCTCGAGCAAGCCCGCCGTATGTGGTTCCTTGCGATTGCCGGTCTCGGCGTTGCTGGCCTCGTGGTGGCCTTCGAGGTCGCCACCTTCGTGCCCATGGTGCCTCTCTTCGACTCTCATATTGACCCAGCCACGACCCGCGATGTGATCACGCATCTCGAGCAAAAGCAGATCTCCTACACCATCGAGCGGGGAACCGATCGCGTGTTTGTGCCCGATGCGAAGCGGGACCAACTGCGCATGGAGCTCATGGGCGGGGGAATGGTGAGCGGCAAGAACATTGGACTTGAACTCTTCGAAGAGAACCGGTTCGGCTCGACGAAGTTCGTCGAACACATCCGCTACGTACGTGGACTCCAGGGCGAGATCGAACGCCAGATCAATGGTTTCGACTCGGTTCGGTCCAGCAAGGTCCTTCTCTCGCTTCCCGAAGAGTCACTCTTCGAGAGCGACGTCGTGGAGCCCTCCGCGAGCGTTTACCTCGAACTGAAGACCGGCACGTTGCTCTCACACAGTGAGGGGGCGCGCATCGCGACCCTCGTAGCAAACGCAGTCCCGCGACTCGGATCCGAGGGCGTCGCCATCATGGACGAGGAGATGCGTGTCATCCACGCGACAAACACTGCGGACGGTGAGACAAAGGCGGCTTCGAGCCTCTCGGCGCTCAAGCGTGACTATGAGCGGTACTACAAGAGTGAAATTGAAGACATCCTTGAGCGTGTCGTCGGTCCTGGAAAGGTCGTGGCTCGTGTGAATGTCACCCTCGACAACGCCCAGCGTAGCCTCGACGAGCGCAAGCTTCACGCGGACCAGGCCGTCGCTATCTCCACGGATACGAGCGAGACCTCGGAGACCGGCGCGACACGCGCGCAGGGCACACCGGGGACCACAGCCAACATCGCGGAGGCTCGGGTCGCAAACGAGGTTGCTGCGGGCTCAGGTGGAGAGTCGTCGAGCCTTCGTGAGATTGGCAACTTTGACGTCCCGCACACCTGGCGCTCGGAAGCGAGCTTGCCTGGAGGGATCCAGTCCATCACGGCCGCGGTCTTGGTCGATGGAGTATGGAACGAAGTCGTCGCGACCGGCTCGGTGGAAGCGGAGCCGGGAGCGACTCCTGCCCGCGAGTATGTGGCTCGGACCGAAGCCGAGCTTGCTTCTTATTCTGCGCTGGTGGCGGGTGCCCTCGGTGTGGAAGCAACGGCCGTGACCATGGTGAACCAGCCCTTCGCTACGGTCGATGTACCCGACGTGCAGCCGCCGAGCGCTCTCTCGCTCGGGCCGAACAGCGCTGTCCAGTCCTACATGCGCTACGGTTTTGCCCTGCTGGTCTTGGCGCTGACCTTCGGCTTCATCGTCCGCCCGGTCATGAAGAACCTTGTGCCACCGGAGGCGACCGAGACCGAGACGGACTCGTCCCTGCTCGGTGACGCCACGGCAGGCGCACTGCCGGCTCCAGTCGACGTCGAAGCACAGGCGCTCTCGGAGCTCATCGAACGTATCGCGTCCGGTACTGAGTACATCACCCGGGAAGAGGTCAGCCGCCTCGTGAGCTCTGACCTCACCCACTCGCTCGTCACGTTGCAGACGTGGCTGGCGGAGGACTAGAACGTGCCAAACCCAATCAGTACTGAACAAGTGAGAAGCATCGACGAGCTCTCCGGGGCCGAGAAGACAGCCATTCTCGTCATGTATCTGGAAGAGTCGGCCGTGCGAAACCTGTTCTCGCGCATGTCCGAATCCGAGATTCGGTGCATCGGTGAAGCCATCTCTGGGCTGGAGCGGATCGAGCCGGAGGTAATTCAGGCTGTCATCGGGAAGTTCGCCAACGACCTGGGCCGCTCGCTGTACCTGCAGGCGCAGGGCCGCACCTACCTGGAGAGTGTCTTCCCTGCTGTCCTCGGCGAGGAGCGAGCCCACCGGATGCTGCGCTCCATCGAGCCTGTCTCCCGTCAGGGTTTCAAAGAGGTTCTCGGCCGCATTCAGCCAGGCGCGTTGGCAGCTCGGCTTGAGAAGGAGCACCCTCAGACCATCGCCGTGGCCTGCGCCGTACTCGGCTCTGACCTCACCTCCGCTCTCATCCCTAACTTCGAGTTGGATGTGCAGGTCGACGTCATGATGCGGATGGCTCGTCTCTCCAGGATTCCTCTGGAGTTGCTGGAGGACATTGAGGAACTGCTCGGTTCCATTGACCTGGATGCTGGAACTCGTCACACCATGGCGACGGACGGTGGGCGACTCGTCGCGGATACCCTCAACGGACTCAAGAGCGATGTAAAGGACCAGCTCCTCGGAGCCTTGTCACAGCGCGACGAGACTCTGGCCAGCGAGGTCTCACGTCAGATGTTCACCTTCGACATGATGGCCAGCGCGGACGCGAAGGGCGTCCAGAACCTCCTCAAGGAGGTCGAGCGCAAGGACTTGGCTCTGGCTCTCAAGGGCGCAGATACCGTCAGCCGGGACGCGTTCTACGGGAACATGTCCGACCGTGCCGCGGGTTATCTCAAAGACGACATGGAGGCCATGGGGCCTGTCCGACTCTCGGATGTCGAGGAGGCCCAGCAGCAGATCATTGCGCTGGCCCTGCGTCTCGAGGAAGAAGGCAAGCTCATGTTCCTCGGCGCCGGTGGTTCCGACGAGATCGTGGAGTAAGCGATGTCTGGCTTCCGACCCCTGCTGCCCACATCTGACGAGTCCGGTACCGGATTTACGCCTCTGCGTGGCGGGGAGCAGTCCAAGAAGGGTCATGGTGGCGAAGCCGGTGGCAGCGCCGGGTTCCGGCCGCTGGTGCCGGGTCGTATGGGCGCAGAGGTGGCGGAGTCATCGACGCCAGGCGAGGAGACAGAAGCCGAGGGGGCCGAGATGCGACCCTCACCGAAGCCGACTGAGCCCCTCGTTCAAGAGTCGGACGAGTCGGGCGTGGAGGGGGAGTTGGTCTCAGAGTCCACGGAGGAGAAGCTCTCCCGGGAAGCGGACCTTTCGCGTGTTCGTGAAGAGGCTTACGAGCTTGGACGGGCAGAGGGGTTGGCCGCTGGCTCGTCAGAGATCGCGGCTCAGG
>Ga0315320_10004731_pt1 | contig 11145 bp, 9 predicted proteins | sample M140m21515metaG_FD_203458 | JGI IMG/M metagenome (GOLD analysis project Ga0315320, IMG submission 203458) | Ammonia-oxidizing marine archaeal communities from Monterey Bay, California, United States - M1 40m 21515 | ecosystem: Environmental > Aquatic > Marine > Coastal | place: USA: California...
TCTCATCATCCACTGGCGCATACGTTTGCGCTCAACAGGGTGGCCACCTCTCTCAGAAAGTCCGTCCTTCACCTCATCATTTGCGAGCACCGTCCCAAGCTCAGAGCACCAGTTTACCTCTGAATCTGCTAAGTAGGCAAGTCGAAACTGCATTAGGATGGCGTTCTTCGCCTGCTTACTCATGGATTTCCAATCAGTAGCAGTGAAATCTCCATCAAAGTGTTTCCCGAAATGAGGGAATAAAGTCACGTCTAACTTTTTCCACCAACCCTCTTCGCAGGCAGCTTCTGTGGAGTAGTTACCATTCTTTTCAAAAGCATCAATTAGAGATTGTAGCGGTTTTGCACCCCCGCTTCCTAAATCATACCAACTTTCGAATAATTTCCCGAAAATCCATTGTGTCCATCTGTAATATGATGGGTCAGAAGTCATCACTTCTCTGCTCCAGTCAAATGAAAACCCTATTTGTTGCATTTGGGTTCTGTAGCGAGAGATATTCGTTTCCGTGGTAATCGCAGGGTGTTGTCCTGTTGCAATAGCATATTGTTCTGCCGGCAGCCCAAAGCTGTCAAACCCCATTGGGTGCAAAACGTTAAATCCGCAATGTCTTTTATACCTAGAAATAACATCTGAGGCGATGTATCCAAGTGGGTGTCCTACGTGAAGCCCCGCCCCAGAAGGATATGGGAACATATCCAAGGCGTAGAACTTTGGTTTATCCTTTATTTCTTTTACTTGGTAGGATTTTTCTTTAGCCCAAACCTCTTGCCAATGCTTTTCAATACTGCGAAAATCGTATTCCATATGATCGACAAAGTTAGTTGTTAGAAATCAAATTTCTATATCACGGGCAACCCTTGTTTATGAAATACGTCAAATTAGTATATGATCATGAATCGCACTCCTCTTTCGATACACAATATGGTAAAGTCAGTTCTATGGCGAGTACCATCGATTGATGCATCAAAGAATGTATATCTAACATTTGATGACGGTCCCCACCCACATTTAACACCTTGGGTGATGGAGCAATTGAAAGAGGCTGGGGATTTAAAAGCTACGTTTTTCTGTGTTGGGGAGCAGGCATCTCGCCATCCAGAAATCATTCACGATTTAAGAGCAGCTGGTCATGAAGTTGCTAACCACAGTCAGGGTCACGAAAGTGGATGGTCAACACCTAGGAAGTCTTATTTAAGGAGCTATCTTCAATGCGAAGAAGAACTGGGTTCGACTACAAGGTTCAGACCTCCTTATGGAAGGATAACGCCTAGACAAGCTCGAGCTCTTTCGAAAAGGACACAGGTTGTTATGTGGGACGTCCTTTCCGGAGATTTCGATATATCCCTTTCAGGAAGTGATTGCTTAAACTCACTTAAAAAGCTTACAAGATCTGGATCTATTATCGTGTTTCACGATAGTGAAAAAGCAGCTCCTAGACTTCTTTATGCACTGCCTAAATATCTCCAATGGCTTGCAGATAGCGGATATAACGTTCAACCTCTTCCCGAGAACAGATCCACTCAATCACATGAGAAGCGGGCGGGTGGACATACGGGTCAAGCAAATATTGGTCTAACAGACTCTATATAATTGAGCCCTCGCGTTATTTCTCCTCGGCCTCCCTTAACATCTTGAGTTTGGCCTTAATTTCTTCAATCTCTCGTTTGTAAGATTTTATAGATTTTTCAGCGTGATCACGAATTGATTGTGCTCCTTTTCCAGTAAAACGCTCCACGTTTTCTTCCGTTTGGATTACACGAGTATTCAGACGATTAATCTTATCTCTTAAAACAGCTTGCTCACGACGGATGTCATTGCCACCTCCTCTTCCACTATTTCCCCCTTTTGACAGACGTTCAACGCGATTTTGATAACTTGCTACAGAACGTTCAGACCTTTGAGCGCTTAAAGCTTCGTAGTGCTTATCCATCGCCTTCGTAAAGCGTTCAGATAGACCCTCAAAATTTTTCCTAGGAACGAAGCCTATTTTACGCCAATCACCTGAAAATTCTTTTAGCGCGTTTAAATCAGCGATTCTATTCTCTGTAATTTTAAACGCTTCCACTTTTTCAAGTAGCTCTTTCTTCAATCCTAGATTTACTTTCTCCTCTTTATTTCGATCTGCGAACTGAGCTTTCTTGGCTTTAAAGAATACATCCTGAGCTTTGTGAAACCGCCTCCATAATTTATGCTCCTCTCCTGGAGCGCATGAACCTGCAGTCTTCCAATCGTTTTGAAGTTGTATCATTATAGCGGTTGCACCTTTCCAATCGTTGCTGTCTTGAATTGACTCAGCCTTTTCACAAAGAACGATTTTTTCTTTCTTAGCGTCTTTTCCCGCCTCCTTCATTTTATCGTAGAAGACCTGCTTTTTTTCGAAGAAGACATCAGATAATTCACGGAATTGCTGCCATAAACTTTCGTTGTGTTCCTTTCCGGAAAAGCCGATTTCCTTCCACCTTTTCTGCATCTCAATAACCTTGGTTGTCAAAGTTTGCCAAACCTTATGACCTTCTTCGATATCCTCAGTCATCAACCCCCTCAACTCCTCGATAAGCGCGTCTTTTAAAACTTTATTCTCAACAAAACTCTCTCGGAGTTTATCGTATTGAGCTTTTACCTCATCAAAAACTGGACGAGTAATTCCGAAGAACGTGTCTGCCATTTCTTTGTAAGACTCCCTTGGAGATGGCCCCACATCGAGCCATTGTTTTTGAAGTTCACGAGCCATTTTTTCACGAGCTTTTAGATCTTCAATTGCTGCAAGACTCTTAGCTTTCTCGATTAATTCAAGCTTTGTGGCGTGATTTTTCTTCAAGTCGTGATCCTGAAGCTGCTTGTAGATATTAATGTTATAAAAGAACTCATCGCGCAGGCGATGGTATTCGTCATGAATATCCTTATAGTTATTTCCAGGAACATCTCCAACTGCTTCCCACTCCGTCCGTACTTCATTAAAGGAGCTGAACGCTTTTCCTATATTTTCCTCTTCTTGGATTGTACTTCTTAGCCTTTCTAGAAGCCCTTCTTTTGTGACTAAATTAACCCTCTGTTCTTCTGCAATAGTGGCTTTCCAAGCTTTCTCTCTTTCCTTAAAAGAATTCGATAGTTCTTCGATTACAGCTTCCTCTTCAGAAGGTTTGTAAATAAAAGTTTCATCAGGCTCGTGTTCTTCCTTTTCCCAAGCATCGCGTTGGCGACGAACCTCATCTTGTGTGAGGGCGTGGAAGGATTGTATAGCACTGCGCACATCTTTTCGGATGGCTTCCAGATCTTCGTTCCCGAGTAGATCATGGATACGTTGCAAAAGTTCAGACCGCATTACGGTTATAAAATGGGAGTTATTAGTTTGCAAATATCGTATATCTCAACCCACCTTGCGACTTAGAAACGAATCTAAAATTATTATTTCATCATTGGTTGTGAATTGGCAGGAAAAAATAACTCGATGGTGCGCTCGAAGCGAGCGTTCTAAGGCTGAGGTGTTAAAACGTCTAAAGGAGTGGGAAGTACCCATCTCAGAAGCAGATTCGATTCTAGTTAAGCTAGTAAACCTTGATTTTGTAAACCAAACTCGTTTTCTCTCAGCATTCACTCACGACCACTTCCATTTAAAGCACTGGGGGCCCTACAAGATCGGTGAAGGCTTGCGTGCTAAAGGCTGTTCCTCCTCAGAGATTTCATCTGCTCTCTCGGTCCTCACGCCAGAAATAGTATCTGAAAAGCTCACTCACGTCATAAAGTCTCGCCTACAGACTTACCCTTCGGACCTTACTTCTAATCGCCCTCGTCTAATCCGCTATCTTCAATCACGAGGATTTTCTTTAGAAATGATACTATCATCTATCAAGTCGATTTAACTTCTTTACTTTTGTCTCATGCTTACAATTGACGCTATCGACATCCTTTCTTCTCGTTTAGAAGCCTTGAGAGGCTATCTGAACATTGAACAGAAACGAATGGAGGTGATGGAGGATGAAAAGCAAACCCACGACCCTGAGTTTTGGAATGACTCTAAAAAAGCAGAGCAAGTAATGAAACTCATTAGATCTAAGAAATCGTGGGTCACGAAATTTGATGATTGCGCTTCAAAGGTTGAGGACCTTTCCATCCTTTTCGAGTTTATGAAAGCTGGGGAAGAAGATCCCTCCGCGGTTGATTCTGCCTACTCTGAAGCGACTGATACCATTGAGGGCTTAGAGTTTCAAAACATGCTTTCAGCAGAAGAGGATTCACTCAATGCAGTCATGCAAATTACTTCCGGAGCCGGAGGAACAGAATCCTGTGACTGGGCTGCAATGCTTATGCGCATGTACAGAATGTATGGCGATAAGGCAGGTTTTAAAGTCCGCGAACTCCATCTTCAAGAGGGCGATCCAGCAGGAATAAAACAAGTTACCCTTGAATTCGAAGGCGACTTCGCATACGGAATGCTCAAAGGGGAAAACGGCGTCCACCGATTGGTCAGAATCTCCCCATTCGACTCTCAAGCTCGTCGCCACACCTCCTTTGCGTCAGTTTACGTCTACCCACTTGTGGACGACTCTATTGAAATCACGGTTAACCCCGCCGATATTTCTTGGGACACTTTTCGTTCAGGTGGAGCTGGAGGTCAAAACGTCAATAAAGTAGAAACAGGAGTACGTGTACGTCACGCCCCCACTGGTATCGTTATCGAAAACACAGAAACTCGATCTCAACTCGGCAACCGTGAGAAAGCGATGCAGCTCTTAAAATCACAACTCTTCGAACTAGAACGCGCCCGTCTCAACGAAGCTCGTGATGAAATTGAAGCTGGGAAAATGAAAATAGAGTGGGGTTCTCAAATCCGATCCTACGTCATGCAGCCATATAAAATGGTAAAGGATGTCAGGACCGGCCACGAAACCTCCAACGTTGATGCCGTTATGAACGGAGAAATCGAAGGATTCCTCAAAGCCTACCTTATGGAGGCCGGCGCCGCATCAAACAACCCTCAAGATTAACACGAATTTTAAATCACCACACCATGTCAGATTTCCGAATTGAAAAAGACACTTTAGGAGAAGTAAAAGTTCCATCTAACGTCCTTTGGGGAGCCCAAACAGAGCGTTCTCGAAATAATTTTCGTATCGGACCAGCTTCCTCTATGCCACTCGAAATAGTTCACGCTTTCGCTCACCTCAAGCGAGCAGCAGCAAAAACGAACTGTGAATGTGGCATTCTTCCATCAGAAACGCGCGACTTAATATCTACAGTCTGCTCAGAAATCCTAGAGGGCATTCACGATTCTCAATTCCCACTCGTTATTTGGCAAACGGGTTCCGGAACCCAGTCTAACATGAACGTAAATGAAGTGGTAGCTAACCGCTGTCATCAGCTCTCAGGAGGAACCCTTGGTGAAGGGACTCGTCCTGTCCATCCAAACGATGACGTAAATAAGAGTCAATCTTCGAACGATACATTCCCGACGGCCATGCACATCGCCGCCTACACCCTCATTGTAGAGAATACCATTCCCGGCATAGAGACCCTTCGCGACTCCCTCGCCTCTAAATCTTCCGAGTTCGAGACCATTGTAAAAATCGGGCGCACCCATCTCATGGACGCTACCCCTCTCACCCTCGGTCAAGAGTTTTCTGGCTACGTAGCCCAATTAAACTATGGCCTTCGTGCCCTTCGTCACTCCCTCGACCATCTTTCTGAACTCGCCCTAGGTGGTACGGCTGTAGGAACAGGCATCAACACGCCTAAGGGATATTCTGAAACAGTTGCCGCACATATAGCCTCATCGACCGGACACCCATTTGTAACAGCCCCTAACAAGTTTGAAGCCCTTGCCGCTCACGATGCCATTGTCGAATCCCACGGAGCTTTACGTCAACTAGCTGTCGCCCTTAATAAGATCGCTAACGACATCAGAATGATGGGCTCTGGCCCCCGATCGGCTATCGGCGAACTTCAGCTACCTGCTAACGAGCCAGGTTCGTCAATCATGCCAGGAAAAGTCAACCCCACTCAGTGCGAAGCTATGACGATGGTTTGTGCTCAGGTAATGGGAAACGACGTAGCTATAGCAGTGGGAGGAACACAAGGACATTACGAGCTTAACGTATTTAAACCTATGATGGCAAAAAATATCCTCGAGTCCGCTCGCCTCCTCGGCGAAGGATCACACTCGTTCGCAAAAAACTGCGTCGATGGACTCAAAGCCAACGAGCTACGCATCAAGGACCTCGTCGACAACAGCCTCATGTTGGTTACCGCTCTAAACACGAAAATTGGTTATTACAAATCTGCAGAAATAGCAGGTAAAGCCCATACAGAAGGTACCACTCTTCGCGAAGCTGCTTTATCTCTAGGATACGTCACAGCAGAAGAATACGACGCATGGGTTGTCCCAAAGAACATGATCGGGAGATAGTTCTAATGAGTTATTTTTCTAGTTTTCCAACCAGAACCTTCACCCATTGTTCGTCGGATTTAGGACAAACAAGTAAAGCGTCTTGAGTGTCAACAACAATGAAGTCATTTAATCCACGAAGGGCTATAATTTTTTCAGAATCCGCTCCGACCACAATATTGTTTGCACTTTCTGAAACCACTAAATCAACTCCTGAGGATCTATTTTCAGACGAATCTTTAGGTAAGTGATTTGCAAGTGAAGTCCAAGTTCCTAGATCTGACCAGCCGAAATCACAAGGAATAACGGAGACAGAAGAAGCGCGTTCGAGAATTCCATAGTCTATAGAAATAGATTCACAAGAGGTGTAAATATCATCGACTTCGCCAGCATTTCCACAAAGTTCAGCGCTCTCAAATGCAGATGACATGTCTGAAAGGTGCTTAGAAAACTCACTCGATATATTTGCGAGTGACCAAACAAAAATCCCACTATTCCAGCAATACCCACCTTCTTCCAAAAATCCACGGGCGGTTTCTAAATCTGGTTTTTCTGTAAAGCGATCTACAGAAGCAATTTCGCCGGTGCTATCACCAGTCGAACTCGATCTAGAGAATTTGATATATCCGTACCCGGTATCGGGGCGGGTGGGTTGAATACCTAAGGTAACGAGCGAGGAAGTTGAGGTAGCTTCTATGAGGGCGAGCGAGATTATACGGCCGAACTCGGGCTCTTTGAGGATGAGATGGTCTGACGGAGCGACAATGATTCCGACGTCGCAAGCGTCAACACCAGATGATGCAGCTCGACTAGAGATAACGGCATTTGCATAGGCGATGCAAGGGGCGGTATTGCGCATGCATGGTTCGCAAAGAATATTTTCAGAAGGTATAGATGGAATATGGGAGGCGACATCAGAGCGGTAAAGCTCGTTTGTTACAACGAGTATATTAGATGGTGGTACTACCAAACTTAATCGGTCAAAAGTCATCTGGATTAGTGAGCGGCCTGTACCGAGGATGTCGAGAAATTGTTTAGGCTTAGAAGTACGAGACATGGGCCAAAACCTAGTGCCAACACCTCCAGCCATTATGACAGCAAATTTTTCCACAGGCTTATTTATTTGCATCAAGTTGAACGCAATTGTAAGCATCACAAGTACCGCAACTGCTATGAGAAGAGGCGCACCCGCTTAAAAACGCAATAACGCAAAGGCATAACAAAATAGGTATTACAATTCGTTTCATAATGGTGTAAAGTTAGCAATTGTTACGTTTACCTTCGCAGTAATGGGCATCATCTTTCATATCGGTAGGTATACGAGATTTATATTGAGGGCTTTGCGTAAACCTGAAAACGGTGCGGTCTTTCGTCGTTCCCTTGTGAATGAAATGACCACCATTGGCACTAATAGTATAGGTATTGTGACGTTGCTGAGTTTATTTATGGGTGCAGTTATGTGCCTTCAGACTGCGCACCAGGTAAGTGGTTGGATTCCCGCTTACACAATTGGGTTTACCGTGCGCCAAACAATGATCCTTGAATTTTCCCCCACCCTGATCCCCGTTATTCTCGCAGGTAAGATCGGTTCAAATATCGCTTCACAGCTAGGAACAATGAGGGTTACAGAGCAAATAGATGCTCTTGAGATTATGGGGATAAACAGCGCTGGATTCCTTACACTACCTAAGATTATTGCAGGGATTATTTGCTTACCAATGCTGGTTATTATGAGTATGTTTTTAGGCGTCGCCTCTGGTGCTGGGATTGCTTATATTACAGAGGTGAGCAGTATGGCAGACTTCCAATATGGTCTTCAGGTCGATTTCGTTTCTTATGATGTTATATATGCTCTCATTAAAACGACAATTTTCTCAATAGTAATGACTTCCGTCTCGGCATATCATGGGTACCATACTCATGGAGGAGCTATTGAAGTTGCCAAATCAAGCACAAAAGCAGTTGTATATAGTGTCGTGATAATTATGATGTCTAACCTGATATTAACAAAGCTTCTTTTAACCTGATAGTAGAATGATTGAGCTTAAAAACATATCTAAATTTTTCGGGGAGCATCACGTTTTAAAGAATGTAAGCGCTAAGTTTCATAAAGGCAAGGTAAATTTTATTATAGGTCGTTCAGGCTCAGGAAAAAGTGTGATGACAAAGTGTACGGTGGGGCTTTTAGAACCAGATGAAGGCAAAGTTCTATTTGATGGCCGTGATTTCACAGCGATGAATCAAAGAATGAGAAAAGAAGTTCATAAGGAGATTGGGATGTTATTTCAGGGAGGGGCGCTATTTGATTCTATGACAGTTTCTGAGAACATTAAGTTTCCGCTGAAGATGTTTAGCCAAATGACAGATCAAGAAATGGATGTGAGGGCAGAGGATTGCATGAAAAGAGTAATGTTAGAGGGACATGGAGATAAGTATACAGGAGAACTCAGCGGTGGAATGCAGAAGCGTGTGGGGATAGCCCGTGCGATTTCAATGAACCCTAAATACTTGTTTTGTGACGAGCCGAATTCTGGTTTGGATCCCCAAACAGCAATTGTGATAGATAATCTAATCATTGATATTACAAGAGAATACGGAATGACAACGGTGGTAGTCAGCCATGACATGAACAGTGTAATTGAAGCCTCAGACACGATTCATTTTATTCACGAGGGTGAGATTGCTTTTGAAGGAGATAACCATGAAATGATGGTTTCTCAGTCAGAGAAACTCAATGAATTCATTTATGCTTCTAAACTCATGCAGAAGCTGAGAGATAGATGAAGTACGGGATTCATAAATACTCTTCCAAAGAGATGATAGACCGCAGTTCTACGTTTTTGAAAAAAATGCAAGAGCGAAGAAGTGTAAGGCATTTCTCGTCAGAACCAGTCCCAATGGAAGCTGTGCGCAATTGTATTTCCGCTGCAGGAACAGCTCCTTCAGGGGCACATAAACAGCCTTGGACTTTTTGTCTTGTAACAGATTCTGAAATTAGGAGTAAGATTAGGGCTGCTGCTGAAGAAGAGGAGTACAAGAATTATAATGGCCGAATGAGTGAAATGTGGCTGAAGGACTTAGAACCTTTTAAAACGGATCATATTAAACCCTTTATAGAAGATGCTCCTGGATTAATTGTCGTTTTTAAGCACGCTTTTGGTAAAGATGAAACAGGAAAAACTCAGAATTATTACGTAAATGAGAGCGTAGGAATCGCAGTCGGAATGCTCTTAACAGCTCTTCATGATATAGGACTTGTTGCATTAACTCATACTCCCTCTCCAATGAAATTTTTAACGCAAATCCTTAGTAGACCTGATAATGAAAGGGCGTATTTAAATATTCCATTTGGATTTCCAAGCTCAGATTGTGAGGTACCTGACCTCGAAAGAAAGTCTATTGTAGAGATACTAAAAGAGTATTAGGAAGCCTTTTGTTAAAACTTTCTTTGGTTTTTTTACCTGAAATTAAAGGTTTGGATTAATTTTGCACCAAAATCAATACGATTATCATGTCTGATATCAGCGGAAAAGTAACAGCTATCATTGTGGATAAGCTTGGAGTGGATGAAGGAGAGGTTAAGCCAGAGGCAAGCTTCACTAACGATTTAGGTGCCGATTCTCTCGACACAGTAGAACTTATTATGGAGTTCGAAAAAGAATTTAACATTGCTATACCTGACGATCAGGCTGAGAATATCAGCACTGTAGGACAAGCAATTGAGCACATCGAAAAGGCAACGAAGTAGGCCTTAGTGTTTATTGATTTGATTCTTATATGGAGCTTAAGCGCGTAGTTGTAACTGGCCTTGGTGCTTTAACACCTTTAGGTAATGATCCTGAAACTTTCTGGAAGAACCTAGTTCGTGGAGTAAGTGGAGCGGCAGAAATTACTCGGTTTGACTCGTCAAAGTTCAAGACTCGGTTTGCATGTGAAGTAAAGGGCTTTAATGTGCTAGATTACATTCATCGCCGCGAGGCCAGAAGGATGGATCTATTTACTCAATTTGCAGTTGTAAGTTCTCAGCAAGCTTTAAAAGATGCTGGCCTAATTGCTATGGGTTTTGAGGGAGAAGGAGAAGAAGGAAATGTAGATCCAGATAGGGCAGGAGTTATTTGGGGTTGTGGAATCGGAGGTTTTCAGAGTTTTATGGATGAGGCAAAGAACTTTCACGATGGTGATGGAACGCCAAAGTTTTCTCCATTCTTTATTCCCATGATGATTCCTGACATTGCAGCCGGACAAATAAGTATTATAAATGGATTTAGAGGTCCTAATTACGCAACCGTAAGTGCTTGTGCAAGTTCTACTCATGCTTTAATTGATTCTTTTAATTTAATTAGATTAGGGAAAGCGGATGTTATCGTTTCAGGAGGTTCTGAAGCTGCAGTAACTGAAGGTGCAATTGGAGGATTCAATGCTCTCAAAGCTCTTTCGACTCGCAATGAGGACCCTAAAAGAGCTTCTAGACCTTTTGATAAAACCCGTGATGGTTTTGTTTTAGGTGAGGGAGCCGGTGCAATTATCCTTGAGTCTCTTGAACATGCCGAGGCTCGTGGAGCTAAGATTTATTGTGAGATGGTAGGGGGTGGTATGAGCGCAGATGCTTATCACATTACCGCGCCACACCCAGAAGGTCTTGGAGCCACAAACGTCATGAAGGTCGCTCTTGATGATGCTGGAATGAGCCCTGAAGAGGTGGATTACGTAAACGTCCATGGAACGAGCACTCCACTTGGAGATATAGCTGAAACCCAGGCTAT
>Ga0315320_10004732_pt1 | contig 11145 bp, 10 predicted proteins | sample M140m21515metaG_FD_203458 | JGI IMG/M metagenome (GOLD analysis project Ga0315320, IMG submission 203458) | Ammonia-oxidizing marine archaeal communities from Monterey Bay, California, United States - M1 40m 21515 | ecosystem: Environmental > Aquatic > Marine > Coastal | place: USA: California...
TCGACTTCATTTTCCCTCCAATATCTCTGCATCTAATATTTCTGTTTTAACCGTAAATGAATGCGAATGGGGACACTGTATCTGCGCCTATCCACCCCCTCCGTTCCGCTCCAAAACTAGCTACAAGACTCTCCCGCCAACAAAAAATTCCCAGCAATACTCGGCGGGCATTTTTTTCCCGGAAAGAAGCCGTTTTTTTCGAATAGCGTTTGTAGTGGCATTGTCACCCTTCCTGCCTACTGTCTTGCAAAACTGTGCTTGGAAAACTTCTTCTTCTCTTCATCCTCGTCCCTACTGCCGAGCTATACCTCTTCATAACAATCGGTAGCCAGCTAGGTCTAGGCCCAACCCTTGCAATTATTATTATCACCGCTGTTTTTGGAGCGTCGCTCACCAAAGCACAGGGCCGACTTGCAGTAGAAAAATTCCAAGCTGCGACCGCCGCAGGCCGCATGCCCGCCAAGGAGGCAATCGATGGGATTATGATTCTCCTTGCTGGCGCAGTGTTAATCACCCCTGGCTTCCTTACTGATACCGTTGGGTTCTTGCTCCTTTTCCCACCCTTCCGAGCGATCGTGGCGGGCTACGCTGGAAAACGACTAAAAGGAAAAATTCAAGTAGTCACCCCTAGAATGCCAAATCAGAACGCTCAGGAACAAAAGCCCGAGGCTAAACTTGATGATGGAAACGTGATAGACGTATGAAAATTTACTCTATAAAAATCCGCTTACAGTTCTGACAGACTAGGAAGAATTGGGTATTTAAAACTCCATACTTAATCGAAAGGCAAGGCAAACTTAACACAGAGTGGCTTCCCTCATGCACGCTCGCAAAAAAGATTCCGCCGGTTTACAAAGGAGCCACAAACGTGGCATGCTCAACCAAGAAAATGCGTTCACACCTCCCCGCCATCAACTTTAACTCATGGCCGCTCCCAAGAAAATTGCCGAACCTCACAAGGAACTCCGCTTTACCCGAGCCGGACAAGCCCAAGGATTTATAGTCATCGCAGCGGTTTCTTTTGCCTTTTTTCTCCTTATTGGCCTCACCTGGTTCATGGGACACCCCACCTTTACTTGGTGGATGGCTCTCCCCTTTCTCATCCTCTCTGCCTTACTGACCAGACTCTCTGCCTATTGCGCGCGGCACGCCTACCTCATTCTCACGCCCCTCGGCATAGAAATTTTTCCCCTCATCAAACCTCACAAGAACCTCAACCTTGTTTATTGGGCGCAAATCATTGATGCCGATTTCGACGAGGAGCTTACCGCTCTAAAACTCCATTTCAACGAAGACCAAAGCACCGGTATCATTCTCTCCCTCAAGGCTATTCCAACGAAAAAGCGCCCCCTCTTGAAGAGGGCACTTGAAAGCCGTCTAGCAGAAAAGGAGGGGTGAAAGGTTGCTTCATACAGCGAAGGCCGGCCTTACTCACCTTCCACGGCAGCAATTGCCTTCAGCACCTCTGCTCCCTGCGTTGAAGTCGCCCCCTTATCATCCCGCCACACCAGCTTGCCGTCTTTGAAGAGCAAAGCACGCCGTGCCGTGAACATCCCACCTCTCACCGAGATCCCCAACGCCTTGGCGATCTCACCGCCCGGATCTGAAATCAGATCATAGGGAAGCTTATTCTTGTCCTTAAATTTCTTCTGAGTTTCAGGTTTATCGGTAGACATCCCAAACACAGTTACTTTCTTGCCTGCCAATTCCTCGAATGCGTCCCGCACCGAACATACTTGGCTTGTTCATCCTCCGGTCAAAGCCTTGGGATAAGTAAAAATCACCATCCACTGGTCTCCATCGGCCGCTTTGAGGGCGATTTCCTTACCATCTTGATTCTTCCCTTTGAGTTCCGGAAGCTTGGCGCCCACTTTTAGCGGTTCCGCGTTGAGCGAAAACATCGAGATAAGCGACACGAACATCGTTTTGAGTTTCATATGGCGGAGGATACCTCCTTTTCGCTTCTCCGCAATAACCGGTTTCCCTGTCTGAAATTCCTGTTAGGCTCCGCCCCGTGTCCGATCTTAAAGCTTATCTCAAAGGCCAGCAAATCCTTGTGGACGACGCCCTCAACCGGTTTCTGCCGCGCGTTACTGTTCGCCCCAAAACCGTGCACCAAGGAATGCGCTACTCTGTCTTCGCCGGAGGCAAGCGCCTCCGGCCTATTCTCACTCTCGCCGCCGCCGAAGCGTGTGGAGGCGAGATGAGAAGCGGCCTTCCGCCCGCCTGCTCAGTCGAAATCATGCACACCTACTCGCTCGTTCACGACGATCTCCCAAGCATGGACGACGATGACCTCCGCCGCGGCCGACCCACCTCTCACAAGGTGTATGGAGAAGGTATGGCCGTCCTGATCGGCGATGCTCTCCTCACTGAAGCCTTCACCATTCTCGCAGAAACTCCTCCGACCAAACGCTACGATCTCAAAGATATCTTACTAGAATTCTCAGTCTGTGGTGGCTCACGCAAACTTATCGGGGGACAAGTCCTAGATCTCGAAGGCGAAGGCAAAGAACTCTCGAAAGCCCAACTCGTTCGCATTCACGAAAATAAAACCGCCGCTCTTCTCACGACCTCGCTTCGCCTCGGCGGAATGACTGCGAACGCCACACCACGTCAACTCGACGCCTTAACTGATTTCGGTTACAACCTCGGCCTGGCCTTTCAAGTCATTGATGACATCCTCGACGTGACTCAGTCGACCGTGCAGCTGGGAAAAACCGCGGGAAAAGATGAAGCAGTGGATAAAGCAACTTATCCATCCATTCTTGGGCTCAATAAATCAAAAAAAGAGGCGACACGCCTCACCCGCAAGGCTCTTGAAGCCCTTGCGGTATTCGGCCGAAGAGGTAAGCGACTCGAAGAAATCGCCCACTATCTCCTCGATCGAGAGTTTTAGAACCCCCACTCGCTAAAACAACTCTTGCTGTTCGGACGTTGGAAAGTCACCGGATACCATCCGCGATCTTAGTTTCTTCCAGAAACCAAAAAAACCAGCCCTCGCAAGTGATCTCAAATAACGATCTTCAGGCCGCACCATTAAACTCAACTTTAAGCCAGATTTTCCAAACGAATCCAACCGATCATGCAGCGGACCCACTTCTGGACGCATCGCAACAATTTCGGCTTCCCCATTTCCTCTAACCCACGCAATCAAATCATCGACGTGCTCCACGGAAGCATCGTAGTGCTCTCCTGCACGTTCGCCCACATCTCCAAGGGCCGCTCTCAACCACTCCTTCTGTAATTTTGATTTCCCGAGGAATTCTCCTGTCACTACAATCTTCGAAGGCCGATAAGCTCCCAGCGGGGAACTTTCCGGATTCAAATCCTCTTCATGAATCCATAACACCTTACCATCTTGAGGAACCTCAAGCTCTGGCAGCAAAGGCCTTGTCACCTCAGGCCGCTCCACATTCCCGGGTATCATCGCAGTAGGATTATCTAGTAGTTCAAGTCCACGCGGATCGAGCAATGTCGGCGCCACATATTTTTCGATATTTGCGCGCCTTGGCAAATAAGTCTTTCCGGGCGTTTGTAATCCCGCAATCCACCGCCATGAAAGCATGTTTGAGGCTGGGTCAAAATCCAGTAAATGATCCTGAAAGAATTTGGCCCCCAATTGCCAAGGCAATCGGGCAACATGAACCCAGTAGCCAGCGAACCACATACGTGAATGATTGTGCAAATAACCTGTCTCAACTAACTCTCGAGCAAACCCGTTCATGACGGCTACTGGTCCCTTCCCTTGGCGAACTTTCTCAGCATTAGAATGCTCCTCAATCCCTTCTAGATATTCATCCCAAACCTTTGGCCTAAGCGATAACCATCCTTTCCAATAGGTCCGCCAATAAACTTCTTGCGTAAATTTCTCGACTGTCGACGGGGCATAACGCACGAGGGGCGCTTTGGCGACCTCCCACTCAGTCAGGAGTCGATGACGAATCGCGGCTGACAGGCAAGAGACGTTTTGATGATCGGGAATCACATGGTTTCGATTACTTGAATAACGCCCGACACGCCCCACGAATTCATTGAGTTTTGCCAGAGCCCGATTTCGTGTATTCGGAAAATTCACTACGAACCATCAGCTAGTTTTCGTGAAGAGCAACCCGTGCCTCCAAAGACGGTAGCATATACCGACACCATCTTATCCCTGAGAAATTATTCCTCCAGATTTAACCAACTCCGCTTCCAGCCTATGAGCCTTAGCCTCAACAAGAATAGGATGGTTGAGATCAAAAAAATCCCCCGCCCGGTGAACGAGCGGAGGCTTTGAATGAAATAATTTCTACTTAACTGAGCGCCTTGACGACGCCAGCAGCATTGATGCCAAGCTCATCCATGACAACGTTACCCGGGGCCGATATACCAAAACGATCGATCCCAACCACTTTACCCTCAAGTCCAACATACTTATACCAAAGTCCACTCACTCCGGCTTCGATGGCTACCCTCTTGGTGCAGGATGCCGGAAGAACCTCGGTTTGGTATTCTGCTGACTGACGGTCGAAACGCTCAAGGCAGGGAGCGGAAACCACGCGGGCTCCGGCTCCGATTTCTTTGGCAGCTTCTATTGCGTGTCCAACTTCCGAGCCAGTCGCGAGAATGATGCACTCAAGATCGCCTTCTTCCTTCTTCAGGATGTAAGCTCCTTTGGCAACGCCATCGCGGCGGGTTTCAACAGAAGCAAGGTCATTGAGAGAAACGACTTTTTGGCGGCTGAAGATCAGCGCAGTTGGTCCATCGAGCCGCTCCATCGCACAAATGTAGGCCCCAGCCACTTCCTCCTGATCGCCGGGGCGAATCACGTCGAGGTTTGGAATGACCCGCAAGCCACTGACGGTTTCGACAGGCTGGTGAGTCGGTCCATCTTCACCCACACCCACGGAATCGTGAGTGAGAATGTAGGTCACAGGAAGCTTGGCCAGACCGGCGAGCCGGATCGAAGGGCGGAGATAATCAGCAAAGACGCAGAAGGTCGCTCCGCTGATGCGGAAGAGTCCGTCGTATGCGACACCGTTGCAAATCGCGCCCATTCCATGCTCGCGAATTCCAAACCAGATATTGCGCCCGGTTGGGTTGGCGGCGGAATAATCGCCCTCGTCCTTAAGATAGTTTTTAGTCGAACCAAAGAGGTCGGCGGATCCGGTGATCACCGAAGGCATAGCCTTGGCAACAGCATTAATGACAACTCCACCGGAACCACGGGTTGCATCGGCATAGTCATCACCAAAGGCTGGAATTTGATCAGAGAGATCACTTGGGACTACTTTGGCCACACTGTCCTCAAGCTCACTGGAAAGCTCAGGATTAGCCGCAGCCCATGAGTCGTAAATCGCTTGCCACTCGTTGAAAGCATCGGCCTGGGCCTCTGCTTGTTGGGCGAAGTATGCCTTCGTCTCATCGGAAACAAAAAAGGTCTGCTCAGGCAGCCCGAGTCCCTTACGGGCTTCCCCCGAAAAATTCGCGCCACCTTCACCGTGCGCGCCAGCAGTTCCGGCTACCTGTGGAATGCCCCGACCAATCTCGGTCTTGGCAATAATCACGGTCGGCTTGCCGCTGCTAGCCTTGGCCGTAGTGAAAGCTGCCAGGAAAACATCCATATCATGGCCATCGATGGTCACAGCATTCCAGTTAAGAGACTTAAAATAAGCTTCAGAATCCCAACCTTGAGTCTTGTCCGCCATCGCATCGAGGGTGACGTCGTTTGAGTCATAAATAAGGATGAGATTGTCCAACTGGTTATGACCGGCGAAAGCAATCGCTTCCTGCGCAACACCCTCCTGAAGGCATCCATCACCAGCGAGGGCAACCACATGATGATCAAAAATGGTGTGATCAGCTGTGTTGTAACGAGCTGCTGCACGCTTTCCTGAGAGGGCATAACCTACCGCATTCCCCACACCCTGCCCAAGAGGTCCAGTCGTAGCCTCGACACCTTCAGTCTCGTCAAACTCGGGGTGACCCGGAGTGATCGAGTGGAGCTTACGAAAATCGGCAACGTCTTGGCCGGACACCTTGAAACCAGCGAGATGAAGCCAGCTATAAATAAACATCGACCCGTGACCGGCCGAGAGGATGAAACGGTCGCGGTTCAACCACTTTGGAGCAGCAGGGTTAAAACGGAGGCCTTCACCAAAAAGGACAGCGCCCAGATCAGCGCAACCAAGAGGAAGACCGAGGTGGCCCGAGGAGCAAGCATGGACGGCATCGATGGCCAATCCGCGGGCTTCAGCCGCAGCTCTAGAAAGTGCTTCTTTATTCATCAGCAGCGAAACTTCCCAAATTAGGCCTTATGATCAAGTCGTAATACCGAATCACCACAACAAGTTTGCCCAAGTTAGGTGGCTGATTCCCAAATCCACGCATCGAAGTCTTCACTTTTTTCTTTTCAACATTCATTCTTTTCACGTGAACACGCAGCCGGCGCCTCCCAAACTCGATAAAAAGCTCCTCCTCGCCGACCCGTCGCTTCGCGATGGCACCTTCAATAAATCTGTCGTTCTTCTTGCCGAACATACTCCCGAGGAAGGAGCATTCGGATTAATCCTTAATCATCCATCTGGAAAAACGGTTGGCGATCTGATCAGCGATCCTGAATTTCTCGAACTCTGGCAAATCCCCGTTCACCTAGGGGGCCCAGTCGCCCGAGACCAGCTCACCTTCTCGGCCTTCTGGAAACGAGATTCCAAATTCGGCTTTGCCACCCGCATCGCGATGGATGAGGCTAAAAATTATCTTGGAGAGCCCGACACCCTCGTTAAAGCCTTCGCCGGATACTCCGGTTGGTCAGAGGGTCAACTCGAAGAGGAAATCGCGCAGGATGCTTGGACCATCACCGAGCCCAAAACCAACCTCCTCAATTTTCCCCACGACCTCACTCTTTGGAAAAGCATCATGCGCGGTCTCTCACCCTACCACCAAATTCTCTCCGGCGCCCCTGACGAGATCCTTTCGAACTAAATCAGTTAGAGATCATTTTCTCCCGAACCCAAGACCAGTCGAACAAGTGGTCTTTTAACAGCAAAACTCCTTGTTCGCTTTTTCTTTTTCACAACGATCCACAGAAAAAGATCTAGACCCCCTTCCCTCCAACCTGAAACTGATATCAAATGAAACGTCTTCCCATCCTCGGATTTCTCGCACTAGCCGCAAGCTTATCAGCGGTCCTTTTCCTGCGCTTTGAAAACTCACGACTACAGTCAGAAATCGAAAGTCTTGAGAGCCAGAGACCCAACTCTCCAATATCTTCTCGGGAAGTATCTAGCCCCAAGGATCGCAAAAAAAATAAAACCGACAGGTTAGAAAAATCTAGTTCATTCGAAGATTTAATCGCCATCGAAGATTCTGCGACCCGTATCGCATCGCTCCTTGATTTTGCAGAAAACCTAAACCCCGAACAAATTCCGGGCGCCCTCGATACCATTAGGCTCTCGGCACCTCACTGGGATCCTGAAGCCAAAATGATCGCCCATATCCTTTTAACCCGATGGGCTATCAATGACCCGGAAGGAGCTCTCGCATCATTAAAAGGAATCGACCTTGGGAAATTTGGAGCCGATCCAGTAAGCGTTCTTTCCGGCGTAGCATCTGAGAACCCTCAAACCGCTATCTCCTGGCTCAACGATTCTGAAAACTCGATGGTGAAACTGCCATTTATGGGCCAAATTCTAGCTGGATCAATTGCCAAAGAATGGGTCCGCCGTGATCCGGACGCCGCTCTACAGTGGGCTCGCGAACTTCCTGATAGTCAGAAAGCAGGAGCATTTTCTGGAGTTCTGGGAAGCCTCGCCACTACCGACCCAGCGAAAGCAGCGACCCTCGCGATGGAGCTCAGCCCTGGTGGAAGCCGAGAACACATTGTCGGCGAGATCGCTGAGAGCTGGGCACGTCTTTCACCCAACGAAGCGCTCGCTTGGGCCTCGACTCTCACCGGAAAAGACCGCGAAAGAGCCCTTCGAAGCAGCCTTGATCAGTGGGCCCGCAGCGAGAGTAAAAACGCTGCTGCTTTCGTAGGTTCACTTGATGCCGGCGAGCGGGGTGCTCTTCTGCAATCAGTATCAGGCCCCTGGTCCCAACAAGAACCCGCTGAGGCAGCCGAGTGGGTGATGAGTCAAACCTCGGAGCCAGAATCTCGAGACGCAGCCGGGAAGGCTCTTGGAGATGTGCTTTGGCAATGGACCACCCAAGACCCTGAGTCAGCGGGAAATTGGCTCAATTCACAAGAGAAGGGCCCTGCCATTGATGGAGCGATTACAGGATTAGCGCGCGCCGCTTTCGAAGAAGATCCAGCCGCCTCACTTTCGTGGGCTACCCAGATTACCGACGAAGGGCTCCGGGGAATTTCACTCGCTATTGGAATCGGAGCATGGATGGAACGTGACCCCGATGCGGCAGCCGGGTGGGCCGCAGAAAACGATATTCCCCTGCCAAAAAAAGACGAGGAGTAATACCATCTTGGCAAAGGGTAACCAGGGGTCTTGGTTGCCCTTTACTATCCACCCCGGAGCCTCCGCAATTTTTTTAAGATCACTTTTCAACGCGACTAGGTCAAACTCGTCTTCTACAAAACTAGATCATAATTCTCTAGCCTACCATCGCGCCTATCACCGAAGTCTAAGGATGATTCTTGGAATTAGGAGCGTCGAATGGAGACCATTACGTTAACTCGACTGCCATAAAAATTTCAAACAGACCATTTACAACCAGAAGATCGATCTGGCCCCACTACTTTTGTCGACCTTTGCTTCGATCCTCAGACCCTTGGCACGAATTGAATTTTTTACTGAAGACTCCGCCGGGCCGCTTGATACCAAAACCTCGTCTCAGAACGAGACTCTCTGCCTATTCGTAAATAATTTGGGATCCAAAATATGATCTGTTTAAAAAAATAGGTGTTGGTTCATTTTCTACAAAGAATAGCTCGAATCCTCTAATAGACAGCCTTGAGGCGATATGATGAATTGGATTACGTGATTGTAACTCGCTATTGAGAATTATAGCCTTCGCCCTTCGGCTACTCAACAGCCTCTCTCAACCGCAACACATCTTCTAAGGTATGCTAACTGTCATCTCCTTCATTCTCTTCACTGCCTTCGCCGCTATCCTGACTTGGCGTATTACCCGCAAAGACGAAAACAGCAGCTCCGAAGGCTTCTTTTTAGGAGGCCGCAGTCTCACTTTTCCTATTATCGCGGGTTCGCTACTTCTCACAAATCTCTCCACCGAACAAATGGTGGGGCTAAACGGATCGGCATTTAAGAATGGATTTAGCGTAATGGCCTGGGAAGTTGTCTCCGTTATCGCCCTCGTTCTAATGGCCGTTTTCTTCCTTCCCAAGTTCCTTCGCGCTGGGATTACGACCGTCCCACAATTCCTTGAAAAACGTTTCGACGAGGGAACACAAACCTTGGCAAACACCATTTTCCTTGCGGCCTACGCACTTCTCCTCATTCCCATCATTCTCTACAGCGGAGCAAAAGGACTTATCAATATCATGGACCTTAAAACCATGACCGCGATCGAAAGCGACTACCTGATCCTTCAAATCACGTGTATTGGAATTGGCATCGCAGGTATGGTCTACGCTCGCCTTGGCGGCTTGCGTACTCTCGCTGTTCTCGACACCATCAACGGAATTGGCCTTCTCGTCGGAGGATTCATGATCGCTTGGTTTGCCCTTCGGCACCTCGGTGGTGATGGAGGCGTTTCCGGTGGCTGGCAGACCCTCAAAGAGGTCCATCCCGAACGCCTAGACTCCACTGGAGAGTCAGGCTCAGAAGTCCCCTTCGCTACTCTTTTTACTGGAGTCGCGCTTCTCAACCTCTTCTACTGGTGCACTAATCAGCAAATTATCCAACGAACCTTCGGAGCCAGTTCACTTGCCGAGGGACAAAAGGGAGTGCTTCTCACAGCCGGGCTCAAACTCCTTGGGCCAGTTTACCTGGTTCTTCCAGGCATCATAGCCTACCACCTCTACTTCGGACAGGATGTTAACAATGACGACGCCTACGGTAAACTTGTCGCCGACGTCCTTCCACCCCACCTGACCGGTTTCTTCGCTGCCGTCATGGTTGGAGCGATCTTGAGTTCCTTTAATGCAGCGCTCAACTCCACCTCCGCCCTCTTTTCTATCGGCCTTTACAAACAAAAGATCAATCCGGTCGCCAGCGATGAAAAAACCGTCAAAACAGCCAAGCTCTTCGTCACCGTTATCGCAATCGCCGCAATGCTTGGAGCTCCTCTTCTCTCGAAGACTGGAAGCCTTTTCAGCTATCTCCAGACGATGAATGCCATCTACTTTATACCGATCTTTGCCGTCGTTGTAATGGGCATGCTCAATCGTCGCGTTCCTTCGAAAGCAGCTCTTGCCAGCATGGTAGTTGGTCTAGTCATCCTCATCTCAACCCTCATCATTTACCCAGCAATCAATGGAGGAGAAAGCTTCGAAAAAGTCACAGGCTTTAGTAACTTTCACCTGATGGGTATAACTTTTGTAATCCTCGTAGGAATAATGTTTATTGCTTCTCTTTTAGCCCCCCGTGCCGAAGCTTGGACGATGGAAACAAATACCCCAATCGATATGACCCCTTGGAAAGGTGTCCCCATCGCGAGCGGAGTTCTTATCACCTTAGTTCTCATCATCTATATATCTTTCCATCGATAAGGCATTGTCGGCATCTTTTAAAAGCCCCGCTACTTGGTGTGCGGGGCTTTTTCTTACCCCTGCCTTGCCCCCATCCCCTCGAGCCGCTAAAGAGCTAGGTATATTAAATGCTTGAAACAAATATGACTGTCTCCGACCTCGCTTTAAGGGCGAAGAAGGAGTTGGCATCCAACTTCAAAGTGGAAAGCACCTTAGTCGCCTTAGCTCCTGGGCGGGTCAACTTGATCGGTGAACACATCGACTACTGCGATGGATTCGTTCTTCCCCTTGCGATTGAGCGTTATGTCGTGATCGCTGCTCGGCCCAACGACTCCCAAACCGCCCGGATTACTAGCACTGGAGAGGCCACAATTGAAATCGATCTTTCTAAAGCGCAAGAGATTGCCGATCCCAAATGGTCCAACTATCTCCGGGGAGTTATTCGCGGATTTCAGGACCTCAAATATAAGCTTCCCGGATTCGATGCATCCATTGTC
>Ga0315320_10004734_pt1 | contig 11142 bp, 3 predicted proteins | sample M140m21515metaG_FD_203458 | JGI IMG/M metagenome (GOLD analysis project Ga0315320, IMG submission 203458) | Ammonia-oxidizing marine archaeal communities from Monterey Bay, California, United States - M1 40m 21515 | ecosystem: Environmental > Aquatic > Marine > Coastal | place: USA: California...
TGAAGATGAATCGTGACAGTCGCCGTTGGTGTGGCGCCGAAGGAATACGATTGATGGCCGGTGGGGGGATCGGCGTCCTGTCCAGTCGGGGAGTTGATGAGGACTTTTTCTTCAAGCCACGGTTGGATTTTTAAGGTCTGGAGTGGATTACCAGTCACCGTGACGGTCTTCTCAGTCACGCCATTACCAAGATCGGAGCGGTCGATACGGACATCGACCCAATCGGTTTGGCCGGGTTCTGTGACCGGGACTTTGAGTTCCATGAAGCTCCACTCTTCGGGCATGTGATCAGCGATTTCAAAAGTGCTGTCGGGGATCGAGTAATCCAGTCCGGCAATGCCGTTGAGGATGAGAAGGATTTTACCCGCATTGAAGTTGGAGTATTGGTCTCCCCAGATTTCCCAACCGCTGTCGTACGATTCGGGGGCGACCGGAATACCCCACTTGAGATTGTATTTCTTCAGGTGTCCCAGCCCCATGACATTGGCGTTTTTACCAACGTGGCGATCATACATGCCCATAATTGAGTAGTAGGCGAGGTCGGGAGCGGAGGCGAAGTCAGGGAAGATGTGATCGACATCCTGCATCGCAACCAGGGTCGGGGGGACCGGGCCGTTAAAGCCAATCTCACTATTGACCGCCCAGGTGTCGGTCATGCGGCGTGCCCAATCCTCGGGGAACCAGTTATTACGCATGTAGGCCATCCCGGTCCAGTAGAGCGCGCGGTCGGGGCTGCCGGGAGGATAGATCGCAGCAGCGTTATTTCCCCAGTAGTCTGGCTCCGCCCGTTCCCACTCACTGTTCATCCAGTTCTCGAGATTGTCGACGTCACCCACCGAATGCCAGTGAGCCACGTCAGCAGGATTTCCAGTCAAGATGGCCATCTGCTTGAGGCATTCGACCGCATCGTAACTCGCGCCCCAATGTTTCAGCATTCCGTCCCAGAAGAGTGGTTTGAAATAGGGTTCGTAGATGTCTTCGATGAAGCCGAGATCGCCGGTGTGTTCGTAAATGTCCCACGCGCCGATGACATGATCGGTTGTCGGTCCCCATACTGGTGAGACCCAAGACTGGCCCATGTTGTCCGGAAGTCTGCCGCCGGACTTGGCATGTGGGAGCAGGGCGGACCATGTGAGCACGTTGCCGTAGGCATAGTAATCTTTATCCGCGACCCAAGCCCCCACCTTGATCTGAAAGTTTGCGTCGAAGCGATGCATGCCCATGAAATTATTTACCGCGGTCTGGGTGTGCGGGTAGACTTCCCATCCTTCGTCGACGTCGATGTAATACATCAGGTAGATTGCCCAAAGGTAGTAGTAGATATTGACGATGTCAGGGTCGGAGCAACGGAAGTAGGGAATCTGGTTCGTCAGCAGGTCGTTCATGTGTGCCGTTTTGGCAGCAAGGTGTCCTGCCGGGTCTGCGAGGACGGTGCTCACCCGGTCGCGTGCATCGGAAAAGGTGTCGTGCATTGCCCAGCCGAGGGCGACGCCTTCCGGACCACAGGCTACTTTGAAAGAATACTGCTGTCGTCCGTCGCCATCTTTAAATGCGGAGTAGTCGGTAAAGGTCTCGGAAGTTGAGACCACCGTGCTCATTCCGTCATACATGAGCGTTCCCTCGATGTCGGTGCCTTCAAGCGGTCGCGCCAATGCCGTGCCGCCTTCGGTGACATGCACCATGTTGTTTGCGGTGTCGTGGCGAACGGTGGAGGTTGTTTGCACGCTGCGATTACTGCTAACGTAACTCTGACCGGCGAATTGAATTTCAATTGGCTCCGAGGCCGTGATGAGGGTGCACGCGACGTCGTTGAGAGCGATGAATTTATCCTCACGAATTTCGACGCCACCGACTTCGTATTCGCAGATCACCCGGTCAGGCCGCCAGAACATTTTTTTAGGGACGGGGTTAGGGAAGGATTGTCCGTTCACCAGGACCGTGCCATAGGCGACCTTGGAATCTCGGTAGAATTCCCAGCCTTGAAAGTCGTGACCGGTTCCGGTGGTTGCCTCTGTAACGATACCAACCCCCCGTCCGCGCAGGTCGTGGTGGAAGGGGTGGGTCAATCCCAGGGTTTCGTGTTCCTGAAGATTCCAAACGTTGTATTGTCCTCCTATATAGTAGCTCACATTTCCAGCGAGGAAGGCATGCTTCTTCCCCTGGATTTCCTGAGTGAGCATGGTGCAGTAGTTCTCGTGAGGCCACGTGGTGGCGTCCTGTTCGCCGATTCGAAAAAAGCCCTTGGGCCCACTACTAAACCCTTTGAGATATTCGGTGTTTGTTGGCGGGGTGGCCGGGAGATGATTCGCCGCTGGCAGCCAGCTGACGAGATCAGTTGACCATTGGACCTGGTAGATTTTCGAGGGCTTGCTGTCCCAGGTGATGATGCTGTCGTCAGTGCCCGAGATGAGTTCCAAACCTGAGGTTATCGGGGCATAGTCAAGATTGGACATCTCGTAACGATCGAGCTTCATACGCGGTAAAGTCGCCTCGTTATTGCCGAACTTGAATAGGACGATCTCGGAAGTTTTTAGAGCCGTGGGAGTGATGCCGACTGCGGAGGTAACTTGACTCCATGCGTCGTCATTGACGGAGTAGCTCACCGTCATGGTGTTGCTTGCTTCCTGATAATTGAATTGAAGATTGAAGTCATCTCCGTCTTCGATCCCGTCCACGGAGATTTGGTCGTCGAGATTGCCTCCGAGTTCCGACGAAGAGACTCTGAGGTTCTTAAAGCTGTTCAAGACCACTTCGAGCGAAGCGCCCGGCCCGGTAAAGCGAACCTTGAGATCAGACTGGGTGCCGCCGGATCCGTTGAGAAAAAAGGGACCGAGTTCGAGGCTGACCTCGGCGGTGAAATCACCTTGTCCTCCGACGTCGCGTCGGAGTCCGGCAGTGGAACCCTGGGGGCCTCGGATGAGATAGTGACCGGTTCCATCGAAGCCGTCGTGGGCTGCGGAATTGATGATGGTCCATTCCGGATTTAAGTCTGCTCCCTCGAAGTTATCCGTAAAATTTGGAACCTGCGCCCAGCTCGTGTTCGCCAAAGTGATGAGCAGGGAGGCGGCGACCTGAAGCTGGGCTAATGGAATCATTTGATCGGCGTGCGAAGCTACTTTGCGATGAATCTTAACCGCCAATATTGTTGGGGATCGGCTCGTCGAGGGCTCCGGTATTGCAAGAGTGCGTTTCCGCCGGGGATGGGTTGATGAGAGTGGAGGACGAACTCGTCGGTGACGTTTTCCCATGAGCCGGAGAGGGAGCCTGAGTTGCTCTCGATGCGGAGTTCAAGGTCATCGGCGGCGAGCTTGCGAGTGACGCTGAGGAGCACGTAAGGGGAAGGAGATTGCTCGATGAGGAGGTCTTCGATTTTAAGATGAATAAGTCCCTCGTTAGGAAGCGCAGCGTCAGGCCGGCCGCCTTGCGCATATTCCCGGAACAAGCCAATCCCGTCCTTGTCGATGTCGAGATACGGGTCGGCTGGCGTAAGCCCGAACCCTGCGACCCAAGAGGCGAAGCTGCAGGCATCATCGTCGCCCGGACTTCCTCCTCGGGAAACGCTGGAGCGCCAATTGGCTGGATCGCTATGGTGGGGGTTCGAGTTGGGAGCGATCAAGGTGAGGGAAAAGCCATTGCCATCGGGTGCTGAAGACCAGGGTGATTCGTCGAGGTAGATGAAGTCACGAATTGGGATGCCTGCGCCGTATGACAATTTGAGCTGCTCGCCGCTATTGGAGAGGCGGTCGCCCGCTTGCCACTCCCCGGCGACGGGATGCCCGGCCCCATTGCGTGACTCGAAGGCGGCTTGGTTGTTGACCACTAGAACGCGTGCTCCGGGGGCGATATCGGTGAGGGCACTTTCGAGAAAATCGAAATCAACTCCTTTGGTGAAACGGAGTCCGGAGAGGTCAATAGTGGCGTTTCCGATGTTGGTGATTTCGATGAACTCGAAACTTTCATCACTGAAGCCAAGTGCTTCTTCCGCCGGGGTGGCCTCAGCGGGGTGATACATGATTTCAGAAATGACAATGCTTTCCTCAAGAGAGGTCGTGTCTGGTGCTGATGCGATTAACTGCAGGGGCTCTGACCAGTGGCTCCAACGTCCGGTGTCGTCTTGATGCCGAACGCGAGCGCGGTAGGTGCTGCCGGGGCGGATCGAAGCCGATGGGATGGCCTGCGATGTCGTGAAGGTGTTTTGTTCGCCGGATTCCCAAACGGCGTCCCACTCCATCTGTAAGGTCTCTCCGGTTGGGACCAGAGGCTCTTTTGCTGTGACTTCCAGATTAAAAACCAAATCGCTACTGCCCCGGGAATCTTGATGGAGTTCGACGGCGATGATGTTTTCGCCAGCGACGAAGAATGATGGGCTGATCCGAAAGCTGTCGAAGATGCCTTCGTTTCCAGAAGCATCGGAGAGCACGTCGTAGGCGATCACCGTGCCCGGATCGAAGCCGTCGCGGATGACCTCGGTTCCATTGACGTAAATCACCGCACCGTCATCGAGGTGTAGGTTGAATTCAACGTATTCGAGGACAGAGGGATCATCGAGATTGATGCTGCGACGAAAATAGGTGGTTTCGTGGCGGTCGAAATTGATACCGCCGTAGTCGATGGTTGTCGCGAAAGTATCGACGCCGGAAATTCCACCATATCCGGCCGGAGTGCCGCCCGTGGGCCAGCTCTGGTCCCCGAATGCCGGTTCACGCCATGCGGTGCCTTGGTCACTCCCGTCATCGAGATACTTCCAGTTCGAGCCCGCCGGGACTATGGTGATAAGCCCACCGCTGGGTGGCGTGACTTCAGCGACCCGCCACTCTATCGCAGCAAAGCTCCCGACACCCTGGGGATCTGCGTAGGGAGAGGAATCGAAGGCTAATCCATCGCTCGGAAAACCCACAGTGCCCGAATAGGTGAGGGTGGGGGTGTCGGGGATGAGCTCAGCCTCGCCGCTTGTGACTTCAAGACTGTCAAGGTGCGCCGCGCGGCCACCGGATCCCACATTGCCGCCGGGCCAGCTTCCTCCTGCGAACGCGAAGTTGTTGAGGTCTTCGACCAATGCGTCGAGCGAGATCGCACCCTTTCCGCCGAGTGCATTGTAGTTTCCAGCATCCGGTGGGGAGCCCTTCCAGCGATCAGAGTCTGCCGGGATGATAGGCGCGATCACTTCGGAAAATTGTTCAATCAGCGGGCTGATTTGGTCCTCCTGCCAGAGGAGGTCACGGATTTCGCGAATGGTATTGTAGTAATCTGGCCAGAGTTCCGGAGTGGAGGCGTTGTCACCTCCGGTTGAGGTCGTTGGGAAGATGGAATTGTACACCACGTCATGTCCCTCGTTAAAAGTGGGTCCCCAGGTGGCGTCGCTGTCCCATGGTAAGATCCATAACTTACCTTTGCCTTCGTTGCCGGCCGTGTAGTCGGGATAAAAGTAGTAAGCCATGTTCTTGTTGGCACTGGGCCAGAAGTCGTAGCTCCGGATTGCTTCGGAGAGGCCGTGATAAAGGGAGTATTTCTTAAGGTCGACATGTTCGCGGATGAAGGCCTCACTGCTGTTTCCCGTCAGGGTGTCTTCAATGGTGTCGTGGTCCGAGCCGTCGGTCGGTGCGAAGGCGCCTTGGTATCGTTGTTGTCGCTCCCAGCCTTTTTCCTGATTGATCAACTTGTAGAGATTTCCTTTGGGTAGTCCGTGCTCCTCGAGAAAGCGGACGTCATAGGTTTCGACAACATACTGCAGGCCCCAGAAGTCACCACGCCACTGATCCGGAGCTTCTTCGACGCCGTCGATGACCCGCAGGTGCGCCCACAGAGTGTCTTGGGCAGGCAGGCCGATTTTGTTCCAAAGAAACATGTTGATTGCCTCGTTGAGCGAGTAGGTGAGAGTGCCACGGTTTTCGAATCCCTTTCCCGTGGTGAGAGTGCGCCACTTTTGCTCGAAGGGAGTGCCGTCCTGTCGGTGCGCCTGAATGTAGTGGCCATTGTTGAAGCGAAAGCGCATCGAACGCTTGCCGCTCTTTTGATAACGACCGTTGGCTCCGCGCAATCGGTAGCGAATATTGTCATAGACAACGCCATTGTATACGAAGGTGCCGGTCCAGTTGTAGAAATGCCGATCACGGTGACCTTCACCCTGATTGATTTTGTCGGCCGAGCTCCAGGCGTAGCACTCGCGCCAATCAGCGTCGCGCGTGATCACCTGGTAGAGAGGTAGGGTTGTCAGATCCTCTGAAGAGTGGCCGTTGTAATCGGGCACACCGTCGTAGATGAAACAGGCGAAGTTGAGCGCGGCATCATCGGGATAGGGAACGCGTGCCGTGAGGCCTTCACCGTCCTCTACTGTGATGCGATAACGCAGCAGGGTGCGATGTGATTGAGGAGGGATTGCCACGCTAAAGATGCCGTCGTTGGCGAGGTCGTCGGCTCCAAGCCCGTCGTCCTTCATCGACAGGGTGATCCAATTCGCGGGGTCGTTGTAGTCCGGATTTTCAGCGAGGGGAGTCTCCGGGTTGGTGAGGGTTGCCGGGATGCGTCTGTTCACGATCGCGTGCGGAAGGTGGGACGGGCGGTAGTTGCCAGGAGTGACAAGTTGGTAGTCGAGCGCGACCGAAGCGACACCATCGGGATCCGTGATCCGGGCGGTGATCGTGATGGTCTCACCGGAGGTCGGTGTTTTGGGCGAGTGAGTGACTTTACGAATGCCGGGTGCGGCATTTGACGCGAAGACGCTGTTGATCTCGCCTGGTGTTGGATCGGAGAGAGAGGACCGCCACGAGCTGCCAAGTCCGTTGTCGAGATCCGCGTTGATGAGCTCGATTGAAGGGCCTCCGCCATTCGCGGTGACGGGCCAAGGAAATCCCACCTTGTAGTCGGCCTCATCGATCACGGAGTCAGTGGTGTCACGGAGTCGAACCGTCTCGCCATCGGAATTGAGCTTTCCAAGCCAAGGACCGTGAGCCGACACGCCGAAGGAAGATGACATCGTCGCCGGGTCTTCTGCAATCAAGATGAAAGAGCCTACCGGAAGTAGCGTCGGGATGGTGAAGGTAAAGTCGACGGCCGACGAAATTCGCCAGCCATTGAGGTCAACTGCGTCAGGTCCGGGATTGTAGATTTCGATGAACTCCTCCCTCACCGGATTCTCCGGCGGGTTGAAGTGAATCTCGTTGATGACGGGAGCTCCTGACGCGATGCCGATGCAGGATAGCAGGGGCAATTTCCACATCAGATCACAGAATAAATAAATCGGCAGGCGATTACGGCGCGGGTTGCTCCTCAACCCGGAAGAAAATCACTCTGGGAGGACCATCGGGTGTTGCGCCGGGGTTGGGCGCGGCTGGCTCTTCGAGAGCCGGATAAGTCGTGGTGGTTCCCTGAGAGACAATGTCGTCTGAGATGTCAAAGTCCCAGGTGGTAAGATCGAAGCCCCAGTTGATTCCGTAGACTTTTCCGGGCTCCGAATCCCAGGTGAAGCGGAAAGTGTCCGCGACAGGATCGTAGTCAATCTCGGTGATTACCAGCGGCTCGGGTTCCGCAGGGACGACAGGATCGCCCGGATCGACAAGATTCCAGGAGTCGATCCCGGTGATAATTTTAATGGCCTGATCACTGCCCCATTTAAAATTCTCGACCTCGACAAAGTTCGTGATGATATCGCCAATCGGCCCATCGATACCTCCGCCGGTATAAAATGGGATTTCGGGGTCGTCGTTCAGGGCGTAGGTGACCGTAATTTTATCCGTGTCGATATCGTACTCATAGAAAAGCTTCAACCGATCGCCATCCGCGATGTCGATATTGGTGTTGGGTTGGATGTTTCCGCCTCCACCGTCTGAATCATTGTGGAACAAGCGCATCGCTCCAAAGCTATTGAGAACGATCTCCATGAAGCCGTCGGGACCGAACATTTTCCATTTGAAATCCGACTGAGTGCCGGGATTGGCATCAAGACGGAAGGGTTCCAGATCCACTTCGATTTCATTTCGAAATGAGCCAGCGGTGCCATCAATAAAGCGGACCAACTTTGTTCCGCCGCCACCATTTTCGGCGGTCATGAAATATGAGCCGTCCACAACTCCGGTGTGGCCATTTGCGTTCCCGTTTTGAGCCCAGATACCCGTATCGAGCGGCCCGGTGAAGTCTTCAGAGAAAAACTCGACTTGTGCCTGTGTGCACGGAATCCAAGCGAAGGTCGCCAAAAACAGGAGAACCTGATTGGTTTTTCCCCTGTGAATGGTCTGTTTGATGTCTCTCATGTCGATAATTCTGTGTTTGTTTTTGGTGAACTGGACGTAGCGACAGCTCCGCCACCGCAAACTAGATGCAAAGGCGGTGGTAAGCGAGATTGTGGGGTTGAGATTTCGGGCCAGTTTTTGTAGAAGTCGAACCGGCGCGGTTGCCTGGTGCAATTCGCTGAGGTGAACTTATTCCGCAGAGAAGCGGTGAATCATAATGTGGTGATAAGTTTCTCCGGGGCGAAGGACGGCACTCGGAGCTGAGGGATTGTTTGGAGCGTCCGGCCAGCCTTCGGTTTCAAGACAGAGCGCGGTCCGGTATTGATATTTTTGGCCGCCTTTCCCGGTAGCTTTTCCATCCAGAAAATTCCCGCCGTAAAATTGGATTGCGGGTTGGTTGGTAAGGATTTCGAGAATTCTTCCCGACTTTGGATCGTGTAATCTGGCCGCCTTGGTGAGTTCGCCTTCCTTGTCGCCACGAAGCACCCAGGCGTGGTCGTAGCCGCCGCCCAGTTTGAGCGCTTCGAAGTCCTCCTCGACCCGTTTTCCAATTGGCGTTGCTTCGGTGAAATCCAGCGGGGTTCCGCCTACAGGAGCTTTTTCCCCAGTTGGAATCAGGCCGGCATTTGTGGGAAGGTAGTGGTCTGCAAAAAGAGTGAGTTCGTGGTCATTGATCGAGGTCGAAGAGTCGCCACTGAGGTTCCAATAGGAATGGTGCACGATATTCAAAATCGTAGGAGCATCAGTGGTGGCCTGTGTTTCCCAACTCAATTCGTCTTTGTCATTAAGCGTGTATGTCGTCTCCACGGTGAGCTTTCCAGGATAGCCTTCTTCGCCATCGGCGCTGACGTAGGTGAATTTGACTCCTCTGGCGTTCTTTGTTTCGAATGGCTCGCCTTTCCAAAGAACCTTATCAAAGCCTTTGATGCCGCCGTGCAAATGACAGGGGATATCGCCGGGAGCGTTGTTAGTTGCGAGCTGATACTCTTTTTCATCAAGAGTGAACTTTCCGTCAGCGATTCGATTGCCAAAGCGTCCCACGCTCGATCCAAAGTAGGAAGTGTTGGTGAGCCATCCGTCGAGGTCATCGTAACCGTGGGTTAGGTCGGCTTGGTTACCATTTTTGTCGGCGCTGGTGACGGATACCAAAATGGCACCGTATTCGGTGACTTTCGCGGTCATGCCGTTTGCGTTTGTGAGAGTGAAGATTTTCACCTCCTGCTGGTCGGGCAGTGTTCCGTAGACAGAGGTTTGGAGTGTTGGTTGAGAGGTTTGGAGTGTTGGTTGAGTCTCGTTATTCTCGGGGTCGGAGCAGGATGAAGCGAGGGTCATGACAAGGGCAGAAAGTAAGGTTGAGGTAGAGTGGAATAATTTCATGGGATAATGGGATTACAGTGGATGCCTCGATCTGCAGGCAAGAGTGCGGGATTGAGAGTTTGGTCTTATTTTTGTAGAAAGTGGGCTTGGTGGCTTTAGGGCTGCTTAAATAATTCCCACGGAATCGGGCTGCCTTTGACTTGGATTCCGTCGTGGCGATAATGGACCCGCGTCCATTGATTCTGGATGGGAAGCCGGATCTCCATCCAGTCCCAGGCTTTGGGTAATGCGGGACGAAGGATGAGTTTTTGATTCGGGAGGGACACCTTCAGGCCCCCCATACCTTCGAGGTAGAGGAGAATCTTACCGGCATTGAAGTTGGAATATTGGTCGCCGAAGAGGGTGAGATCCCGCTCGTAGGCTTCGGGAGCGACAGGGATTTTCCATTCGTGGTGGTAGTTGTAGTGCGAGAGGTGGTTGAGGGTCAGCTCGGTAGCCTCGGCCACGAGACCCTGGCGAAACATGCCGTCCAGTGTGAAGTAAGCGGTGTCCGGAGTGTAGCCGAAAGCATTGTCGTCTTGGGTTGCGAAGGCCTTTGCCGATTCCTTGGCCATTGCGAGCGGGAACCATTCGCCGTAAAAGCCTTTCTCGCGATCGAGAGCCCAGTCCTCAACCATCGCTTGCGCGTATTCTTTTGGGAAATAAGGAGATCGCATGGCCCAAAATGTATTGGTCATGAGCATCTTGTTTGGTGGGGCTGCAAAGTAGTTGGGCACTCCGTTTGATTCCCAACGCTGGTCGAACATAAGCCGGATGTGGTCGGGGTCACGGCGGATCAATTTTTCCCAGTGCTTTACGTCATCTTCCTTGCCAAGGACGCGAGCCATGTTTTCGAGGGCGTCCCCAACCTCGAAGTCGTTCATCGCGAAACCGGTGAGGCGTTTACGAAAGAGTTTTTCGAAATGGTCTTCGTAAGCGTCTCGTAGGAAGTCCAAGTCGCCTGTGTGTTGGTAGATTTGCCAGGCTCCCAGGACGTGTTCTGAAGTCTCAGGTCCGTAGGCGCCGCTGTGCCAGGTGGTGCCTTTGTTGTCGGAAATCTCCCTGGCTCCGTTTCGGTGTTCCCGGAAGCGGTTGTTCTTGGTGAGATGTTTCCAGGTGAGGACGTTGCCATAGGCGAACCTGCGTTTGTCGGTTGTCCAGGCTCCCACTTTGATTTGGAAGGCGGCATCATAGCGGTGAAGCCCGAGGAAATTGTTTACCGCGGTTTGGGTGTGTCCTTCGAGTTCCCATCCTCTACCCACCTCGATGTGATACATGAGGTAGAGCGACCAGAGGTAATAGTAGATGTCGACAAACTTGTCGTCCGGACACCGGAAGTAGGGGATCTCCTCATTGAGCTGCCGGTTCATCTCGGCGGTCTTGGCTGAGAGCAAGGACTGGTGATTTCTGATGATCTCTGTTGCGGCCTGAAGGGCGGCGGCTTCGTCGTCATGCATCGCCCAGGAAACGACTGTGCCCTTGGTGTCGCAGGGGACGGAGAAGGTGTAGTGCTGGATGCCTTCCTCGTCCCTCTTGGTGACCAGGGATTCCGCGAACTGGC
>Ga0315320_10004735_pt1 | contig 11141 bp, 23 predicted proteins | sample M140m21515metaG_FD_203458 | JGI IMG/M metagenome (GOLD analysis project Ga0315320, IMG submission 203458) | Ammonia-oxidizing marine archaeal communities from Monterey Bay, California, United States - M1 40m 21515 | ecosystem: Environmental > Aquatic > Marine > Coastal | place: USA: California...
TCAGACAAGATGGGGGCATCAGAATGTGAAAGAAACACTAGAGGAGATATTAGAGAAATCAAAGAAATCTACTCTTGATAATCCATCAGGAGATAAGTAAAAATTAGGTGATATGAATATCTTTGCCACTGACTCAAGCCCAATAATCGCAGCTAGAAACCTATGCGACAAGCATGTTAACAAAATGATCGTTGAATCTGCTCAAATGTTAGCTAATGCCTTTACCCTTGAAAGATTGGCAGCGGATGATTGTCCTCGTAATCAGAAAGGCAAACCAAGAACACATGGTTATCCTAAGCATCCTTGCACTCTCTGGACGTATCAAACTACTGGTAATTTTAATTGGTTGTGTTCTCATGCTTTAGAAATGGGAAATGAGCGTAAATACCGTTGGTCAGATAGACCAGAGCATTTTTCACTTAAATTCATTGAATGGTGCAGTATCCACATTAAAGACTCACTAACAAAAGATGCAGAAATGACAGATTTCGCTATTGCTATATCAGATGACAAAAATTGTCGTAAAATATCTGATTTCAATGGTCTTTCATCAGTAGAAAAGTACAGATTCTATTACAAATTAGACAAACCTTTTGCGAAATGGACAAAAAGAGATCAACCTGATTGGTTTTAACCTTAGACTAGAAAGACACAAAAATTCATGAACTCATTTAAAGAATTCAAAAAGCTACATTTTGCCAAAACTGTTGTTCCTAAAATCAGATGGGAGGCTAATTCAATGGTAAAAACTAATCCAGAGATTGATAAAAATAAAATTATTGAGAAAACTTCGACTTACCAGTTTCCCGAAGATGCGATTACGATACGGGTAACCAGTATGAGAAACAAAAAATTCATTGGGTATTTTCATGGGAACTCTAAAAAAGGTAAATATTACATGCCGATATTAAAGATCAGCGTAGACTGCTCCAGTGATAAAAGTACTTACAATTTTACGGGACAAATGCCTCCAGAGCTAAATTTAGATGAAGCAACCTATGCTTTAGAGTATGCAGAAGAAACTTTATTCGCGGAAAGATAAAAAAATATGGCTAAATCAGATATAAAAAGAAAAATCACATTCGGCAACGGAACTCGTAAACGTAAAGGAGTTCATGCAAAAACTAAATCTTCATGGAATCCTAGAAGCAAACACTATAAAAAGCGTTACAATGGGCAAGGCAGATGATTCAAAAGGCATGGAAGTCCGAGGCTTAAAAGTTAATATAAAAGAATTAGAAGAGTATTATCATGCTAAATTTACCTTCAATTCAACTCATCCTAAGACTGATGAGGCAATAAAAAACTTTAAGAAACGGATAGATAACGTAATTCACTACTTAGGAGAGGAAGGATTTTTTGATGCTGAGAAATTGATCAAGATTGGTATTTCTCATAAAATACGATGAATAAAAAAGAACTTATCGAAAGAATTAAAGAGGATGCAGACTGTAGCGATGAAGAAGCAGAGAACATTTTCCAGAGAGCAATCGAAGGAGGAATAGTAAAAAGAGAGATAAACTGGAGTTTTATTAATAGAGTAGCAATGTATCTTTCGGTGCTATTTTTAATAATTTGGCTAATAAGTATATACCTATAGACTAACAAAACCATGAAAGAATCAGAGAAAAACATATCAGATACTGGATTAGGGATGTATTCTGTCCTTGAAAGAGCAACTCAGGAAATTGAGAGACTAAAGAAAGCTAGATTAAGTCCAAGGTCAAGGTATTGGAAACCTGTTAATAAAAGATCCACAATAGTAGAAGCTAGTAGTGAAGCAGGAATTAAAGAAGATGCTTTTGCAGCTATTTCTAGGGGAGCATATAATGAGTGGATGAAAGGGTATGAGTACTTTTGCAATCAAATCGTAAATACGAAAGGTCACAAGGTAAACAGGAATGCTCTGAAAAAACATGCCGAACCATGGATAAGACAAATGAAATTCGGTAATTATAATAAGTAATTAGTATTAAAAACAAAAGATGAAACTAAATGTACATACTTCAGATATAGGTCTAGGTATTCATTCTGTTCTCCAAAGAGCAGACCAAGAAATCGAAAAATTAAAGAAAGCCACTATAAGCTCAAAATCAAGATACTGGAAGCCTATGAAAAAAGTAGATACAGAAACTTCTAAAGTCGGGGTTAATTGTTATCAATTTTCAGAGGGAAACCTAAGAGGTACTTATGATGAATGGCTACGTGCTTATGACTATTTTTGTAATCAAACCGTGAATACAAAAGGCCAAAAAGTTAACAGGCAAAGATTAAAAGATTATAAAATAAGTTACGGGAAAGGGAATAGGTTTGAAAAAGATTGATCTTTTAAATAAGAGAGGAATGAAATGAAACTTAAAAAAGCTATCGGATTCTGTACTAAAGAACACAAAGAAATCGAAGTAGAATTTAATCTTAATAAAAAACAAATCCTAGAAATTGTTAACAAATTCTTCGATAAAATGGAATACTCAGATAGAGAAAAATGGATTTCTAAAAACGTGCTAAAGAAAAATTAGAATTTCCTAAAATATTAAACTATTATAATAATTACAGTATGGCAGAAGACACTAATACAGAAAACGGAGCGGGACAAGCACAACAACTTCCACCGCTATTTAACGCAACCCTTGCTAAACTATCAGCAGATAGGGAAGAAGCACTTGCAGTACTTGAAATGCTATTTAATCGCTCAGTAGGTCTAGGTGACCATACCAATGTGGTCGTAGAGATCACAAATTGGTCACGTAAGCTCGCTGACGCTACAGGAGCTATCCAAGTACTGTCTCAGACCTTCGGGCAGCAGGGACAGCAACCTACAGGTCAGGAAGGACCACAAATCGTTGGTGATCCTAATGTAACAACCCAAGGATAAAGAAAATGTACTTCACACTCCTGTAGAGGTAACAAACCATCCCTCCCCTTATCAAGGGAGGGATTTTTATTTTATATCTTAAACATAGCTATTACAGTAAAAGAAGGTAACGATATCCCTTACTGAGTAATAGTTACAACAAACATATCTTAAAAGAAGCTACCAATAAAAACGAAGGTTTTATGTGTCCTTACGATTTGGTAGATACCCCAAACACATACCCTTCACCATTTGTATATGTACAAAGAATATTAAAAAGATAATGAAAACATATAAATCACTATTACTAACACATGGAAATACTAATAGGTTTAATTATAGCAGTAATTTGGCATATTAGATCATGTAGACTAAAAGACGAACTAGATGATAACTAAAGAAAGCAATAATAGGTAATAAACATAGGTACATAAAAGAATAATCAAACAATATCTAAGTAAAAGAATGGTTCTTAAAGGGACTGTTCTTTTTTTATTTATAAAAATAAGAATAAAGATACATCTTATCTTTGTTATTATTACTACTCCTATACATACATTATCCCAATAAAACCCAATGAAAACCAATAAAACCCAAACTAAAACCAGTTTAAGTTCATTAAATCAAACCAGTTCAAACCAGTTCTATAAACCAGTTCAGTATAATGCTAAATACTACTTAACAAGCGGCAAAAAAGTAAATTTTATGATTTATCAAAATGGCGCGAAACTGGGATTCGCTGACACCATTGCCTTTTTGTATAGCTAGTTGAATTTAATAAAAAAAACGGCTTGAAACTGGGATTCGTTGACACTTTTGGGAAAAACGCTATTTGTGAATGACTTTTGGTGAAATACCTTAGTGGAGTAATAGGAATGAAGATATAATATAATCATAAAAGATACATCAGGATATTTGTACATAATAAGTAATAATGCTTTTAAAGGCTATTACAAAATTGGTATTACGAAGAACATAAAGAGTAGATTGCGTACATATCAGACTTCCAGTCCTCATCGAAATTATAAAGTCGAGCATTACATTTTCCATGAAGATTGTAGAGCAGCCGAGAAACAAATACATGAAGCTATGCATTATTTTGCTCTTAGTAAGAGAAATGAATGGTTTGAAATAGACTTAGATATAGCTAAAGCAAGACTGGATGAAACTTTGAATTGTGAATGATATTTTTTTAAATATTGTAATTGTGAATTATTTTTCGCCAAATACCGAGACTAATTGTGAATCAAAAAAACTCAAATACCTTGCCCCAAAAATCTCAAACTTATAAATTATTAAAATCTGAAATTATTTAAAACTCATATTTTATATAAGACTCAGTACTTCCAATAAAACTCATATTTTTCTATAAAACGCATACTTTAGCGGAATGCTAAATAATGATGTTTTTACCTGCTATAAAACATTTTTTTATGATTTTAGCAGTTTTTGTGTTTTTTTGGGGTTGACTTGAATTGGATATATGGTATTATGAATGTACGTTATGAAAACAAAAGGAGGCATTACATATATCGGAGTATCACTAGGAGAGTTGAAAAAATACTTTACTGATGATGCTGTTATCCATGTTAGCAAGAAATTTCTTAATTCTTATGAGATGATTTCTGGGATACAAGAACAAGCAAAACCTATAAGTCTTACAATTAATAATGAACCTGTTAATACTCAGACGAAAGTAGAATCAAAACCAGAAGTAGTTGAACCTGCTCTGGAACCAAACCCTCCCATCGAGATAAATTCTTTTAATGGGGATTGGTAAATCTTAAAAATATCTTTTTCGGGGGTTGACAAAACCCCCAGCTTACTTTAAATTGATTACTGTTATGACAAACACTACTACTACTACTACTACTACTAATATCGACCTGTTTCCTAATGTTGTTGGGCAATATCCTGCAAAGCGTAAATTTCAGTTTTATATCAAAGCGTTTGAAAGGACAGGGGTGGTTCCTAACATTATGCTTACTGCTCCCAAAGGTGCAGGTAAAACCATGCTGGCAAGAGCATTTGCAAGGAATCTTATCTTACCAGAGACAATGGAACCTAAGAAGTATATAGAGTTAAATTGTGCCACGATTAAGAATCTTAGGCAATTTGTTGAAATGATCATGATTCCTTACATGCAGAACAATTACGCTACATTCTTATTTGATGAGTGTCACAGGTTGCCCAAGGATGTTACCACGGCATTATTAACTATTACTAACCCTAACAAACATGACTTTAATACTTTTAGTTATGAGGGAAGTGATATTGATATTGATTTTAGAAAGTTAACTTTTTTGTTTGCGACTACTGAGCCACAAGAGGTATTCCATGCTTTAATTGATCGTATGGAAAGAATTGATCTTGATGATTATTCTTATGATGAATTAGGTCAGATACTTTTGCTTAATACGGATAGAATTAAATTCTCTGGTGATATTGTATCGAGATACATTGCACCAGCATTAAGAGGTAATGGTAGAGCAGCACAAAAGATGGCAACCAATATTAAATCTTATGTAGCAGCGAATAATACTAAAACTTTTAAATTATCCGATTGGAAAGACTTATGTCACATTTTGGATATCATGCCTCATGGCTTGAATAAGATCGAACTACGTTACCTGAGAACATTGCATCGTGAAGGCACAGTACGTCTATACAATTTGGCAGCTAAATTACAGATGACTAGATCAGCAATTCAATCTGATGCTGAGATTTATTTGCAAAAACTTAATTTTATTGAGGTATCTACTCATGGGAGACAGTTATCTTATGACGCAAAACAAATGTTTGAAAAACATCCAGAATTATTAGAAAAATCTAATCATAGGTCATAATATAATTGTGTATGAGAAATACAGTATATCGTGTTAATGTAACTCAAGAGGGTAACTCTCTATCAGTGGATTCAGTAGAGAAGTTGCGCAAGTTTAATCAACATCGAAGCGAATGGGAATCGGTAGCTAAGTCTACCTTCACTGCTTCAAGTAAAGATGGTAATACGCTTAAGTTTTCAAGGAAACGAAAGCGTTAATAGAATCCCCCTCGAAGTAGTAGTCCTCATAACACACTACGACCCCACTCGAAAGAGTGGGGTTTTTTTATTGACAAAGCTTCGGCCGCCAAATAAAACTTGCCAAATAATATGTATATGGTATAAATGTATTACGTTCCATCGAGTGATGGTAATGTATCATAGGGTAAATAAAATATTAATAAATATATAGAATAGAGAGATAAGCGTTTTCCAATAAAATTGAAATAAGGGAGGACATGTGCGTGTCTTCCCTTTTTTTATGATTGTAAATAATAGAAGGCGAAATAACTAAAAGCGAAATAATAAACCCTAAATAAATAAATAACAAATAAGATATATTATATTTTTGGGCAAAAAAAAAATCCCCTTTCGGGGATCGTGTTCAATAGTCTTCTTCATAGTAAGCTTCCTCAAGGTCACTCGGATTCCCCTGATGACCACCAAGACCGCATCGATCCCGATAACCATAACAGCACTCCTCGCAAAAATATCCTGCGTAAACATGGTAACTGTCACGGTGTTGAATTTGGCGCGATGGTTTAAGCTCGCGGCATTTTGGGCATTTCTTTTGAGGTGATTCCATGTAGTAAATATAACATATAGATGAAACAAATCAAGCTGATAAGTATTATATTTTAAAAAAAAATAAATTTATTAAAGTTGACATTCATAAGGTGCTGAACATAAGGTACTTAGAGCTCCGACGGGGCCCCTTCGCGGCCCTAACCTTCTCATTATCAACACTTTAGGGATCTTTTAAAATCACAAGAAAAGAATTGTGTCAAGGATAAAAATTAAATAGATTAAATTATTTTTTTAAATTAAGAATCTGGCTATATTTAAACCCAAGTAAATATCCATTAATTTCTTCAAGCGATCTGCTATCGAAAACGTATTCGTTATTTTTTATTAAAGAATACATTGGTGGCTCAAAGTTATTTTGATCAAAACAAAAACCAAGTTCTTTTGCTAAAGAATTTACAGGCCATTTCATTACCGGTGGTCTAGTATATTGTCGCATGCTCTTAGTATCCTAAAAAGTCCAAGCATTGTTGTTTGTCCCATTCCGAAGCGTCAATCCATTCAGAACTGGCTTGTCCGCCTCCACTGTAAACATCCTCCACTAAAAGTTGAGAATGTTGTTTATTGGTTGCATATCGTTTGAAAGATTCCATATCGCTTGAATATTCATGGAGTTCTAGTATCCGAATTAGTTTGTCTATAGCGGTCATATGTCCAGTAATTTTAAGACACTTTTTATTTTGCGTCAACGTAAAAGATAAGTTTTATTTTTATCATTTATGGGGTTGACATCTTTTATTTATCATGTATATTGATTGCATGAGTTCACTTAAGATAACTTTTGAAAACGCCAAGCTTAAAGGTATATGGCATTACTCACTTCCAAGCGGTTATACTTGCCCCGGTGCAAAATGCTGCAAAACATTTGCCGACAGAGAAACAGGCAAGATCACCGATGCACAAACGCCAGTTGATGGTATGTCCTTTCGTTGCTATGCTGCAATGGATGAAGGACGCTTGCCCAATGTTCGCAAGCCAAGATGGGAAAACTTTGATTTATTAAAATCATTGAAAACCACAGCGCAGAAAGTAAAGCTTATTGTCAAGAGCATAAAAGAAACTGGTTTAACTCGCGGAGGAACCTTGCGCGTCCATATTGGTGGTGATTATTATTCACAGTCTTATTTTAACGCATGGATGAAAGCATCAAGCTTTTTCCCGAATATTGTTTTTTATTCTTATACTAAGAGCTTGAAGTTTTTATTATCTTATGTCAAGAAAAACGGTGGCTTGCCTGACAATTTTGTTTTCACTTGTTCGCGTGGTGGAAAGTATGACAATTTAATTCCTTCAACCATGACCAAAAGCGCAAGAGTTTTCTTCTCTCAAGAAGAGGCTAAGGCTTTGGATCTTGACATTGATCACACAGATGATTTTGCAATCTCTGGCAAGGATGATTTTGCATTAGTCATTCATGGAAGCCAACCAGCAGGAACAAGTGCAAGTAAAGCTTTGCAAGCTTTGAAGAAAAAAGGCTTTACAGGCTACGGTAAAAAAAGTAAGATTCAAGCCGTATGTGGTTCTTAATTGGTTTGATTTTGGGCGCGGTCTTATGGGTAATGTCTCAACAACCTAGAGAATAGAATATTATGGAAGAGCATAAAGAATACAAAGTGAAGTTGACAGCGCAAGAAATTTTTGAGTTGAAAGATCACCATAGAGAACTAATGGAAGATAGATTCACTTATGAGGGCGCACTTGTCCTCGGGGTGGTAGATCAAATATTAAATCAAAATAAAGAATAAAATAGTCTTGACAATTTAAAGGTAATGTAGCGGCATTGTGTTTGCTGGTTAATTCATCGCCTGTGGGTAACTACATAAAAGCCCATTTTTTTAAAAAGCAAAGTTGTAAGTAATTGAATACTAAGGGGTTAGGGCTGCGCCGGGGCCCCCGCCGGGCTGTAAACCCTTTAAAACCAAGGACTTACATCGTTAGCGCTGGCATCCAATCACCGACCCAGATTTCCTTATTATTTATTAAAGTATATTTATATGACTCTAATATAGATTCGCCGCTATCTTTTTTTATAAAAGTTTTATATTTATAAGGATTATATACTACTTGAAAATCATTAGAGAATATTTTCTTTCCGCCGTGCCAAGGGATTGTAGACCCATAAGTTTCCACCAGTTGACCACATACGAAAGCGTGAACGTTTTTTCTTTTCTCCTTTAATACTTTGGCTCTACCGGCTGGCTGAACTCTGAACTTTACATTTTTAAGTACGACCGCATGTGGATGATCAACAACTACGCCCTTGACTCTCATACTCAGGCATTTTCTGTGAAGGTTGTAATAAACGGATACAGTTTTTTCTGAGTTGATGAGATCCATTTTTTCGGAATCTGATATTGATTTCATGATTAAATCTTACTATATCTTATGGGTTTATAGCAAGAATTATTTTCACAAAAAAAACCCCTCCCGTTTGGGGAGGGGTTGGTTTCGTTTTTTCTAGTTTGCTGCGAGATTTATTTCTGTTGCGACCTTTTCTTTTTTTGGCAGTGCAGATGTGAGCTTTTGGAAATGGTTTCTATCGGCTTGTGCTTTAGAAAGGTTAGCAAGAACAGATCGACTTACTCGATTAGCGTACTCAAACCTTGTTGGCTGTACTTCCCGAGATAGGTGCTCTGTCGTTGCGTTGTATAAGTTGTAAAGATTACGTCCTTGATCCTCGCCAAAAGAGGGTGCTTCCCAAATCATTTGGATTGAATCCCTTAATGAATCAGAGAGTATCTTTTTATTAGCTAAGTTATCAAGAATCAAACCGCCTTGATCTTGAGTTATCTCACGTTCGCCAAGGTTTTTAAAAGCATCGACACCTTTCTCAAACTTCTCTATCAGTAATTCAATCCCATCATTAATAAATGACAAGTCAAGTTTTGAGCTATGTTTTTTGGTGACATTAGTATCTGAAACCAATGAACACATACCATTAGTGCAAACCTTCCGAAGCATTCCCATTGCCCAGTTTAATCCACAACTCCTATCAAATGAGTTATTGAGCGTTAAGCGTAGAGCAACAACATCTCCTTTGTTAGCAATGTGACGCTCCATTGTTGGGAAATCATACACTCCATAGAAACGTGATCCTTCACGAGCTACCACCATTTCTCGATCGAAGTCACCTAATCCAGCACGGGAAAAGGCATCTTCTACAATATCAACAGCATCTTTATTGTTGACGATTTCGTACTTCTCGGTTGAAGTACCCAAACAAATTCCATTATCGGTGCGAAAATTTCCCATGATAGGAGATCCCCCAACCCTTACCGTTTTTCCATCTCGGTCATATAAAGGTAATTGTTCCACGGTGTAATCGAATACGTTGCTTGTAGGTTTTGTAGTTCTTGCCATAATATTTTTTAGTTCTTTTAGTGTCCTTTCTTAGGACACGATTATCTTCTCATATTTTTAGTCTATCGTCAATGCTTAATTGTCATTTTTTTTGATTAAAAAGCTTTTTAAAGAAAGATTTAATGAAACTCTTTTTTTCAAGATAAGTTTCAACTTCTTTTGAATTAGCAAGCCTTAAATACTTAGCGTAGACTGCATTTTGATTTTTACCATGAAACTCAGTGACAACTCGCGTAGAACTAAATTTGTTAGAGATTACCCGTTCTGAGCGTTTGTTCTGAGTATTGTAGTATATCGATCCATTTTTAATATCTTTAACTTTCATAACAGGAATCATAATAGCATTAATAAATAAACATATCAACTATAAAAATGATTTTTTAAATATGAAGTGCAACCTAGTCAAATATGAAGCGCGAGACAGTCAAATAATGAGCGGGACTCTTTAAGGGAAAAAACTTTTTTCTGCACATTACTTTGTATTATAAAGTAAGTTTTAAACTTGACATTTGTAACCTATTTACTATTAAGGGTTTACGCCTGCTCGGGGGCCCCTTCGAAGCTGTAAAGTGCTTATTATCAGGGGTTTATAGATATTAAGGTAAGCATTCAGCGTGCCAAGGTGGAAAAAGAAAAATCCGCGAAGTTAATCGCGGATTTAACTTGACAAGTGGGAAAACCATTAAACCCATTTGTCGTTTCACATAAGCAGTATATGAACATGTCGGGGGTTGTTTTAAGTCAGCCCCGCCTGACTGTTTCTCCATAACACAACAACATAACCAATAACAAATCCGATTCACCTCCATCGGCAGGGAAATTTAAAATTAGATCGTTTCCTCATTCGGCCAGATTTTAAGATCCTTATGCCAGATACTGACCTCTTGAGTTTTACCGTATCTGTTCATGATCCATTCGGCCTCTTCAAATGCTTTTATCAAACCTTCACTTGTTCGCGGAAAAGTTTCGTAAACGTGCTTTGTGTGTTTGAGCTTGTAAACATTATCATTAACTTTCATGTGTTTAATTTAGCAGATTAAAGTCGATTGTCAAGTTATTAGGTGTTTTACTCCTCAATTCAACCCAGTCAAGTGGTAAGCTCCTACCGCCTAGTTTTAGAGGTTAATTCCTTCGAGTCGGTAACCCTGCTGGTTCAGGCGATGCGATCCTCCACACGGTCTCCAGCGCACTTACCTACTGGTTTGTTTTTTAGACTGGGCTGAACTGAAAAGTATGGTTTTAATTTACCAGATTAAAAGAGTTTGTCAAATTATATTTCTCGCATTGCTGTCGCATATA
>Ga0315320_10004736_pt1 | contig 11139 bp, 5 predicted proteins | sample M140m21515metaG_FD_203458 | JGI IMG/M metagenome (GOLD analysis project Ga0315320, IMG submission 203458) | Ammonia-oxidizing marine archaeal communities from Monterey Bay, California, United States - M1 40m 21515 | ecosystem: Environmental > Aquatic > Marine > Coastal | place: USA: California...
CTGCTGGTGCTGGAACAGACTACAGTCCACTAGCCACCGATCCTTGGTGGAAGGTTTACCTGAATGGCGTTGCGTGTGACTCTGCGACGGTAACATTGCCGAACGGCCTTGACATTGCCGTAACTGAGAAGAACAGCTTTGGTATAGGAACACCTTCGTCTTGGACTGTTAGCGGTAGCAACATGCACTACATACTGTCGTCCATCGAGCATGATGACGCAAGGCTGTTCAGTGGCACAATGCCAACTAAAGCAGAGATCACCCGCATGGCTTCCTCGCGGGGAGTCCAAGGTCCAGCACCTGTTGGTTTAGGCGATGAAAAACTGTGGCTGTGTCCTAGCCTCGATGACAGCCCTACCGACATCTCTGGGAATGGCAATAATGGAACGTATGTTGGTGGACTTGCCACAACACCTGACACCGACTACGGCGGCTCCTTGGCCTACGACATTGATGTTAACTCAAAGGGCGTGACGCTGCCTATCGACGTCATTGATGGCCTGACAGAATACTCAATGTCGATCTGGGTGAAGTTGACAGTTGCCCCGCCGGCAAGTGGAACTATCTTAGGTGCGTACAAGCCTGCTTTCCCTGACTCCAACCTGTCCTTTTCCACATTTGGCGGTGGCCTACAGGTGTATGGCATCACTGACGGTGGCTCAACCATCGGTCGCACCTACGAAAACCCAGCAACTGCTGGCTACTGGCGGCACTTGACGTACACGTACAAGCAAGGCGACGGCGCGCTTGTTTATGAGAACGGCGTCGAGGTGCAAAATTTTGGCTCCCAGTACACCTTCACCGGAGCAGGAGGACTCACGTTCTCCATTGGAAAGGGGGAATCCAACGGCACTATCTGCTTGACAGACGATGCAAGGATTTACCATCGTGTCCTTACCCCAGCAGAGGTCAGGCACCTTGCAAACTCGCGGGGAATAGAGGGACCGCCGCCTGTTGGCCTTGGCGATGAATACGGGTGGTGGTGTCCAACTCTTGCCATCTCAAGTGACGGACTCACCAACCTCGCTGGCGGTGCTGATGCGACACTAAAACTTGCAGGGCAATTTGGCGTGGTTGCTGATACTGGTTCAGGCGGAACTGAGGCCTGGGAAGGTGGTGGAGTAGTTACGTCAGGCATAAACACTGGTGTGGTTCCAGTAGCAAACAGTTCGTTCTCAATGTCATGTTGGTTCAACCAAGATGCAGGGGTCACGGGCTACCAAACGATAATGGCTGTTGAAGACCCTTCGACTCGCGACTACCTACAGGTGCGGACGAACAGCGGTTTAATGGAAACCAGTTTCAACGGTTTCGAGCCAATAGGAACAACTGACTTGAGGGGCGACTGGCATCATGTTGCCCTTACATGGGACTCGACCAGCAACGATGCCAAGCAGTACATCGACGGTGTGCTGACAGACTCTGGGTCAATGACAAATGGTTGGAACCAGAACCTTGGCGAATGGGAGATTGGATCACAGGGAAGGAGTAACAGCAATGTGTGGGACGGATTGCTCGACGACTCTCGTGTTTACAATCGTGTCCTCACCCAAGAAGAGATCACACACTTGGCAACCTATCGGGGCATCGAAGGTTCGCCAACTTCAACGGGTTTCTACAACCCATTTATCACACAAGCATTTTACAACTTCTTTATGAGGCAACAGAGAATACGATGAGACCATCAGTACTCAAGAAAGATAACACCCTGCACTGGGTGATTCGTACATACACAGACGCTGGCGTCTTGTTGGATGCAGATAGTAACCCTACTGTTGCAGTACGCAAGAACGGCGCAAGTACAACAGAAATCGTGACGGTAACCAAAAGAACCTCGACCACTGGTATCTACGATTGCTCATACACTCCTACTAGTGTAGAAGGTGATTGCTTTACTTTCGAAGAGACGGCGCTAATATCCTTAGTGCCATACGAGCAGAGTTTTAGTGTAAACGTTCTGGCAGCAGAACGAGGTACAGACAGTGCGTTGCTCGCAGCTGACAAGCCCACTAACTTTGATCTTTTGGCAATCAATGGGTCAGGCGAAGTGACTACCAGTAACCCAGCAGCGGGCGGTGGATCAGCTCATACTGCACAAGATGTTGCTGACTTGATACTAGCTACACCAGCTAACCTACTTGCTACTAACGCTTCCGGTGAAGTGGTGGCTAGTAACATGCGCGGAACCGATAACGCTAACACTGTGGCACCTAACAACGCAGCCATTGCAGATATCCTTGTGGACACAAACGAACTGCAGACAAACCAAGGCGACTGGGCGACAGCAACTGGGTTTAGTACCCACTCAGCCGCTGACGTGGCTAATGTTATATTGCTGACTCCTGCTAACAAGCTCAACACGGATGTTAGTGGTAATGTTGAAGCTAACAACATGCGAGGCACGGACAGCGCGCTGTTGGCCGCGTCTGCACCCTCTAACTGGTCAACGCTGATTGTCGGAACGGGCGCTGACGCGGGTAAGGTTACTACGAGCAATCCAGCATCAGGCGGCGGATCAAACCACACCGCCCAGGACGTTGCAAACCTTATCCTGGCTACACCAGCTAACCTGCTTGCAACTGACGCATCCGGCAATGTTGAAGCAAACAATATGAGAGGGACGGATAATGCGTCTACTCATTCTGCTGCTGACGTAGTAACGAGCATGCAGTCCGTTGCTGACGACTTTAAGGCAGACGTCTCAAGTCTTGCTACTCAAACAAGCGTGGATAGCTTAGATACTGACATTCAAGCCGTAGCCTCGGGAGTTGCTGCTATCCTAACAGACACGGCAACCCTTGTTACTATCGAAGGCAAAATTGACGCTATTGACATCAATATCGACGCCATCTTGGTGGATACCAACGAATTGCAAGGCAATCAAGGTGATTGGGCAACCGCTACAGGATTTAACACCATAGCTCCTGATAACGTTTCGATCTCAGCTATCCTTAATGACACCAATGAGTTGCAAGCTAACCAGGGTGACTGGGCGACTGCTACAGGGTTTAACACTGTGGCTCCGGATAATGCTTCGATTTCGGCTATCCTTGCTGACACTAGCGATCTACAAGCTAACCAGGGTGACTGGCTGACTGCCACGACTACTATAGCTTCCAACGCCCCCGCAAACTGGGGAATCATGCTTATCGACGGCAGCGGTAAAGTGACCACCAGTAACCCAGCGGCAGGTGGCGGGTCCCAGCATACTGCTCAAGACGTAGCTAACTTAATTCTAACTACACCAGCAAACAAGCTGACAACCGATGCTAATGGTGATGTCGCTGCAAACAACATGCGAGGTACCGACGGGGCCAACACGGTCACTCCAGTTGATGTCTCAGGTGCTATCGCAGCACTTAATGACTTCGACCCCACCTCTGACGTGGTGGCCCGAGTGACACTTGTAGATACAACAACGGACCTGACAAACCAAGCAAGTGGCGGCACTAACCCTGCTGACATCTACACTTACTTCACTGCTGGATCGCGTGAGGACGCATTTAAGGCTGATGTCTCGGGCTTGTCCACGTTCGACCCCAACAGCGATCAGGTTGTTGCATCGAACATGAGAGGTACGGACAACGCACTCCTCGCAACATCTGCACCTTCAAACTGGTCAACGCTGATCGTCGGAACCGGTGCGGATGCAGGTAAGGTTACCACTAGCAACCCAGCGGCAGGCGCGGGCTCAAGCCACACTGCCCAAGACGTTGCCAACCTGATCCTCGTGACCCCAGCAAACAAGCTGGCGACCGACAACAACGGTGATGTCGCTGCAAACAACATGCGGGGTACCGACGGGGCCAACACGGTCACTCCGGATAACGCTTCGATCTCAGCTATCCTTGCGGATACTAGCGATCTACAGGCGAATCAAGGGGATTGGCTCACAGCTACAGGGTTTAACACTGTGGCTCCCGATAACGCTTCGATCTCAGCTATTCTTAATGACACCAATGAGTTGCAAGCTAACCAGGGTGATTGGGCAACCGCTACAGGATTTAACACCATAGCTCCCGATAACGCTTCGATCTCAGCTATTCTTGCGGATACTAGCGATCTACAAGCTAACCAAGGGGATTGGTTAACCGCTACTACAGTTGTGGCGAGTAACATGCGAGGTACAGACAACGCGCTGTTGGCCTCTGATGCGCCTACCAACTTTGACCTTATGACTATCAATGGCTCTGGCGCTGTTACAACTAGTAACCCGTCTACAGGCGGTACTGGTAGCGATCACACTGCTGAGGACGTAGCAGCACTTATCTTGGCGGTACCAGGTACCCCTATTAATAACACCTCTAGTGGATCTATCGCACTGGTAGACACCACGACTAACCTGACTAACCAAAGTAGCGGTGGCACTAACCCTGCTGACATCTACACTTACTTCACAGATGGTAATCGCGAAGACGCTTTCAAGGCTACAGGATTTAACACCATAGCTCCTGATAACGCTTCGATCTCGGCTATCCTTGCTGACACTAGCGACCTACAAGCTAACCAGGGCGACTGGGTCACCGCAACTGGCTTTGCTACTCCAGCAGACGTAAGTACATCTCAAGTAGCTGTGACTGACGCTATCGATCTTCTTAACGACTTTGATCCTAATAACGATGTAGTAGCTAGGGTCACGTTGGTCGACACCACCACCCTAGTGACCAATGATGTTAGTGGCGGAACTAACCCTGCTGACGTCTACAACTACTTTGTATCTGGTTCGCGAGAAGACGCTTTTAAAGCAGACGTAAGCGACCTAGCCTTGCAAGCTACGCTGACCTCCTTCAAGGGAGCTACTGAGCTTACATTGCAAACTTTAGTTCAAGATGTAGATAATCTTAATGACTTTGACCCGGATACAGATCTGGTAACTACGGATTTAGCATCTCGTAACGCATCTAAGGCTGACATAACGTCACTGGCCACGCTAGCCAATCAGACTGCGCTAGCAACGCAGTTAGGCGAACTGAACGACTTTAACCCCGCTACACAGGTAGTGACCACCGACGCTGCTTCCCGCAACGCGTCTAAGGCCGACGTCACAGCGCTGGCTACTTCAGCACAGATTAATGCTCTTGATGTTAAGATTACAGCTAATGGCATAGCGATTGATAACAGTCTTAAAAAGAACATTAACTACCGGTGGACAAACTACGGTTCCGGTACCGGCTTCGACATGGTAACTATCACGGAAGCATAATATGGCAAACGTATTTGACAACGCCTTTCCGGAAGTATTTCCGGAGGCTTTCCCCTCGGAAGCGGTAATATTACCGCCGACACAACAACCTAGCCCCGTACCCGGACCCTGCGACCCCATATTAGAGGGTTGCGGCGGGTGCAAGGTGGATCAGTTGTTTAGTGCGGTGTATGTGAAGCCTAGGGTAAGCGAAGGCACTATAGTCCACTGGATATTGGGGCCCAATAACCTGCCGGGGCCATTAGAGTTCCAGCTAGAAGTAAACCATGCAGGCCACAGTCGTGCTGATGGCTGGGAAGTAATACAGCCGTTCACTAAGGACGTCCAGTATATCCTTGACCCCAAGCGTCGTAATGCAGGTTGGTTTCAACGGACGTTCTACAGAGTCACAGTACGTGATGCAGCTATGGTCATGCACCAGTCGGTGCCTATACCGGCCAACCAGGGCAGGCTCAACGCACTACAAGCTGGTCTGTACCGAGAGGTAGTCCGTAGGGAGCAGCAGCGCGCTTTGATGAAAGATACCCCGTGCTCTGTAGGTTATCTGCTTAAAGTTAAGTACTACGGTGATCGCTGTCTGGCCTGCATGGACCCGGACAGCGGACTGTCCCTGACATCGGACTGCCCTAGGTGTTACGGAGTAGGGTTTATTCGCGGCTACCACCCTCCGTATCCTTGCTTTAACGTCGACCTGAGTCCCGTGTCGGTTGACTTGACCATGTACAACGATCAAGGCCCAGTAATTACGGGCGGCACGTCGATTATCCGGTACTGCGCGGTACCCGTAGAAGCCCACCCGTGGGACGTCTGGGTAGACGCTAGAAGCGATTATCGTTACCTAATTGGTCAAATTCAACCTACAACTTCGTTTGGAGACTTAAATGTGGTCTGCAATGCTGCGGTAGCTAGGCTGGGCTTTGATCACCCGGTTTACGATATACCGCTAGATGGCGTAGCGGTCATGGATAAGGCTCTGTGGCAATAAATGGTTATTTTAATTAGATGAACAAACCTAAACCATATAGTTTCAACCAGGGAACAGCTCGGCCCAAGCCGATAACTGGTTCTCGGTCAGAGACAACGGAGACTTCTAGCAGTGATGCTGGGGTGGAGTCTACCTACAGTTTCTATGGTAGAGACACTAACCCGTCGCCAGACTCGGTGGCGGCCCGATTAGGGCTGCCCGTAGTCATTCCTCCAAATAGTAACTAAAATGGCTTATCCTGGCGATGACCCAACCATTATCGAAGAAAGCCACGTCTGTCAGGAACTGATAGGTAAGAATTTCTATATCGATATGCTAATACGTAACGTGCTACGTCAGCTCTTTATTAAAAATCCTTTGCAAGGATTTGCTGGATCAGACCACCTGTTCTGGGTAGAGGGCGTAGCGCAGGGACGTAGAAACGATGCCGTGGAAGGTATGAGAATTGACTTATTCCACGAATGGAACCCTAGTAAAGCCGGCGCTGTGCCTGCTATTGTGGTTAAAAAAGGCGACCTAGGCTCTGTAAGGCTAGGTATCGCTGACCGGCATATGTCACCTGGCATCAACGACATAACTGGTAAACGGACTTATACAAGAGCTTGGGCAGGGTCTCTTACTTGCTTTTGCTTAGCAGATAGCCCGTTAGAAGTAGACTTAATGGCACTTAGCGTAGCCGGGCACCTACAAGCGTTTGCTCCCGAATTAGCTAAGGTTATGCGATTGCGTAGACTAGAAGTGTCGCAGGTAAAGGCTACCAAGCCTTTAAAGGAGAAGCCCACGATTTTGGCATCTCCGGTACTTATCGAATATGGTTTCGAGAGTACTTGGCACCTTACTCCGCATGCGCCCAAGCTTAACCACATACAAACCATTTATAGCGACAGCTAATTTACACCAATCTGGGAAAACATTAGATGACACGTTCAGTAGCTCCCTTTTCGCCAAGCTTGGAGATCTTTAAGCGATTCCAGCAAAATGTTAGTCCTCAGATTGAAAATCTGTCGGCTTATCTTATCGGCGCCGCAGCCGAACTGGTACGCTTTAACGACTCTGATGAAAAGGCAAATGGCCGATTGGGCACCTATGACCCAACTGGTAGCTTGATCAACGGTACGTTTCAAACCTCTTATAGCTGGCCTAATATTAGCGTCGGCGGAGTAATCGACGACGAATACACTAAATTGAACGTAGTCGACGGACTGTTCAAGTACGGTGACGTTAACGACGGAACGCTTGAAAAGGTTGGTATTAACGCAATTCAATGGCCAGGCGAGAACTGGGCTACCAACGTGGACACTGCCGGGACAGTTTACCCTGGGGACGTGCGATTCAAAGACCGAGGCATTGAGGCTGGCGACCGAGTATTGGTTACTGGTGTCGATGAAGACGGCAACGCTTTTGAGCTGGCCAGCTATGTCCAAGGATTTCAAGGTGTTTTGTCCGTAGCATCGTTCTCCGCAGCTACAGCAGACAGCCTCAATCAGGCGGACACGGTGGCCGGTAGCGCTGTTGTTGATGGCGGAACTAACTCTGGCAATACTGGGCTGTCGGTAGACAACGCTAACTACAACGGACTAGAAGCTGGACAACCTACAGAGGTTTACACTTTCACCGTCATTCAAGCCTCTACTGGGGCTGACGCGACCACTGGCCTACTCTCAGTTACCAGCGCTAGTGGTTTGGATGACGTTTCGGTGTTTGCACCGGCTAGCTACGGGGTAGCTAAAGAGTTTGGCCTGCGCGGTCTTGAACTAACACTCACAGACGCAGGTGGCAGCTCTGACTTGGTAGTAGGCGATACATTCACGGCGACTGTATCTCAAGACTACACCGCCCCGGTTATCACTATCAGCGGAGCATATGGTGCCGCTGACCAGCAAGACCGTACTTATCTGGTTGAGGTAGTCTCTGGTGAGGCTGCAGACAGCGGACCTGTTATCCGCCTTACAACCACAGAAGGAAACGACGTAGGAACCGTAGTCACACTGGTAGACGCGGGTTCCGGAGTCATGCAGACCCTGAGCCTCGGCTCTTACGGTCTGCTGTTGGATATTACAGCAGTAGACGGACTTGTAACCGGCGACAAATGGTTGGTACAAGCCACTGCAGCTAAAGAGGGCGCGTATGAGACGCTTCTCTTAGCACACAATCTTCCGTCCAACGTAGCATCGAACGATTCTGCGGCTAACTTGCAAGTACAGCTCTACATCTTGGCCTCTACTGAGATCCCCAAGCGTAGCGCTACTCCTGGAGTATACAACTTTACTACTTCCAGTACTGAGCTGTTAGTCAAAGGTGCCATTTCGGTCGAATTGCCACAATGGACAGATAGCGGCAACAAGGTGCCCCTGCCGCTATCCGCACCCGCTGCCTTTGGTAGCAACACAAGCGTCTTGTACGTGACTTACCGTGCTTGGGCTCCGGTACAATCCGGATTGCTGAGCGTAACAAGCCCAGAAGAGCTAGACGCTATTCCTGGGCCGGTAGATCCCGACAACCCGCTTAAATACGGCCTGAGCAAAGCGCTCCTGGCTAACAATGGCCGACCTGTGTACTACTTTAATACTAGTACACCCTCGAGCATTGCCGGTTGGGAAGCCGCCCTCAAGGCCGCTGACGGTACACGAGCCACTTATGGCTTTGTACCTCTAAGCCGCGACAGTGCAGTCCTTGACCTGATCGCAGGTCACGTAGACAGCCGTAGCGGACCTAGCTTTAACATGTACCGGGTAGCCTGGTTCACGGCTGACGACGTAACTTCACAGGTGGTACTCTCATCTGACGTAGGAAGCACAAACGACGGCAACGTACTAGCCACCATCAGCGACGACCCTAACACTTCGGGGACTCAGTTCACTTTGGTGGAAGTTACCAGCGCTAACGCTGAGTTAGCCACCTTGGGTGTACGTCCTGGCGATACACTTCGCTTCGGCTTTGCAACCGATGCCTGGGGCGATGAGACTTACGACGAGTACGTAGTAAACAGCGTACTTAACGAGTCGTCGCTGCTTCTTGTAGGCGGTCCTTCTTCCTCGGAAGACATCCCACGTAAAATTGAAATCCACAGAACATTGACACCGGCTGAGAAGGTTTCGGTATTTGAAGGTGGAATCGCAGCTTACACGCTTAATCCTGACGGTTCATCTAGCTCCATTAACAATGGTGACTTGGCAAAGTACCCAGGCTACCTGTTCCGCGTACTGGCCTTCGGTACAGTTTACGACGGAGCACTTGAGGTTCCATCCTACTTCCAAGCCGCCGTCTTGGCCGCCGCTAGAAGCGCTTTGGCTCCTCACCAGCCCTTGACTCGTTTTGCCATCCCAGGCTTCTCGGGCGTCAAAGGCACAGATCTTTACTCTGCCGAACAGCTTAACGAGATCGCTGCTTCTGGCGGATGGATTAACGTACTAGACATTGAGACCGGAGACGTTGTGGTGCGCCACGCTGTCACCGCAGGTGACTGGGATAACGTTAACACTAGAGAAGAGTCAATTATCTCTAACGTAGACTCGGTTAGTTTCTACCTGTTTGGCGTACTCAACCCATACATTGGACGAGCTAACAACACCAACGATACCTTGGCCATGATCCAAAGTGAGTTGAAGGCAGCAGACAGCTTCTTGCAGTCGGCTAACTACGCTCCCGGACTTGGTGGACAGATCAACTCACTGTCGATCTTGGACATCCGGCCTTCACCGGTTGCCAAGGATTCAGTCTACATTTCATTGGAATTGGACGTACCGGGGCCTCTGAACAGAATCCGCACCGACCTGTTAATCGTTTGATCCTTAACCCCTTTTACTATTCGCTGACCACATAGTCGGACAAAACATCCATGGCCAATAACGATATTTTTGGTAGTCAATCTGCAACCTTCGGGGGAGCCTTCTCCGCCGACGACGCCCTAATGACTTTCCCGTCGATCCGAGATGCTCAGACGGGCGAGGCTACTGCTGCTGAAGTGCCTTTGTTGCTTCAAAGCGCTAGCTTCCAGTATAACCAGGCTGTCACTCGCTTGTACGAGCTGACTTCCAACAACATCTACTACGTTCGAGGACGAGCGCAGGGGCAAGGGACTCTAAACCAGATCCTAGGCCCTGCTAAGTTGTCACAAAACTTTATGACTACTTACGGCTCTGTCTGTAATGCTGCTAATCACGACTTAAACTTTACAATGCTAGCAGGTTGTGAAGACGAGTCGGGCGACAACACTGAAGCATGGTCGCAGCAGCACTCGTTTACGTGCAAGTATGTTGTTCTTACTTCTATTGGGCTTTCTATGGCTGCACAAGCTATGGTCATCCAGCAGAACGTAGGCATGACTTTTAGCTCCTTGGAATACAACGATAATGCGGCGTAGCTTTAGCTAGCCGCGAAAGCGGTGCCGGATTATGAGTAATAAAGATTTAGCGTCAACCACTGTCTCTTCGGTGGTTGACTTTATCGCCACCTATGCGACAGCGCTGACAGAGGGATTAGCTCCCGCTAAGGACGCAACAGGCCTCGTAGCTGAGCGGAAAGCCAATAAGGTGGACCTTGAGCTACGAGGTGGTTTCGTTAAATACGTAGTGCCCCACTTAGGCTCAGCCTTTGTGCAGCTGGAAGGCGGAGGCACTATTGTCTGCTCAGTGGGCACCACTGGTAGCCCTGACGTAGGCGCATCCGACGTCTCAACAGTCTCACCTAACTGCAATGTGTTGGTTAGCGTAAACGCAGACTCTATGACTGGTACGGTAGTCAACGTACAGCCCTCGGTATTGGCAGATGACAGCGCTGCGTTCTGTGACTCGGTGGTGGCAGGTAGTACGGTAGGCTATTACGCTTCCCCACAGTACTCTGACTTCTTGCAGGGCCAGCTCAATGGCGGAGGTACACTGGCGTTTTCTGGTGACCGACCGGTAGACGGGTTACCCGGCGACAAGACCATAATGTCCACCCAAGGGGTAGG
>Ga0315320_10004742_pt1 | contig 11129 bp, 9 predicted proteins | sample M140m21515metaG_FD_203458 | JGI IMG/M metagenome (GOLD analysis project Ga0315320, IMG submission 203458) | Ammonia-oxidizing marine archaeal communities from Monterey Bay, California, United States - M1 40m 21515 | ecosystem: Environmental > Aquatic > Marine > Coastal | place: USA: California...
TATGTACCACTTACCAGCAAATAAAGTTACAATTTATACTGATGATAATACATACATAGAAAAATTTGTGTATGACAACAGCATTGACTATTCTGTAAATGAAATAATACATATAAAAGAGAATAGTTTTAACTCCATTTATAGAGGAACACCAAGATTAAAACCAGCATATAGGACTATGCAACTCCTTAGCAATATGAGAAGTTTTCAAGACAACTTCTTCAAAAACGGAGCAGTTCCAGGTTTAGTACTTAAATCACCAAATACTCTTTCTGAAAAAATCAAAGAAAGAATGTTACAAGCATGGAGCATGAGATACAATCCAACAACAGGAGGCAGACGCCCTCTCATACTTGACGGAGGATTAGAAGTATCTAGCCTAACAAATATTAATTTTAAAGAACTAGATTTCCAAGGCTCAATAACAGCAAATGAGAAAATCATACTAGAAGCCATGGGAATACCACCCATCTTAATGGACGGTGGTAATAACGCAAACATAAGACCCAATCACAGACTGTACTATCTTGAAACTATCTTACCAATCGTAAGAAAGATGGGATATGCATTAGAACGATACTTTGGGTTCTCACTATCTGAGGATGTAACAGGAATACCTGCTTTACAACCAGAACTGAGAGACCAAGCAGCTTATTATGCAACACTTGTTAATACTGGAATTATAAGTCCAAATGAAGCAAGAGAAGCAATAGGCAAAGAACCTGTAGATGGATTTGACGATCCAAGAGTCCCGCAAAATATTGCAGGCTCTGCCGTTAACCCCGAACAGGGAGGTCGACCAGAAGAGTCGTCACCAATAGAGGAAGAATAAATATGACAAAAGATATGATGGCCAAAGCATTATCCGACTTTTTCGTTGAAAAAGGAGTCGAATCAATGGATTTACCAACCTACAAAAGCCATGGCACTGATGTTCCTGTTAAAGACTATATGCTCAGACGAGCATTTGGATCTTGGAAACGAGTAATCTCAGCTATGAAGAAAAGGCATCCAGTCGCTGTAGTTGAAGCTCCAGCTCCTGCTCCCGCACCAAAGGCTCCTAAAGCCAAGAAAGCGGAGAAGAAAGATGTCAAGTAAAATTTATCATTGGACTAGCACTTTTAAATCACTAGGCGAAAACGAAGATGGTGGTGTAGATATTAAAGGATCTGCTAGTACTAATGCTCTTGATAGAGCAGGCGACATAATCGAGGCTGACGCTTGGACAAAAGGTGGTTTGGAAAACTATAAAGGTAACCCAATCATTCTTTTCAACCATAATTACGACAAACCGATTGGTCGAGCAAAAGATTTGAAAGTTACAGACAACGGCTTAGAAATATCTGCAAAGATATCTAAAGCTGCTGGAGATGTAACGCAATTAATTAAAGACGGTGTCCTTGGAGCTTTTTCTGTTGGTTTCAAAGTCAAGGACGCTGATTACATGACTGAAACTGACGGATATAAAATAAAGGACGCGGAGCTTTTTGAAGTTTCTGTTGTATCAATACCTTGCAACCAAGGGGCAACTTTTGGACTAAGCAAGTCATTTGATTCTATGGAAGAATACAACAAGTATAAGCACACTTTTTATACGGCTAACTCAAACGATTCAGCAGACGCTGTTGAAATTGAGCAGCCAAGTACGGCGAAAGCCAAAGAAATGGAGACAAATATGTCAAAAGAAAAAACATCTCCTGAGAGCAACCCAGAGTTTAATCTTGAGTCATTTGCTGCAGAAGCTGCTGAAAAAGCAGTTGCTCAGTATGCAATGAAACAAGCTGAACTTAAAGCTGCTGAACAGAAGGCTGCTGATGAAGCTGCTCAAAAAGCAACTGAAGAAGCTGAAGTTCAAAAAGCCTCCGAGGAAGCAAAACAGGAAGAGCAAAAAACTGTTATCCAAGCTGGATTAACAGGTGCTGAAAAATTAATGTCTGACGTTGAGTCCAGAGTGAAAGAAGACTATTCTAACTTAGAAGGTGTCGTTAAATCACTTGAAGCACAACTTGCTGAGAAGTCTGAAGAAATCATGAACATTCGTGAGTCTAAAAGACATTTCTCTGACAGACAAGGTAACAACGGCGATTGGAAGAAATCCTTCGAGTCAGACATTGCAGATGCTAAATTTGCTGGTCTAGCTACTGGAAAAGGATGGGACACTCCAATGGCAAAATCTTTGATGGAAAAAGTAAATCAACATTCAGGTGTTGAAGTTTCATCTGCTGATTTCGAACAAGTTGTTTCAACAAATATCGAAAGAGATATCGAAAACGAATTAGTTCTAGCTCCTCTATTTAGAGAAATTGCTATGACTTCTGCGAATATGATTATCCCAATCTTACCAGATGCAGGTTATGCAGAATTTACTTCTAACCAAGCTGCTTCAGGTTCATCTCCTTATGGTAACTTAGAGACCAGAGGCGATACTTATGGATCACCTTATACTGGTGTTACTATGACTGAAAGAACTCTTTCAACTAAGAAATTGATTTCACAATCATACTTAGGAAATGAGACAGAAGAAGATGCAATTATGCCTATTCTTCCTTTGATCAGAGAATCTATGGTAAGATCTCATGCTAGAGGTATCGAAAATGCTATTCTAGCTGGTGATGATGCTGATGGTGTATATGGAACAAGTGGAGCTGCTTTTGAAGGGCTTCTACACTTAGCAAGAAATGACAGTGATTTCACACAGTCAACTACTGCTTTTGCTTCTGATACAGTTACAGCTGCAGAACTTCTTTCAATGAGAAAAAATATGGGTAAATATGGTGTTAACCCAGCAGACGTAGTTTATATTGTGTCACAAAGAACATACTTTGAACTACTAGAAGATGCTGAATTCCAAGATGCTAACTTAGTAGGCGACATGGCTACTAAACTAAGTGGTGAAATCGGACAAGTATTCGGATCAAGAGTACTATTATGTGATGAGTTCGCTGCTCCAGCAACTGCTAAATTCGCAGCTATCGCTGTTAACCCTAGAAACTACGTATTACCAAGACTTAGAGGTGTAACCGTTGAGTCTGACTACGAAGTTGCTGCTCAACGCAGAGTGCTTGTCGCTTCACAAAGAATTGGCTTCACCGATCTAATCGATGGTGTTACTTCTAAATGGGGACACATGTACAAAGCTAGCTAATATCGGCTTAGACAGGATTCGTGGGGCGGCCTTAATCGCCCCACACTTTTAATTATGGCAAATTTAGTAACATTACAACAGTATAAGGACTTCGCAGGAATCACTGGAGAAAGTGAAAATGCGAAAATTAATGTTATAGTGCCTGCCATAAGTCAAGCAGTAAAAACTTACTGTGGCACGTCATTTGTTGATTATTACTCAACAGATAAAACAGAGTATTTTGATATTCTTGATGATTATACAAATGCTATTTTAGTGGATGAAAGCCCACTTGTCAGCGTCTCTCTGGTAGCAGAAAGAACAGGACAAGATGACTCATATACAACTCTAATAACTGGTAACTCAGATTCTAGTGGTAAGTACGAATACGTAGTAGACACTGAACTAGATACTATTTATAGAACTACTGCAACTGCAGATAAAGCTTTTCCAAAAGGAAGAGCAGCAGTAAAAGTAGTGTATAGGTCAGGTTATGCTTCGACACCCGAAGATTTAAAACTGGCATGTTTTGATTTAGTAAAATATTATTTGAAAGACGAAAGAAAAGATAGACTCGCAATTGCTGGAGCTTCGATACAGAACTCTGTATCTACAAGTCTGAGAGAAAATATAGGATTCCCAGACCATATTAAAAGGATACTAGATTTCTATAAAGTACATAAGTAATGGCAATAGCTAATTTAAAAGAAGAATTACAGGAACTAACTCAAATATTCTTTTTTAAGAAAACAAAAGCTGGAGGTGGTACAGGATCAGGTTCTGAAGATGAATTCCGAGACTTGATGAATGAAGAAACTCAGTTATTTACTATAAAATCAAAAGATCTTCAAGAGGAAATAAAGCTAAGAGCTCCTAATGCGGACAGTTCGAAAGTAAAACAATTCGCAGATAAAATAGCAACCAAAGGAATGGAGTACTTTAGCGCTAAACCCACTTCAAAAAATGTAATATTTGAAGTAAAAAAAGTTAGTGGGGGAATAGAAGTTCTAGCAAGAGTTAAAGATCCAAAATTTAGAGGTTCAACAGGAAAGAAAACCAATTTATTTGAAGCGCTTAGAAAATTTAAAAAAGATGTTGTAAATCCAGTAGCAGAACAATTTCCTGAGATATTTGGGAAAAAAGAAGAAGGAAATGTTTTTACTAAAACAGCAACTACTAAGAAAGGAAAGAACACATACTGGAATATTTTAGATATTGGACATGAAGATGCGGTAGCAGCAGGAAAAGCAGCAAGTGTAAGAGGCACTTTAGGAGCTGCAGATGATGAAATCGGCGATATAAAGACAGAACTTTTACAAGAATTTGAACAAGTAGTTGAAAGTCCTAATAACTTAGAGTTAGTGCATTTTCAAGATATTATAGACTCTGGAGGAAAATTACACTTATCTGATAATTTTGTTGTTAGATCAAGTTTAGAAGATTCTGTTAAAAACCAAGTTGAAAAAGGTGGTAAACAAGAGGCAAAGATTGGTAGTGATCTTAGTGCTTTTTTAAAGTCAGCAACAAAAAGACTAGAAAAAGAATATAACGATCCTAAAACAGCAGCTTCAAGAAAAAGATCTTCTAGCATAGAAGAACTTGGATATCAAATGATTATTAATAATCAAGTTATGCGAGGAATGTATAAAAAACGCATTGCTAGAAATTTATCCAAACATACTCAACGTCCTAAATCTAAACGTAAAGTAAAAGTTAGCGCAAAAGAAAAACTACAACGGAAAAAAAGAACATTTAAAGGAATTGTACTAACCAGTGAAATCCCTTTACCTAATAGAACAAAAACTAGAGATGGTGGAGATAACGAGCTTTTAAAAAAAGCAATAGAAACAAGAGCTTTTGTACAAACAAGACTAACAAAAGAAATACAAAGAAATATGGGCAGACCTGCTTTAGAGAATCAAACAGGAAGGTTCGCTCAATCAGCAAATCTTATAAATGTAGTGCCTCAAGGAGATGGACTACATATGGATTATACATATGATCCAAGATATAAAGTATTTGAAGATGGTGCAAGGTATCCTAAAAACTATGATCCAAGGCCTTTAATAGAAAGAAGTATAAGAGAATTAGCGGCACAAAAGCTAGAAACAAAATTTACTCTTAGGAGAATATAATGGTAAGTAGAACAAAACGAAAAAAAGTTATAGATGCCATTGTGGATAAGTTAAAGGGAATAGATGGAAATCACCCATACAATTCAAACGTTTTTGACAATGTAACAGGACGTTTAAAATTTTTAGATGAGATAGAACAATATCCAAGTCTCTGCGTAGTAGCAGGAGATGAATTTAGGGAATATTTACCCGATCAATTCAAATGGAGATTGTTAGATATAACAATAAGAGCATACGTTAATGATAACAACGATGTTCAAGAAACTCTAGCATTATTACTCGAAGATATCGAGAGAGTCATAGATGATAATGATAGTTTAGTGTACGATGATACGGTCAGTCCAAGTCTAAGTACTACTTCTTTAACAATAGGAAGTATAAGTACTGATGAAGGAGTAATTGCCCCTTTAGGAATTGGAGAAATGACACTCAGAGTACGTTATTAGGAAACAGGTAAGGCACATAAAAATGTCGCCGCACCCCTTTCCATTATAAAACGGAGAAAGCAAAATGGCTTTAAATTTATCGAGAAATACCAAGGTATTTGTCAGCTCTGTGAATGGAGTGCACACCGCAGGTGGTTGCGCAGTAGCTTTAGATGGTTTTACAGGCGGTAGCGGACACGCTGTTGGTGATATCCTTACATGTGATACAACATCAGCAAGTGGTGATCAGCTAAAAGTTATTGTAAAAGCAGTTAATTCTGGAGCAGTTACTGAAGTATATCTACCAAATAACTTCCGTGGACATGGATTTGCTGATAACGAAACAGCAACTCAATCCGCAACAACAGGAAGTGGTACTGGTTTTGTAGCAACTATTGCAGGTGTTACAAGCACAACAACAACAGACAACTCAAGAGCAGGTTTAGGACTGTTTAAAGGTAATGGCGCAGATGCTAATACTTTTAGAATTGGTGTACTAGACGGATATAGTTTTTCACAAGGAAGTGAATCTACTGATGTTCAGATCAACGAGGCAGGTGCTACACCGAATCGTGGATCAAAACGATTCAATGATTCTTTACCACCAGCAGAGTGGTCTTTTGGAACTTATGTAAGACCTTTCAAACATGGTACTAACAGTTGGAGAACAAGCGGAGATCATGATATGGTTGAAAATATCTTATGGGCCTCTATGGCAGGTAAAGATATCGCAGAAGGAGCTTTAACAGGTACTTCAGCATCAGCTATTACAATTGATGGAACAGACGCAGATGTCAGTTTTGTAAGATCAGAACATCATGAATTATTAAAACTTAATATATTCTTTGTTCTTGAAAATACAACTTACAGATTGAATGAAGCTCAGGTAAACCAATGTGAAATTGACTTTTCTATTGATGGAATTGCTCAAATTACATGGTCTGGTAATGCTACAACTATTGACCAAGTATCAACAGTATTAGAAGATCCTTCTAAGTATGCTACTTTCAATACTAGCGGTGTATTAGATGCTGCTGGCGGAAGTACTACTACTTATGTAGAAGCTTACAACTATGCTGACTGTGTAGCACCAGATGACGCTGACTATTTAAGAAACAAATTGTCAACATTAACTCTGTCTTGTGCAGCACAAGGTGGTGGAGCAGCTTCTAATGGATTAGATGCAACAACATATGATATCAATATTACTGGTGGTTCAATTACTATCGCTAATAATGTTACTTATGTAACTCCAGAAACTTTAGGTCTTGTAGACAAACCAATCGGTTCTTTTACAGGTGCTAGACAAGTTACTGGTAACTTAACATGTTATTTGGATACAAAAACAGACGGTTCAAACCAATTACTTACTGACTTAGCAGGAGCAACTGACCTTGTAAGTAACTCATTTGATATGAGTTTATTTATGGGCGGAGCTTCAAGTGCTACACCAGTAGTAGAGTTTGATATACCAAAAGCGCATTTAACAGTGCCAACAATTGAAACTGCGGATTTGATTTCTACAACTGTAGAGTTCTCAGCTCATGGAACAGACCTATTAACAGGTGATGAAATGACTGTGAAATATAAGGGTTCAACAACTCACTCAGATTCACAATACGCAACTAACCATAGTTTAGGCGTATAACAATGACAGCGTACAACTTTCTTAAAGAAAGTAATGTACACCTCGTATACGGAGGGAGTCGTTACTTATTAAAAACGACTCCTGACGTATCGTTCTCACAGACATTTGCGGAAGATGCATACGAAGTAAAGACTTTGCACGATCAAACAAAAATGTTTCAGGGAACAAGCATAACAAAAGCAAACCCTGCGGACTTTAGTTTTACAGTTCATCTAACAACTGAAAAAGATGAAACAATAGTAAAAAGTCTATTAACAGATTACGATTCTACAGAGGGGCAAACAAGAATTAATTCTTTTGACCTTTATATCGTAACTGGAGAAAGCACTTTTAAATTGAATGAATGTGTAATAACAGAAGGAAATTTCAATTTAGCGAAAGGTTCACCACTAAGTTTAGCTGTCTCAGGACAGGCACAAAAATTAGAAAGAGTAGGAAATGCTTCTTATTCACTCCCAGGTTCACTGGCGAGTGCTAGTTCGACAAGAACTCCCACCTTATCGCTTATTGATGTAGAAGTGAGTGGAAGTGATGTATCAAACATCATATCTGCTACATTGACTGTCCAGAATGAAATACAATGGACACCATATGAAACATTACATAGCAGTCTTTCAGTTACAAATGCTTCAAATGCAATGTATCCTTCTGGGTTTACTCTCGGAAGAAGAGTTGTTTCTGGTAATATAGTACAATATGTTACAAGCAATAATTCAAGTACAGTGCAAAGTTTTAATACTGACACAACAGTCCGTGTTAAAACAGTAGTAAACGGTAGCACCTTTTTAGATGCAAACTTAGCAAACTGTATGTTTACTAAAAGAACCAATACTACAGACGTATTTACGCAGTCTTTTGACTATCGATTGATAGGCAATCCTGCAAACTTATCAACCGTTATAACATATTAGGAGAATATAACAACATGGAATTAAAATCATTACTAGTAGATAGTAAAACCACTTGGGCAGAATTCCCAGGATTAAATGGATTTGAAGTTGAACTTGCAAATCTATCAAGAAAAGAATTAACAAATCTTCGTAAGAAGTGTACAATAAATAAATTTAATCGTAAAACTCGTCAATTTGAAGATGAATTAAATGATGAAAAATTTGTTGTAGAATTTACAAAAGCAACAGTTAAAAACTGGAAAGGTTTAAAATTAGAATATCTACAAGACTTACTACTTGTTGATCTAAAAGATCAAAACCCCGAAGATGAAATGGAATTTTCAGAAACTAATGCTCAAGTCTTAGTTGAAAACTCATCAGAGTTTGATAATTGGCTCAATGAGGTAGTCTTTGATCTAGAAAATTTTCGCAGCCAAGAACAAGGAAAAGTTAAAAAAGAGACTTGAAGTATTTCTAGACAATAAAGATATTGGTATGACCAAAGACCAGTATCTTGAAATGATGGAACAAATGGGGGAAGAACCCGACTGGGAAAAATGTCCTCCAGACTGGGAAGACTTTCCAGAACTTACAGTAACCTCCATGAACATATTTTATAGCATGGGAGACAGAATATATCCAGATATAGGATATATTGGTAAAGATTACACAAATTTTGATTTTCTATTAGAACACTATGGAATCGAAAATCATCAAAAAGAATATGTATTAGAAACATTACTGTTTTTAGACAGTAGAGCAATCGAAGCATCTCAGAAAAAATTAAAAGCTGAGTATGACCGAATGAAAAGAAAAAGTTAATGGCAAATAAGGTAGTATTTGAAGTAGTAGCAACATCGAAGGGTTTCGAGGTTGTTCAATCACATCAGAAAAAACTTAAGAAAGACATAGATGGAACTACTGGTTCTCATAAAAAATTAAACAAAGCTCAAGATAATACAAACAAAAAAGAAAAAGCTTTATTCCAAAGTAATCTTTCTGCCTCAAAAGGTTTCTCAAAAATGAAAGAAACTATGGGAGGAGGTTCTTCTGGTCTTGTTGGTGCTTATGCCACATTAGCAGCGAACGTCTTTGCGGCAACAGCTGCTTTTAACGCTTTACGTAGTGCGGCTCAAGTAGACACTTTAGCACAAGGTTTCGATTTTTTAGCAAATGCAGCAGGTAGAACTTCTAGTGTAATTGCAGGAAGTCTTCGAGATATTACAGACAATGCAGTATCTTTAGAAGAAGCATTAAGATCTTCAGCAATTGCTATAACTTCTGGTTTCGGTACTAAAGAAATAGAAGAATTAACGAAAGTAGCAAGAAATGCTTCGATAGCACTTGGTAGAAACTTAGGTGATTCACTAGATAGACTATTCCGAGGTGTTGCCAAACTAGAACCAGAAATTTTAGATGAACTAGGTATTATGGTTCGGCTAGATACTGCTGTTGAAAACTATGCAAGAACCCTAGGCAAGGCAGGTTCAGACTTATCAGACTTTGAAAGACGTCAAGCATTTTTAAACGCAACCATTGCACAAGGAGCTCTAAAATATGGAGATCTTCAAGATACCTTAGACCCAAATCCCTACGATCAATTATCCTCTGCCTTCGCAGATTTAACACGTTCAGGTATTGATCTTATAAATACCTTTATATCCCCTCTCATAAATCTACTAGCAAATAACAAAGGAACTCTTATAGGAGTTTTAGTACTGTTTGCAAGTACTATAGTAAATACCATGTTCCCTGTTTTAGCACAACTAGGGACAAACCAAATAGCCACAGCAAAACAATCAAAACATGCAGCGTTAATAGAAGAACAATCTGCTCTTCGAAGAAAGAAAGCGGCAGAATCTCTTATTCTTAGTCAGAAAGGTGGAGGAAAAGCAGTCCAAGCATTAAGAAAAGGCATCAAAGATAATACAGCAGGACAAAAAGAATATCAAAAAGCACTAGCTGCTCTTATAAAATCAGAAAAAATAAGACAAACAAATCTAGATAAAAACAGAGTAAAAAATGCAAAAGCAAAAGCAGACGAGCTAGAACAAGTTAAAAATTTAAGAAGAGAAGTACAAAAATTAGCAAATGAAGAAAAGAATCGTTCTGGATTTAGTACACAAGCAAGAGTAAAATCAATGGAAGGTAGTTCTTCTCGAACTCTTGGTGCACAGACAATGCTAATACAAAGCGGAGGAGCAAAAGCAGGATTTAAACAAGCAAGTGCAGGATTAGACCAATATAAAAAGAAACTTTTAGTAACTGCTAGAACTCAAGGAGACTTCATAAAGAAAGATGGAAAATATAGTTTTACAAGGTTTGGGGCTAGAGCAGCGTTTGGATTTAATATGGCAGCAGGAGGAGCAAGACTCTTTGGAGCAGCTCTTTTAAATGCAATCCCAATTATAGGACAAATAATTTTTGCAATAAGTATTGCAATAGGACTATTTAAACAGTTTGCAGGAAGAAGTGAAGATGTAACAAGATCTTTGAAAAACTTCGACGAAGTAACTTCAACCGTAGATAAAAAATTACAACAATTAGCAGATACAAATGCTAAACTAACAGAAAAATTTGAAGCTCTTGTAGGGCAAGGAATTGATCCTACTATAGTTAGAGGAAAAGAACTTGCAAATACTATACAAGTAATAGCAGGTGTATCAAATGAGCTATCTTCAACTTTTAGTGCAGCAGCGACCGCAATAGGAGAAGAAGAGTATAGCAACTTCAAATTAATAATGATAGGTATTGGAGAGGCTACTGGAAGAGCAGTTGAAGGAATAAAAAACTTTGCTAAAACAACAGGTAGTGATCTACTTAATTCACTTAAAAAAGTTATACCATCTCTTGCAATGATACTTAAAGTTTTTGAAATATTAGGAGATAATGCTCCAAGTGAAAGAA
>Ga0315320_10004744_pt1 | contig 11126 bp, 7 predicted proteins | sample M140m21515metaG_FD_203458 | JGI IMG/M metagenome (GOLD analysis project Ga0315320, IMG submission 203458) | Ammonia-oxidizing marine archaeal communities from Monterey Bay, California, United States - M1 40m 21515 | ecosystem: Environmental > Aquatic > Marine > Coastal | place: USA: California...
GCTGGTGCTCGATCATGCGGAGAACATGGGGATCACGGTGTTCGGATCGCGGGCGAAGTATTCGCCCCACGAACCGACCGGTCCGATTCGAATCCAGGATCACGGTGATCCGCTCGAATTCGCCAACATCTGGGTTCGGCCGCTGCCGGCGCGTCAACGCGCCTGGTGAATCCTTCCCCGGGAGGACGCATCACGTCCATCCCGAATCCACGTCCTCCGAACCGCATCACCCACGGAGTTGAATTCAAGATGCCTCATCTCAAGCAAGTTCTCGCTGGATCGATCGTGGTCGGACTCCTCTCGAGCGTCGCGTTGGTGACGGCGGGGCAGGAGGAACTTCCACCGGTCGTGACGCCCGGTCTCCCCGGACTTCCGGATCGACCAGGTACCGCACCCAGTGATGCGATCGTCCTGCTCGGTCCCGGTACCGGATGGAAGGCGTGGCACCGGAGCGCCGACACCGAACCGTCCGAGTGGATCGTCGACGCGGATGGGATCGGTCAGGTGAAACCCGGCAAGGGGAACATCCGCACCCGCGACGAGTTCGGCGACTGTCACATCCACGTCGAGTGGCAGGTGCCGGAAGGCCGGGAATGCAACGGGCAGTCCGGCTGCAACAGCGGCGTCTACGTCATGGGTCGGTACGAGGTCCAGATCCTCGGTGCCTTCGACAACGACACCTATCCGGGCGGAACGGCGGGGGCCTGGTACAACCAGCACGTCCCGCTCGCGAACCCATGTCGTCCGCCGGGCGAGTGGAACACCTATGACATCATCTTCCGGGCGCCCCGGTTCGACGACAACGGCAAGCAGCTCGAGCCACCCATGGGAACCGTGATCTTCAACGGCGTGGTGGTCCAGAACAACGCGATCATCAAGGGGCCGACGGGCTCGTCGATGCTCAAGGGGCCCGCATCGAAGGGGCCGGTCTTCCTCCAGGACCACTCGGACCCGATTCGCTTCGCGAACATCTGGGTTCGTCCCCTCTAGGCGGCGAATCGACCGAGAACCAGGACGGCAGCATCCCGATCGCTCCTCGCACCTCGTGCGGGGAGCGATTTCTTCGGGCAAGGTGCGGACGCCGGCGCGTCGACTCGGTTCTGGTTCGGTCAGCGACGATTGGCGGGCAGGTAGGCCTGCGTGACGTAGTCCGCCACCATGCGATGGGTGCTGAAGGGCCCCGGGATGGTGGCGGTGCTTCGCAGCGCCCGCTTCATCCAGCGCTTCGGGACGCCGTTCCGGCCGCGGGCGAAGAACTCGGGGATCAGCTGGTCTTCGAGCACTTCGTACATGGCGTTCGCGTCGGCGGCATCGCGGGCCGCGGCCCCGGACCGCTTCGGTTCGCCCACGATCTCGAAGCCGTTGCGCCCGTCGAAGCCCTCCGGCCACCAGCCATCGAGAATCGAGCAGTTCACCCCGAGATGCATCGGCGGCTTCATGCCGCTGGTTCCGCTCGCTTCGTGGGGTCGAATGGGGTTGTTCAGCCAGACGTCGCAGCCCGAGGTGAGCTCACGACCGATCCGCATGTCGTACTCCTCGAGAATCGCGATCCGGCCGCGAAACTCGGGACGTCGACTCATGCGGTAGACCATGCTCGCGAATTCCTGGCCTTCGCCGTCGCGGGGATGGGCCTTGCCGGCGAACACGATCTGGACCGGACGATCGGGGTCGTTCAGCATCGCGGCGAGCCGGGCCCGGTCTCGGAAGATCAATGGGGCACGCTTGTAGGTGGCGAAGCGTCGAGCGAAGCCGATGGTGAGCGCATCTTCACGAAGACCGGCGCCGGCCTCCAGGCGTTCACGCGGATCGTCGCCACGCTGCACCGACTGTCGGACCAGCCGATCGCGCATGAATCCGACCAGTCGGGATCGGAGGCCGTTTCGGAGTTCCCACGCGGCGGCGGGATCGACGTCGGACGCCTTCGACCACGTGGTCTCATCGGGCTTCGCGACCTCGGGCTTCAGGCCGATGTGCTTTCGCCAGAACGCGGCGGCGGCGGGGTCGAGCCAGGTGCCGGGGTGCACGCCGTTGGTGATCGAACCGATGGGGACGTCCTTCGGATTCTTCGCCTCCGGGTAGACCGCCTGCCACATGTCACGACTCACTTCGCCGTGGAGTCGGGCGACGCCGTTGACGTGCTCGGCGAGTCGGAGCGCGAGGATCGTCATGCAAAGTGGTTCCGAACCGTCGCCGGGCGTCTCTCGACCGAGATCGGCGAACGAGCGGCTGGTGAATCCCGCACGTCGGAGGACGCCGCTCATGGCGGCCGCGGCATCGCGTGCGGGATAGCGATCGTGCCCGGCCGGCACCGGGGTGTGGGTGGTGAACACCGTCGACGCCCGGATCCGGGCGATGGCGTCGTGCTGGTCGAGTCCATCCTCGACGAGTCGGGCGATCCGTTCGACCGCGGCGAACGCGGCGTGTCCTTCGTTGAGATGGTGGACGGTCGGTCGTTCGTCCATCACCTCGAGCGCCATCGCGCCGCCCACCCCGAGGAGCACCTGCTGCCGCATTCGAAGATCGGGTTCGCCCTTGTAGAGGCCTTCGGTGAGCCGACGATCCGCGGGGCGATTCTCAGGGAGATCGGCGTCCAGCAGCAGGAGCGAGGTGTTCCCCAGTGTGAGCCGCATGATCCGCGCGGTGACGCTTCGGCGACCGAGGGGACAGGCGACGGACAGCCCGGTCTCCTCGATCGGATATCGATCGAAGTCGTACGTCGGATACAGGACACGCTGGCTTCCGTCGGCTTCGAACTGCTGCCGGTAGTAGCCGTGGCGATAGAGCAGGCCGACACCCACCAGCGGGACGCCGAGGTCTTCGGCGCTCTTCACGTGATCACCGGCGAGCACGCCGAGTCCACCGGAATACTGCTGCATCGATTCGTGGATCGCGAACTCGGAGCAGTAGTAGGCGACCTTCAGACGTCGATCGCGTCCACGGTGATTGGTCTTGAACCAACGAGGCGCCCGCTGCGCGTTCCTGAGCGTGTACTCGGCGGTCTCGAGCGTCTGGAGAAAGCGGACGTCCGCCGCGGCGGCCGCGAGCCGTGCCTTCGACGTCGACAGCACGGTCTCGATCGGGGCGTGATTCGTCGCCTCCCAGGCGATCGGGTCGAGCATCGCGAAGGGACGTTGAACGGGCTCGTGCCATGACCACGCGACGTCTTCCGCGATTCGAAGCAGGCGGGTCAGCAGATCGTCGATCGAAGTGGTGGACGGACGTGGCATGGCGGGGATCCGGATCGGTGCTTGGCGGTGAACGAACGGAAGCGTGAACGAGGAGAGACGCCGGTCAGGGGATGCGTTCGGCCGCCGAGGCGAGGGAGGCGAGTCTTCGGGCGAGCCTGATGGTCGCGTCACCGCGTCGCATCCGCCAGCACCAGTTGCCGGTCGGTTCGCCGGGCCGATTCATGCGGGCTCGACGTCCCAGGCCCAGCAGGTCCTGCATCTGGACGATGGCGATGTCGGCGGGACTGGTGAACGCGAGTCGCGTCATCGTATCGGCGGGTTCGGCGGCCGCCGAGGGGCCGGCGTACGCCGAGAAGCGTCGACGGGTCTCCGCGTCGATCGCCCGATACCAGCCGGCCACGGTGTCGTTGTCGTGGCTTGCGGGATAGACGGCGCAGGCACGCGGGTGGTTGTGAGGGAGCTCTTCAATGGCCACCGGCGTGCCGAAGAAGGCGGTCTCCAGAATCCGCATGCCGACGATTCCGAAACGGTCGCGGAGACGATTGACCGATGGGGTCCGATCGCCGAGATCCTCGGCGATGAACGGAAGCGGCCCGATTTCACTGGTGATCGATCCGAGCAGTTCTTCGCCGGGGGTGCGTCTCCACCGACCGGTTCGCGGATCCGAGCTCTCGCTTGGAATCTCGAAGGCGTTGTGAAAACCGACGAAGTGGTCGATCCGGACCAGATCGAACCGTTCGAGCGTGGTTCGGACGCGACTTCGCCACCAGGCCCAGTCTTCCGATCGGTGCGCGGGCCACTTGTAGTGCGGATGTCCCCAGAGCTGGCCATGATCGACCGCGGTCTCACCCCAGACGGACTGCGCGGCATCGTCGGGATCGGCCGAGGGTGGGACGCCGGTCAACACGGTGGGATCGCCGTTTCGGTCGAGCCGAAAGAGATCGGGACGGGACTCGACGTCGGCGCTGTCCGGGGCACAGAAGATCGGAAGGTCGCCGATGAGCCGGAGACCCAGGTCGCGGGCGTGTCGGCGAAGCCTGCTCCATTGTCGATCGAGGATGAACTGAAGGAAGGCGTGATACGTCGGATCCCGTTCCGCCTCCGTGTTCGACCGCCCGAGGCGGTGAGGTGCCGAGGCATATCGACACCAGTCGTCGAGCCAGTCCGACTGTCGAGTTCGAAAATCCTCGTATGCGGAACCATGCAGGCCCATCCGTCCTCGCCGACTCTGGAATCGTCGGAACGCCGCTTCGAGCCGCGGGCGCTTCCAGCGTCGGGCCCGTCCCCAGGATGCCCGGTCCCGATCGTCGCGGGCGGACTCCTCGCGTCCGATCCGGGCGGCGGAGGCGGGCAGGTACCCGTCCTCGGCGAGGTCCGCGACCGAAGCGAGCATCGGTTCGATCGCGAAACTCGATCGGGCGCTGTAGGGGCAGTCTCCATCACCGACGGGGCCGATCGGAAGCATCTGCCATCGACGAAGGCCCGCGGTCGACGCCCATTCCGCGAAACGGCGGGCGGTGGGGCCGAGGTCGCCGATCCCGAACGCGCCGTCGGTCGACGGAAGCGACGTCGGATGGAGCAGGACCCCCGCGGCGCGGTCGGCGAGCAGGGGATGGACGTCGGGTGCTTCGGACGGGGTCATTGGACTGGTCTCGGCGATTGAATCATGGTCGGAACTGCGAGGCGTTCGCGGCCCCGGAGTGTTGCCGGCCGAGAGTATGACGTGCCGTCCGACGTTCGGGCGGGTTGCATCCGTTTCGAGATGCGGGCTGGGTCGATCATCGGGGGCGGACCCATGCTCGTCCGGAGATTCCGGGGATCAGAAAGGACGCCGGCGTCCCTGCGTCCGGTCGCTCGCCCGGAAAGCCCGGTGTGCCCGGAGCGCCGAACACCGGGGTCCAGTCGCCGTCGAGATCGAGCTCGATTCCGGCCACGTCGCTGGACGCGTTGAGCACCACCAGCACCGCTTCCTCCGCGTCCTCGCGAAGGAAGGCCCAGACGTCCTGGTCGTCGTCCGCGAGGATGGTGTGGATCTCGCCGGTCCGAAGCGCGGCATGTCCGTTCCGCAGGGCGATCGCATCCCGGTAGAAGGCGAGATGTTCCGGCATGACCGCTTGTCCGGGCTCGTCGTACGGCTCGAGGTCCTTCCAGAGCATCGGCTTGCGGTTGTTCGGGTCGTCCGAGCCCCACATGCCGGCCTCATCGCCGTAGTAGATCATCGGCGCACCGGGCGAGGTCATCTGCAGGAACGCGAACAGCCGCGCCCGGCGATAGCAGTCCTCGGTCGGCTTGCCGCCGTCGTAGGTCGGATCCCCCTGCTCCCGATTCCCTTCATCGAACGCGCGATCGGGATTGAAGATCTTGGAGACCAGTCGGTCGGTGTCGTGGCTGTCTCCGAGATTCTGCATGGCGGCCGTGACTTCCGGCGGATAGGTCGATCGAAGTTCGGCGAGTCGTCGATCGAGTTCGGACGCGGGGATCTTCATCCGGTCGTGACCGATCCAGGCGAGCGCCGCCTCGGCGAACGGGTAGTTCATCACGGCGTCGAAGGTGCGGCCGTCGAGCCAGTGCGGTGCGGTCTTCCAGATCTCGCCGACGATGTACGCGTCGGGGTTGATGTTCCGGACCAGTCGGCACCACTCGATCCAGAAGGACATCGGCACCTCCTCGGGGACGTCCAGCCGCCAGCCGTCGATGCCGTCGCTCGGATCGCCATCGCCGTCGGGATCCATCCAACGTCGGGTCACCGCCGCGAGGTGGTCGCGAAGCGTCCGCGAGGCGATTCCGTGTTCGGGGCTCTTGCGGAACGCGGGAAGTTCGTCGAACCCCGCCCAGCCGTCGTACTCGAACGGATCCCACGACCGGATGCTGAACCAGTCCGCGAAGGGGGATTCGACGCCTCGTTCCTTCACGTCGAGGAAGGCCGGATGGTCGACGCCGACGTGGTTGAAGACGCCATCGAGTATCACTCGGAACCCTCGCCGCTTCGCTTCCCGCAGGAAATCGAGGAAGACGAGATCGCTCTCCGACCAGATCCAGGTCGCCGGATCGTCGAGTCGTTCGCGGGCGATGGTCTTCGCGAAGTCCGGGGAGCCGGCGCCGAAGTGTTCGTCGACATGTCGGTAATCGGTCGCGTTGTACTTGTGGTGCGTCGACGCCTGGAAGATCGGATTCAGGTAGATCGCGTTGACGCCGAGCGATTCGAGGTAGGGAAGCTGCGCCCGCAGCCCCTGCAGGTCGCCCCCGTAGTGTCGGTCGAAGATGAAGTGCTCGTAGAACGTCTGCCCGTCGCGACCTTCCCACGGCGCGGCCTCGTACCAGGCCGCGGTCCAGGGCACGGCGGGATCCGGATCGTTGGAGGGCTCACCGTCCCGGAATCGTTCGACCATCACCTGGTACCAGATGGCGTGCTTCGCCCAGTCCGGTGTTCGGACCATCGGGATCTCGGGCGCGTTTTCCGGCACGGGGCGGTTTCCATCCGTGAAGGGTGGGCGGGGACTCGGTTTCGATCGGACTCCCCCTTCATCGGCTCTTCAGACGCGAAGTTTGGCGATTCAGGCCGAGGAAAGGCAGCTTCCTGCAGCGTGGCGACACGCCGGCGAAACCGCGGCGGCGGCCGGGGGGGCGTCGGCGTGATCCGGATCTTCAGGTCCGGAAATCAGGTCGTCGACCCGGGCTCCCGTCGGATCACTCATCGCCGGTCCGCTCGGTCGTCCTGCTTCCCGCGGGGGGGCGGGGATCGTCGCGTTCCGGGACTTCGGCGCTGACCACGGGCCGGTCGTCGGCCTGTTGTTCGGAGCGTCGCTTCCCGCGGACGTGGCGGAGCCGGTTCGCGGCGTTGTGGGCCGCGATCTTGTAGACCTCGGCGAGGGTCGGATAGTTGAACACGCTGTTCATGAAGAAGTCGAGTCCGCCGCCGAGCGAGATCACCGCCTGGCCGATGTGCACGAGTTCCGTGGCGTTCGTACCGATGCAGTGGACGCCGAGAAGATCGTGCGATTCCCGGTGGAACAGCATCTTGAAGGTGCCGGTGTCGTCACCGAGGATCTGGCCCCGTGCCGTCTCGCGGTACCGGGCGACGCCGACCTCGTAGGGCACCCGGTCGCGGGTGAGTTGTTCTTCGGTGGCGCCGCACATCGAGATCTCGGGAACCGCATAGATCCCGTAGGGGTAGAGGGTTCCGAAGTTCTGGGCCTCGAAACCGAACATCCGGCAAGCGGCGATTCGCCCCTGTTCGCTGCTGGTCGCGGCGAGGGCGGGGAAGCCCACCACATCGCCCGCCGCGTAGATGTTGGGGACGTTGGTGCGGAACGCCTCGTCGACCGGAATCCGGCCGCGGTCGTCGGTCTCCACGCCGGCGCTCCCGAGATGAAGGGGTTCGGTGGCGGGGGCGCGGCCGATCGAGAAGAGCACGCAGTCGGCGATGATCCGTTTTCCGCTCTCGAGCTCCAGCTCGACTTCGGGTCGGCCCTCCTGGAAGATCTCCACCCTCGCGACCGCCTCGCCGAGACGGAAGGTCACGTCCTTCTTCCGCATCTGGTGCATCAGTTCGTCGACGATCTCGCGATCGACGAAGTCCAGCAGCTGGTCGCGTCGATCGACGAGGGTCACCTGGACGCCCGCGGTCGCGAAGATCGACGCGTACTCGACGCCGATGACGCCGCCGCCGACCACTGCGAGATTCGACGGCAGATTCTCCATCTTGAGGACGTCGTCGGACGTCATGATCAGGCGACCGTCGCTCGGACCGGTCGGTGGCGCGGCCGCGTTGGTGCCACAGGCGATCATGATGTTCTCCGCGGTCACCGCGCGGGTGCCTGCGTCGTTCGTGATCGCCACGCGATGGGGATCGACGAAAGACGCCTCCCCTTCGAGCATGGTGATGTCGTTCCGGGCGAGGCTGTTCCGGACCACCCGCGTCTCGGACGCGATCACCGCGTCGACCCGCGCGATGAGATCCGCCATTTCGGGGCGTTTGCGGATGCCGAACTCGTCGTCCGCGTTGCCACCGACGCTCGAGATGATCGCTTCGCGAAGCGTCTTCGAGGGGATGGTCCCGGTGAAGGTGCAGACACCGCCGACTCGACGTCGCTTCTCGATCAACGCGACCCGCTTGTGAAGCTTGGAGGCCTGGATCGCGGCGGACTGGCCCGCCGGACCGCTGCCGATGACGAGAAGATCGAAGTCGTGGGTGTCGCTCATGAGAAGAGGGTACCCGGAGCGGCAAGTCCCTCGCCCGTGCCGGGCGTCGCGACGTCTTGAACGGACCGGGCGATTCGACCACCGGTCGCCTCCGAGCTCCGTGGTCTACGCGACCGGTTCGCCGCCACGGCGCCTGATCCGGGCGAGGAAGAAGCCTTCGGTGGCGGCGGCGACCGGATCACCCTGCGGATCGGGGCCGAGTCGTCGCATGGCGGTCTCGCCGAGGTCGAGGGGGTCCCCGAGCAGCGGGAGTCCTTTCGGGATCGACGTCGTGACGGCGTCGAGTTCGATTCCGGTCGGTCCGTCGCCGAATCGCTTCAACGCCCGGGTGATGACCGCCTCGTTCTCGTCGCGTCCGAGCGTGCAGGTCGAATAGACGATCACCCCGCCGGGGCGGACGGCGGCGATGGCGGCATGAAGCAGCGACTTCTGGAGGGAGGCGAGTCGGCGGACGACCTTCTTCGACCAGGTGGCGTGACTCTGGTCGTCGTCGACTCGGAATCGGCCCTCACCGGAGCAGGGCGCATCGACGAGGACCCGGTCGAAGGTCCCGAGCTCGCGGGCCGGAAGGCGTTCCCCGGGTCCGGTGCGAATCCGGGCGGTGACGCCGAGGGTGTCGAGCAGCGCCCGCATCCGCAGGCAGCGTCGGCGACTGCGATCGTTGGCGTGGAGATCGAGGCGTCCATCCGCGAGGGCGGCGATCAGGGCGGTCTTGCCTCCCGGCGCGGCGCAGAGGTCGAGGGTGCGTTCACCGGGCTTCGGATCGAGCGCGATGACCGCGAGCATGGAGGAGAGCGACTGGAGCACCACGCGACCGTCCCGCCAGGCATCGGTCTCCGTGACGCGTCGCGCGATGTCGGGAGTGACGACCCGGGCCCACGCGGCCCAGGGCACTGGAGTACCGGCGAGCTCCTCCTTCGCGAGTTCCGCGACGGTGTCTTCGATCTCGCCCCGGAGCGTGTTGATCCGCAGCCCGCGCGGGACCTCGAGCGTCGTCGCGGCGAGCAGTCGGTCGGCGATCCCGGCATGTCCGTCGAAATCCGCACGCAGACGGGCGACGTAGTCGGAAGGCAGGATCGCGGCGGCCCGGTCGACGGCGTTCATCGGGGCCGCGTCGTCGTCGCGTGGTGGTGGGTCAGGGGAGGGCACGTTCGGCCTCTCGCCCGCGGACGTCCATCCGATGCTTCTTCAGGAGATTTCGTCGCCAGTAGTCACCGGTCGTCCATCGTGGTTCGACCACGCCGTGTTCCCATGCCGCGAGTCCGGCCAGCAGCCGGACGACGTCGGCGGGACGTGCGTCGGCGAGATCCGTGGTCTCACCCGGATCGGCGTCGAGGTCGAAGAGCATCGCGCCGCCGCCGTCGAGTCTGATCAGTTTCATTCCGCCGTCCCGGATCGCGGCCACCGGGCCGCGACGCCAGCAGAGGGCGCGGTCCGGCGGCGGAGACGTCGCCGTGATCCAGGGAGCGAGATCGATCCCGTCGAGTCCGGTCCGGTCCGCACCGGTCGCGCCGATCGCGGTGGCGACGAGATCGAGCGACGTGACCGGATGATCGATCGAGCCCGACGAGATCGCGCTCGGTCGGTGCATGAAGGCCGGCACCCGGATCCCGCCTTCGAAGAGCGAGCCCTTCATGCCACGCCACGGACCGTTGTCGGAGGCGTTGTTGGTCGCGCCGCCGTTGTCGTTGACGAAGATCAGCAGGGTGTCGCGGCCGGTCGCCGCGACCGCATCGGCGATCCGACCGACGCCGCGATCGAGGGCCCGCATCATCGCGGCGTACGTCCGTCGCTTGCCTTGCAGGCGGCCGTCGATGGCCTCGAGATCCTCGGGTCGGGCGTGCATGGGCCCGTGGGGCGCGGTGTAGGCGACGACGAGGAACGACGGGCGGTCCGCGTGTCGCCGGATGAAATCGACCGCATCGTCGGTCATGGTGTCGGTGAGATACTCGATGTCCGCTTCGGGAGTCACCGACGAATCGCCGTCAGTGACGTGTTCGTACCGCCGGTCGCCCTCGGCCAGTCGATCGTCGCCGAAGTACGAACGGCTGCCCGCTCGAAGGCCGTGGAACTCGTCGAAGCCCCGTCGAGTCGGATGGAACCGATCCGCGAGGCCGAGATGCCACTTGCCGACCAGACCCGTCGCGAGTCCCGCGTCGCGGGCACGGTTCGCGATGGTGATCTCCTCGAGCGGCAGCCCGCCTTCGGCGCGGGGGGCGGTACCGGGCAGGTTGTACTCGTGGCCGAACCGCTGCTGTTGTCTGCCGGTGAGCATGCCGGCCCGCGAAGGACTGCAGACCGAGGCGGTCACGTAGCACGCACCGAAGGTCAGCCCTTCGGCGGCGAGTCGATCGAGCGCGGGCGTCGCGACGTCGGTGCCGCCGTTGAATCCGAAGTCGATCCAACCGGCGTCGTCGGCGATGACGAGCACCACCGAAGGCCGGGACTCCGATGGGAGGTCGATGGTCGCCCCGCCGGCGTTCAGGAAGATCGATGATCGAAGAAGAATCGTGATGAGATGGAGCACGCGGCGAGTCTACGCGAGTCGTCGACCGCCCGAGGAGGGATGCGGACGTGGATCCGGATGAAGCGGTCGGCGTCGCGGGAATCCACCCGGCATCATCGTGGAATCGAAGCGCTGGCCGGGGTCGAAACGAAGCGACCCCGCATCGCGGATGAGGCGTGCGGGGTCGTGTGGGATTCTTGATCAGGGGAATCGAGGCGGATCAGGCGTCG
>Ga0315320_10004747_pt1 | contig 11123 bp, 12 predicted proteins | sample M140m21515metaG_FD_203458 | JGI IMG/M metagenome (GOLD analysis project Ga0315320, IMG submission 203458) | Ammonia-oxidizing marine archaeal communities from Monterey Bay, California, United States - M1 40m 21515 | ecosystem: Environmental > Aquatic > Marine > Coastal | place: USA: California...
TAGTAAGCACCGTTCTGGTAGATCGTGATGAAGATTTCAATGTCGACGTAACAGTCCTCGGATACCGGACCATCGTGGGTGAGGTTCCAAGTGATGGCAAGGTCGCCACCATAAGCCGTCAAAACCAACGATTCTGAAGTGATGGTAAGGTTCTCGCATGGCTGAGGTTCGGGTTCGTCCTCAGGATGATCGAAAGAGATGTTATTCCAGGACCTCTCGATATAGGACGGATCGTCATCGCCCCAGATAGCTATCCAGTGGAAGTCGTAGTGTGTGGAACCATCAACGGTGAAATCGCCGAGGGTCTGGTAGTGGACATCTTCGACATACCCGGAGATGTAGTGTTGGGATACCGTGTAATCCAGTAGTGGATCATAGGTTCCGTTCTCCACTACCGAGAATTGGACGGAAACGTTGTGTCCCCCAGCCTCTTCCCCAAATCCGCAATCCAGATCGTAGCCAACGCTGGCGTGGGTATCGTTGTTGGCGAATTGGATGGCGTAGAGGTTAATGTCGCACTCCTCAGGCTCTGGGTCGACAATATCAAGCGACCAGAAGTTGGCTTGCCACTTTTCATCGCCTTCGACTACGACCCTAATGTTGGGAATCCAAGTTCCGACAGATAGGTCATCAAACGATTCTGAAACGCTGCCTTGGCCACCCATGGAACCAGTTCGTGTGTAATTCGCATTGTATCCTTCCTGGTAGAGCTGGATAGTCCAATCAATAACGAAGTCATCGCAGTCGGTCGGGACGACATCGAAAGCCACGATCATGGTTGTTGAATATGGGTCGTTGTCCTCATGACCGCGGTAATGGTTCTGAACGCTGACGGAACAATCCTCGACGCTGGAGGGATATTCGCAGGATCCATCATCCTCGGTGGCTTCCGGATCGTAGTTGTCTGCATCGTAATCCGTGCAACCGTAGACCGGTTCCGGATCGGGTGCCTCTATGAACACGAGTGCGGACGGACCCTCCCAATGGGAATCGTCGAAGTGGTAGTTGACGCTGATGACGTATTGACCGGTATCCATGTCGTAGTGATGATCATCAATGGTGTATTGGTCGTGGAACCTATTGTCGATGTCGTATTGATCCCACATGAAACCACGATCCTCATCCCAAATCTCCACGGCAAAATGTCCTTCCATGTGGCGATTGCACTTGTTCCAATCGTTGAAGGTCATCTGGATTTGCAGATCGTTGTTGAAGCCCTCGCCGTTGGCATCGAAGTCCTGGATGGTGACGGCATCCCATCGCCAATCCTCGTTACATGGTGGTTCAGGCGGACCTCCGCCTCCACCGTTGTTATCGTCCCAATAACAGGAACCATCATCAAAGTCGGCATCAGGATCGTAGTTATCGGCATCGGGGGCCATACAGCCACCATATTCGATGTAGATGTCACCTTCGTCGACATCACCTTCTTCCGATCCGAGAACATCAATGACACCAAATGCCTCCAATGATCCACCGGTGAGGAGTAGGAAAACCGGGACTAATGTAGCGATGAGCTTCTTGAGATCATCGGCTTTTCGTTGAGCAGATGCGATGGCTCGATCAACAATGTCACCCTCAAGAGTAGTCTCGATCTTAACATCGGTTTTATTTTCGCCTCCGTTGAGAACCTTGTTTTCGGAAACCTCCTTGTTGATATTTTGAACAGTGGTGATGAGAGCAGCGGCTTCCTTCAATTGCGTGATCAAATCCTTAGGCTCCTCGCGCGCGCGATTAGATTCATTGAGGACACCATCATCCAGGAGGTCTGCCATGACATCCTCTACGGATCTACCGGTGGCATCAGCGAGCATCTTGGCTCGCTCAGTAAGCTCATCCATATCAACTTCTTCGGACATGGTATCTGTTGATTCTTCCGACTATCTAAGCGTGGTCTCACTTTGAGCCACGGCGGGAATTAGATGAATCCTTGACGATATTGACCTCGGAATGCAATTCTGCAACAGCGTCCAGGGCTTCCTCAAGTCGGCGTTCCATCTGCGAGATGCGTCCGCCATGAGATGGGTGATCTGAATAATCACCGCTGGGGTGGGGGTTTCGTTCCATATCTGCCTCATGCTTAACTTGAATCGCAACCATATCACGTTCGTGACCCGCCTGGTTCTCATAATCGGTAAGTTCGGCTTGCTTCTCCTGATTCCAGGTCTCAATGATCTTAGTCACGATAAGGAGTGCCGGACCACCAATAATGGCGAGGATGGAAACATAATCCTCAGAAGAATTGAGGTATGTAGGATCCCAAGCAGTGAGGACGAAAAATCCAACCGCAAGAAGAACCCATGCGTAGACGATGAGCAAACCGGTGCGTTGCATCAAACGATCATTGTTGGTCTTAGGCTTCGGGGAAGTCATGATTATTGTTGAACTCTACCGATACTTGAGTGTGATGACTCCGATCCCAGAGTCCCTGCATAAAGAGTGAGAATTGGTGGGCGACCTCGTCGAAGTAGAGGTGGTTGAGACACGTTGTGGTGGTGTGTGACGCTGTTTCGAGGTGCCCAATCCAAATTGGATTTTTCGACTACCTAAAGCTCTCAGATTCGGTAAAGGCCAACAACGCGATCGACACGGAATCTCTTGAAGACTGCTCCTGTTGCGGTGCGTTCCATGACATTAGCGGTGATGCTATCGGGTTGATATGGCTTGTTGAAAAAAGCATCCATTTCACGAATGTCGCCGTTGGACTTGACAAAATCTACGTGGAACATCTGACCTACTGGAATCTTTTCCAGGAATCTCTTGACCGATCCTGTGGGGATGGTATTGCCGTGGATTGCGGGATCGTAGGCATCTGCCATCCAGACGGCTTCGACTCCATAGTCCTCGGCATCCATAGAGTCGGGTCCACAGGAATCGCAGTAGGTGTGTCCGTCAAGGTCGGATCGCATCTCATCATCATCGCATTTGATGCACTTGGAGACATCGCAGGACCAGCATGAGTGAACATCGTCAACGCTTCCACAGTAGGAGCAAATGTCGCTCTCGTCGGTGCCATCTTCGGCGTCCATTTCATGATCAGGATAATTGTATCCAAAATCGGAAGTGGTATGACGTTCACACACCTCCAATTCTACGGTCTCGGTTTTGGTGAGGTCGCCACAGACATGGCATCTCTTGAGATCACTATCTCCCTCAGCGGCCGATAGCGTCTCACAGTCGCAATTGCACGCCCAGCACTGACCGCACGGGCCACTGCATGTGTCTGATCCAGTATTCATTTCGCCACAGGATTTGCACTTAACATTCTTGACTGAGTAGTAAGGATCCTCATCCATAGGTAGATCGCCCTCGGCTTCATAGCGATTACCATCAACCTTCATATCACAACCCTCGCACAAACCGATGACCCAGCCATACGTCTTCCGCCTGCGCTCAATGGGTTGATAGCAACCCTCGGCATCGCAATTCTCACCTCGGTCGGGGCGATCCAATGGTTTCATCGCCATACCCTTGTATCGACGTCCCCCTTCGGCCATGAACTTGGCAGCGCCAGGGTTGTCGACAAGTTCGACCCATCGGCGCGCGGTCTTGCGAGCCTCACGAGCATCCGACTCGGAGTAGCCACACCGATCGCAACCAGATCCGAAGAAGACGTCCTCAGGCGTGTTATCGCGAGATAGACTTGGATAGATCTCCATGCAACCAGGACAGCGACCTTGGGTTAAGCAAGTGCCACATGGAATCATCTCAATGCGATCCGGCTGGTAGTAGAACTCTCTGGGGAATCCACCAGCGCCATCGCAGTGCTGGCAGGGGTTGGATGAATCTTCCTCTGCAGAGTAGTTGTCTTCGCTGATTGAATATGCAACACCATCAATCTCAACAACACCATCACCCCTCGACCAATCAGCTTTGGTCTGTGGGGGGTTATCGAAAGCCTTGCAGCCACCATCAACGAGGTGTTTGATCATATCAGAATCTGTGACTTGGATGAGCATAGGGACAATGGGTCCATAGTCCTGAACATAAGCTCCAGGGGCTCCGATTCTGAACTCGTCTCCAGAGATTGGATCAAAAATACGATCGTTTCCATAGTAGTGTTGGAACCAATCCCTATCGAAGTAGACCTGGTCAATATCAAATAAATCGGCATCATCCAGTTCCTGGAAGTCCTCGCGTTCCAACTTGACGGGGCCATGATTAGGCTCCATAGCATCGTGGGGGATGACTTCCAACCAAAGGTAATCGTAGGAATTGAGAATAAACCACTTGCCAGAGTCGGTATCGCCCTCGGCCTGCTTGAATAGATCTGGACGGGAACATCGCGCACAGGTATAGTGATCCTTGCCAGAAGCATCTTGAGCAGATTTCATTTCATCAGAATAGCCTCCGCGTCCGCAACCAATACACTGGACATAATCCCACTCGGCATCAAGAGACTTTTGCTTGCGTGACTTATGGGCAATGAGTCCGGCAGCCAATGTGCCTCCGAATACCCATGCGCCATGGACATCGAGGACATTCTTAATCGCGCGGATAATGTCTACCATGTATGACGTTCGGCCTCACGACTACCTAAAGTCGCGGTCAATACGAACCGTTGCCATCGAGAACCTTGCGGATGCCACCGATCGGAGCATCGGTGTCTCTATCCCAACGAGGGATGATGTGCCAATGGGTATGGAAGACTGTTTGACCGGCTGCCTCGCCGATGTTGGTGCCGACGTTCACAGCATCGCAACCAGTCTCACGCTTGATCCTCTCAACTTGTTCGTGAAGGAACGAACCGAGTGCCGTCAACGTTCCTGAATTGCACTCCATGAAATCCTTGGAATGTGTCTTGGGTATGACGAGGGTATGTCCTGGTGCCACAGGATAGAGATCCTCGATAGCGAGGTATAGCACGTTCTCGCCGCACGTTCTCGTCCTACGTTCTTCAGGATGCTTGATCAGATGACAAAAACGACAACCCAGATCTATGAATGACTTCAAGACCCTCACCACCCAATTTGGTTATACCTACGCTGGGAAAATGGGAGTGTATCAAGGAAAGCGATGAGGTCAGAACCAGTCCACTTTTGATTAGTGTGGTCATAGAAGTGGGCTGTGGATGGATCACGAAGAATGAGTGCCATGACGACCTCGGGAGATACTAACCACGAAAGAACCCAACCAGAAGATTCTGGCCAGATGTGAGCGACCCTTTGTCCTCCGTTGGCGTAGAAAAGTGTGGTCTGCTGGATCAAAGGGCATCACCCACTACAACACCAAAATCAATCTGCGATCCGGGGGTGTCATTATTGAGAACCAAGATTGCTGTGGGGAATGGGGCATCCCTGGTGCCATCGCCAAATCGCAATCGACGTTTGACGAATATGATCCTGTGAGCCCTCTCCGCCAGATCTATGAACCAATTGGTATCTGTGCGCGCGGGCACGAGAATGGTGATTGAATCGCAATTGCCAGCATCAATCTCCTCGATGGCCTTGGTAGCCCAACGACCGAGTCCCCGACCGTATGGAGGGTTGAGCCAAACACGGCTCCCACTCCAAGGGACAGTCAGGGCATCGACATCAGAACCGATATAGGTGGGGCATTTATGGTTGGTAGAATCCGCAGCGGCATCCAAGTCATGGGGACCAAGGTGGCCATCTAACCAATCAAATACCGCCTGGGGAGTGGCCCATTGATCAGTCTGGGAACTAAAGTGCAAATTATCCGACATATTCAGCCCTCATCCCATTCACGGATCGCCTCTTCTGAAGAGAGTTCATCCAGATCATCTGCCAAGCCGAAATGTTCCTCAAGCTTGGATAGTGGCAAGACCAGAACACTTGGGTCTCCGCAATTGCAGAGTCCCATGTGGTGATGAACCTGCTTGATTAGATCGTAGACATCGTCAAGTTCTTGTCGCATGTATGTGAATGTCAACCAAAGTCGAACCATATTGGCCAGAATTATCAGATACATGATGAGGCTGATTGTCTGCATCCAACCGAGATCAAATGGTTCCATAACACACCAACCCGTCAACACCCATTTAACGGTGCCTCAAAATAACGATTCCAGATCCTTTCATAGATAGAATAGATCGGGATGAATATGATGGTGGAGTAGAGGATAAATGGACCAATCATAGTTAGGTAATCATCACCGCTGAAAAGGCACCAAAGGAGTGCAAAAGGTTGGAAGACAACGGTTCCATAAATTGGGCGGATAACGTCTTTGCGATTCATGGCCATTCCTCCGACGGACCGAATGTCAATCCAAAGACGACAACGATGAATACGATAAAACAAAACTCGATCAACCTGTCACCCCCGGTGTGTGGAAGGGTAGGATCGCTAATTCTTTGCCCTTGGCCTCGACCATGACATCGATAATGTGGCCATGGGTGTCGGGGATGGCGTTGATGAGGATTGAATGTTTGGGGCTGGGCTTGTCATTGCCGACATGCAACTCGTGGGACTCTGAGTAGTGAACCGTAGGCACGATACCATCTGGCCAAGTCGACACTGCAAGTGCGAGAGCATCAGCCTCGGTGTCTCCGCCAGTGCAGAAGATGTGGTGGTGATAATCGAACACTATGGGGACGCCAGTGCGAAGGTAGATTTTGTCGTAAAGGTCGCGAGTGGAGTAAAGGCTGGCACGATCGTCGTTCTCGACGGTGAGCCTGGATCGGGCACTCTCGGAAAGTCGTGCGAAGTTGGTGCACCACCTGTCGAGAGCAGAATCTGGCTCGCCATAAGCGCCACCAACGTGAATGTTGATCTTGGCGTTATGATCGCGTGGGAGTCCGATGGCGTCAAAGACGGCAGCGTGGGCGTCAAGCTCGCGGATGGTGTTGTCGACAACCTGGGGATTGGGTGATGCGAGGACATTGAACGGGCCGGGGTGGCTCGAGATGCGATGGCCATGATCAAGAGCAAAACGGCCACATGCTGCGAGTGCCTCGGATACCTCTTCGCCGAGATCTGAGATGTGATAACCCATCTCTGGATGCGCGATGAATGGGCACATATCGGAGGAGAGTCGGAATAGACGAATACCTTGGGACTCATTCCACTCCAATATCTTGAGAAGATCGTGGGCGTTGGCCAGGACAAGAGAACGGATATGATCCATGCCAAGCTCACGTGCAGTAGCGAGTCGACAGGTGCGGTTCGTAGTCACACGCTGAGACTTGGCAACGTCAGGGCCGCCGAGAGTCATGTTGATGCAGGCGTAGCCGAGGCGTCGGATCATAGACATCGGTATGGGTGCGGGTTTATAGCGATAACGGTCAATTACAGCAGATCACGACAAGAAATGGCGATTGATGGTGGTGAAATGGGGATTGGCTTCGATAGCCAATGCCTTCCGAACGATCGGAGACAGCTGATCCCAGACGAACTGGGGATCTGGATTGTATATTCCGACCTTGGGGAAGACCAGATAAGCGATGTAGTCAGCGAATGTGCCCCCACAGGTCTCGCTGACAACGGGGTCAAGGTAAGGCTGCATACCAACACCAGCGGCGGCCATCTCAAGGTGGAGAACTTCCCACTGTGGCTCAGAACTCCGCTCAATAAATTGGTGCTCCTGGCCGTCGAGACCAGTCCATGTGACTCCGAAGAAACCAGGATCTGGTTCGATCGGATCGCCGTAGGCATCCTGAGCCGCACCGACATCGTCCCAAACGATGTCCGGTTGGGTTTCGGGTGATAGTGGACCCAGTGACATCATCCACTTGCTACCGATGGCGGCAACGGTTTTCATATAATCCATGGAATACCGATTCTCGCCGTCATCGGAAAAAGCATTCTCAACGATGCGACGACCAGGTTGATACTCCGCTGTGAAAGCGCGTGCTCCTGCCTGGGGATCTCTAATCAAAATTATGTTGTTGAGGAGGGATCTGAATATGGCTGCCACCAATTCAAAAATGGAATAATCGTTTTTGATTAGGGAACTTCGTAGTGCCTCCGATAGGGTGGCATAATGTTCATCTAATTTTTCCTCAGCACGATATTCCCATTGGGCGGTGCCATTGATGGCCTCGATATAGGCATTGGCTTTCCAATGATTGCTATTGGGAAGTGTGTGAGATGCCATCAACCATCAGCCCAGGAGTGCACCAGGGCCAGTCTTGAAGAATCCCTGCTTACCACCCTCTCCGAGTGGATAGTAGCGATCGCGCCAGAGGATAACATCAGATGTCATATTATTGGCGATCCGTGTGAGTTTGCCGACTTCACTACGTGTCTTGGAAGTAGTGCCAGTATTGAGTTTGTATCTTTCGACCAATTGATCACGACCGAGTCCATCGGGTTGATCTTCCAGGATCCTAATGACATTTCGCTTGATGCGTGCAGACAGTTGCATTTTTGATTCGCCAGATTGCCACTTCTCAAAGTCATCAAGGATTCTTGGATCGACGTATTCTACCTTAGGGGGTTCAGGGCATTTGGTCTTGTTATGACCTCGGGTTCCACAGTTGCTGCATTTGACCATGTCGTCCGATCGGGGTGGAGCACTTAATTCCTTCGGAGGTTCTACTTCTCCCATAAGCATGGCTAAAACCTCCCCAGGGCTGGCTATCTTATTCCTAATCAAATACTGTGCCTCGATGAGCTTCTGTTGCATAGCGGAAGCATCAATGGCTTTATGGAAAGACAAAACACGCTCGACGATCGAATCTGTTTTTGGAATTGGGACAACAGATTCCAGAACTAGATTTTCCTCAATGGATGCACGAAGTTTGTCGTAGAGATCTGGTCGTAGCCAATCACGGAGGGAATCCCCTCCGGTGAGGATGTAATCATACCCAGCACTGTGGTTGTCTTGTAATTCAATAAACTCGGGATTGCGAACAACCCTCATCATGGTAGAGACATTGTTGACATGGGGTGTGCCTCCTTTGAGGCGATCATACATACCACCACGGATCGCGTGAGCATACACGGGAACACCCTCGTTGCGCTTCATGAAATCCATGGCTGCCAAATACTGCCTAACGCTGCTTCTACCAGTAATCTTGGAATTAGCCATTTTGGTGCAGACATCGCAACAATACTTGCGATTGGATTGAGTCTGGGGTTCGCCACAGACAATGCAGGTCTCAACACTATCAACGTCCTCTGATTGGAACATTCTGGTGTGCATGGATCTCCTGCCGGCGGGGTATCCATAATTCATGGGGAAGAAGTCCATCCCGATAACGGGGTGTGTGAAGATGGAGTAGACATAACCGTTTGAGGGAGCATCCTCCATCAATGCGGTGAGTGCATCGTGCATCTCCACCATACCTTCGTAATCCTGATCATAGTTGGCAACAATATCGATCTCGTTGTATTCGGGATCCATCTGAACCGTGACCGATGTGGGATCGACACCTTCGGAAGCCAGATACATCATGAAATTGGTAACCTCTGATATGGCAGGTTGCATATTTTCAGAAATTAGGTAATCGGAGGGAACCAATGAGATGGCCATGCGATAGCCACTGCCAATGCCTTCTTCCTCAAGCGGTTCCCGATCCTGATCATTGGGATTGAGATAACGATACAACTCCGAGGCATTGTCGTCATCTTCGGATGCAAAAACCTCGATCTCCCCTACCTTTTCGCCATCAAATGAAATGCTCTTAACATCTGCACCGTAAATGAGGTAGATGGTGGAACCATCATAGAACCAGCGATCGGGGGTATCAACCATATTCCGAACATAACGTTCGGCTTTGGAATGACGTAGACCTTCGTCCATATCCGGATCTTCGTGGAACGACTACCTAAGGTCGCCGTCCATCGACCTCTTGAAGAATATCTAATCCTTCGGAGGTGATGAAGTAGATTTTGCGCCTACGAGCGTTGCCAACTGTCCGAAGGCTGTGAAAGACGATCAATCCCTCCATCTGTAATTCATCCAGGATGCCGCTAATGTTCGATCTGACAACTCCCAAGTATCGAGCGATCTCTGGTTGGCTGTGTTCTGCAGGGCCGTCGAAAGCATTCTTGGGGCCGCTGACCCACCTTTTTGAAAGGTATCTGAGTATGGCCAAACGATTCTCGGATCGTTTTTTCTTATCACGAACCATCGGAATTGCCTCCCTCTGGTCTGACTATGAGGTAGATAACCCCATAGAGATAATCAGGGGTGTGATCATGTTCCGGATTCTCTTTCTTATCTTCGGTTGATTTTTTGTCAAGCATCCAATTCCACTCACTCTTCATTGGGTCATCTCCTCTTTTGGGTGCGGCAGTATGTGGACGACGATGTAATCGCAACGATCGTCCTCTGGGAAAATGTCTCCTCCTTGGGCCACGATGGTGATGGGTTCATCGAGGGGAATCCAATGGGTCTTATTGTAGCCTGTGTAATTCAGACCGCCAACATCGACGTATGAATCATTGGAGACCAGTGCGAATGTGACTCTCATGTGGGTGGCATCCTCAGGAAGAAGCCGGAAACCAACGGAATGGCCCGAGATGTTCTCAAACTTGTGAACAAGGTGGAGCTCAGCCGTGTCGATCCTATCGTAGTATTCAGGTCGTTCCGGTTGCTCGATCTCTGGCTCGGCGGCGGGCTCGGTCGCATAGGTGAAACCAAAACCCAGGCCAGCAACGGTCATTAGGACCGTGAGAATATACGCCACGACCTTCATTGAGATACCTCGGTTAATCGGACTCTCTTGCGGTTCCTCTCACGTGCGAGGGCTTGACCGGCATCCCAGTTGCAGTAGCGATGGGCGATCCGAGCGTTGCTCCTCTCGGTAGCGCCACCGTCTACCCAAGCAAGGTGGTGATCGACTACGGCATCGCTGATGTCTGCGATCGGGTTATTGCAGAATGAACAGGTATCATCCGTATCAAACAATGCCACTTTGGTAGCATGATCGAAACATCGTTCGGGATCGAGAGTCGTAGCATAAGGAATCATGATCTCATTGAGTGCAACCAGGTAGGTGGAGGCACGAAGAACCTGCTTATCCAATGTTTGCTGACGACCTTCAACATAGTGGAAGTATCGAGTTCGCCCCGCAATCATGGAAACATCGTCATTGACGTAGTAGACAAAGTGCTCACGAATGGTAGTGGCAGCCTCGCGGATCTCCTTGCCACCGTAGGTCTCCATCAACTGGGGGATGGCTGAGGAGAATAGTGTGAAGAATGTGGCCACGAGGG